>CDZB01052937.1_pt1 | contig 36254 bp, 20 predicted proteins | sample 554961 | NCBI WGS metagenome assembly CDZB01 (sample SAMEA3182106, study PRJEB8094) | gut metagenome | biome: human; feature: gut; material: Stool; isolation source: human stools | place: Canada | collected 2013-02-26
GTGTTCTTGGCTCTGTCCTTGCCTACACGCTTGGCAAAAGCAGCGTTCTCCTTGTCAAAGGCTCTGAGCAAGGTCTCATACTCCGTGCCTATGCCTTGGTAGGCATTTCTCACCATTTCAGCGGTAACGAACGCCTCACGGTCGGAAAGTCGCTGGTAATGCTTGGCGATTTGAGCCTTGATGTTGTCAAGCGCAAAGTTCACCTCCTTGGCTTCCTTGCTCTTGCCAATGGCTCTGTTGCCCTTGGCATCCCAGATTGCCTTGGTCACGCTCTGCTTGCAACTGAACTGTGCGATGGTTCCGTTGATTGTCACTCGCCCCATGATTGGGACAATTCCATTTCTCTCCTTGCTTCTATTTACATAGAAGACTGTCTTGAAAGTGCATCTCATAATTCTTACTTTTTTGTTCGGTGCAAAATTAAACTATGAGAGCTGCATGGCAAAACCAAAACTTACGCAGAATGGGGAAATATGAACCGCCACCGTTAAAAATGCTTATTAGGGCGTTTCTGCGAGGTAATGATTTGAAAGCGTTTCTATTTCATCAATCTGCGTTTTCCGCATTTCCTCGTCTTTGCCACTTAAAGCCAACGACCGCCACAACCACTTGAAACTCAAAACAAAAGCATCATTCTGCTATTTTTTGCCTTTTTAGGCGTTATTTTCATATAAAATATCGAATAATGATCTTCAGCAGTTTTAGGAGTTGCTTGATCCAACAAGACAAAAGCTTGTTTTATAGAATCGACAGAAATATAAGCCAAGGCTAGATTTAGTTGACAAGAAAAACTACTTGCACCTTGTAACCCATAGGCTTGTTGAGCATAAAGCAGACAACTATCCTTTTCTCCCATTTCCTCAAACGTACTAGCCAAATTTTGTTTTACACTTGACAGCAATTCATTATCGTTTGCATATATCGCCAACCTATATGCCTTTTTCTCTTCGTTCAAAGCTTGTTTCAAACTATCAACATAAAAGAAGTTCTCCCCTAACCTCAAATGCGCTGCCACCTTATTATATATACTAACATTTGGCATGGACTCATACATCTTCACCAAAGCTTTAGCATAGTTCAACGCTTTGTAAGGTGCCAGTTGTTCTTCTACTTCTATCAGCTTATCCAATGCCAAGCATTTTAAGCTCAGATTATGAAGACTGTCTGAAATAGAATAAGATTTCTCCAAACATGCCTTAGCCTGCTCCATACTATCATTCAGCAGAAAGCATTTTCCCATATAATACAAGGATGAAGCATAAAGAGAATCGTCCTGATGTTCTCCATACCAATCATACGCTATGCGAATCAAAGAATCGTTATCCACATCTAAGCCAGACTTGTCTTGTGCCATATAATAAGTGAGGGCATACTTCGCCATATCTTTATCTGAGAGTTTACCTTGATTGATACGGTTCAAAAAGACCAAGGCACTATCTGGCTTAGACTCTGCCAACGTATAAGCTAAGTCTAACTCTTTCTTATGACTTTGATAACATGATACCAACACTGAAAGCATCATAAGAAATAATATCGTAAACGAAATACTTCTTCTCATATTTAGTATAATTACATTCAGGGCGCAAAAATACAAAATATTTTTCAATAATAGAACTAAATAGGGTCTAAAATACAAAGTCTGCAGAAAAGCACAACACAACTGATTATCAGGTATATTTATAATATTTATAACAAAAGAGGGTCTAAATAATAGTAGTATTTTCACATTACCAACCTTTCTGCATCAGATAACAGAATCTCACGCTTTGGTTGTCAGGAGTCATTATGTTAAAAATCCCAACTCATAGTTTTATGGTTCCTAAGTCTATGAGTTCCGAGGTGGAAAACATAGAGTTAAAAGGCAAAGAAAAAAATAACACGGACAAATTGAATTTGTCCGGACAAATTGTCTGGTAGCTTATAAGTTACTAATATTTAACCCTTTACAAGCGACCGGACAAAAGAGCCGGACAAATTCAATTTGTCCGTGTTTCTATTTTAACTTAATTACTTTAACTTTTCTTCGTTCATACACTACGCTGATGCAACTTAGTACCGTTACCAGGCAAGAAGTAAAATGAACCTTATTTTAATCTTTCAAGCACCCGATAGGAACAACATAAACACCATCTTTTCTTCGATAAGCGAAATCGCCTGTTCCCGTAAGTACCATCATGAAAGATGGATCATTCATTTTTTCTGTATTTATTTTACCTGCAAGAGTTAGCAGGTTTTCTGCACCCTCGTTAATGAGCTTGTCGCCCCCTAACTTTACTTCAACAAGTCCATATTTACCATTACGCAGATGCACAACAGCATCACATTCCAATCCATTTTTATCGCGATAATGATACACCTCTCCATCTAATGCATCTGCAAAGACTCGCAAATCACGAATACAAAGGGTTTCAAAAAAGAGCCCCATCGTATTGAGGTCGTTGATAAGATCTTTAGGCCCCAGTCCCAATACTGCCGTTCCGATAGACGGGTCTATAAAGTAACGGGTATTTGCAGTACGGATAGCCGTCTTGGAGCGTAGGTTAGGATTCCAGGCTTCGGAATCCTCTATGACAAAAATCTTGCGCAAGGCTTCCAGATAGCTACCTGCTGTCTTCACGCTAATTTCATTTTCATCATTTGTCATCATATCAGCCACTATCGTTCCGATGGTTGCTTGCGAACCTTGATTCCGGGCGTATGAACGCAATAGCAATCTTGTAGTCGTTGCGTTGCGATTTACTCCATCCACCCGCGAAACATCTTTCTTAATAACAGCATCCACATAGTCAAATGCTTGTTCCAAAGCTGCTTCGCCTTGTAATCCACAAGCAAAAGGCCAACCACCACGGCAAATCAGATATGCCAGGTCATCTATCTTCAGTTTGTTAATGGCAACTATCTTTTCTGGTGTTTCAAATAAATGTGCCAAACTCACCTTTCCGTTTGATTCGCCTGATTCATAGAGACTCATTGGTCTCATCGTTAGCCAACTGAACCGTCCCGTTCCAGAATGGTGCATATCTTTTTCATCTGCAGGAACAGCAGAGCCTGTCAAGACAAACTGTCCCACATCATGCCGATGGTCAACCTCAAATCTGATGGCATCCCAAAGTTTGGGTGCCAACTGCCATTCATCAATAAGTCTTGGCGTATCACCCTCCAGCAAGACAGAAGCATCAATCTCTGCCATCTGTAGATTTGTTTCCAATGAGGCAGGATTATCCATATACAGGATACTATTAGCCTGCTGTTCGGCGGTGGTAGTTTTCCCACACCATTTTGGACCTTCTATCAAGATAGCCCCCTTGCTTGCCAGTTTCTTTGCCAGCATTTGGTCTGCGATTCTATATTTGTATTCCATATTTTCAAATATTTGATTACGTGTGCAAAGATACTATTTTTTTTTGATATTTCCTCAGTTGGCTGGATTTTATTTCCTCAGTTGGCTGAATTTCATTTCCTCAGTTGGCTGGATTTTATTTCCTCAGTTGGCCGTATTTTATTGCCTTAATTGGCCGGACTCATTTTAATCAACAGGTTTTGGTTGCCTGAAAGCAGAAGGCGTTACCCCTCTCATCTTCTTGAAGAACTTGGTGAGATGAGCCTGGGATGAGAAACCGAAGGTATTGGCTATCTCCTGAACCGTATGCGTGGTGGTAGAGAGCTCGCGCTCTATCTCCTTCACGATGTATTCATCGATGATTGCCTTCGGCGTCTTGCCGGAGATGCGGCGGGTAACCTGAGCCAGATAACGGCCACTCACATTCAACTGGTCGGCATAGAAATGAACATCGCTGTAAGTGCGGCAGAAGTTATTCACCTGCGAGATAAACTGGTTGTAAAGCTCGGAACTCCTGCCCTGCAGATTGCTCTGGCGCACGAGTTCTACATTGATGAAATCCTGCGCCATCGCCAACGCCTCCTCCATCTTCTTGCCCTGATTCAGATAAACGGCAAGAGCTGAAGAGAAACGGTTGATGAGACCATGAGAATTGGCATTGTCGAGGCGATAGATCCGGAGCCCCTGCTTCTCGGCAAGGCTCAGCAGTTTGGAATTCTGAAGAATGATGTCGCTCTCCTTCTTGCGTGCCACGACGACAGAACAGAGCGGCAGCAGACGGTATTTGATCTGGCTCACCACATCTTCCGTCATCAGCGCATCGCCCTGGCTCGACCAGATGGCAGGGGCATAGATGATATGGGCAGGACGGTACTTGGTCAACGCATCGATGACCACATTCAGCGTCTCCACCCTACGTATCATACCAATCTTCACAATATCAGGCTGCACATCGTTCATGATAGCCTCTATCTGCCCCGAAACTATCTCGGCTGGAATATCAAAGAACTCCTGAATACCGAGCGTATTCTGCACAGTGATGCTGGTTATCGCCGAAACAGCATAACCGCCCAACTCGGAAATCGTCCTGATGTCCGCCTGCACACCAGAGCCTCCGGTGCTGTCTGAACCTGTAATCGTTAATATCATATCCTTAAACTTTGAACCCGATGATAAGTTTGAGGGCAAAGATACAAAAAAAGAGCGAATAATCCGCAGAATTTGCAGATAATTCGCTCTTTTTTTTATTCTTCAGTGAGATCTTTACAATCCTTGAGTATCTCAGCAGGAACCTCATTGCAACGCTCGTAGCGGCTGATGTCGGTAACATCGTCCTTGGCGGTCCATATCATGGAACCCGATTTCAAGAGACGGGTTACGAGATAACTCTGGTTCCAGTCGCCCATGCCGTAATCATAGCTTCCGCTGATGATGTAGCCCTGGTATGGATCGTTCTTGATAGCGAACGAACCGGTGATATGGCGACCATACATACTGTCAAACTTCTGATACATCTCGAAAGTCTGGTCCTTGCGGTTGAGAACGATGTAGCAGTATGTGCCCTCAGCAAGAGGTTCGCCGTTCCACTCAGCCAACTTCCATGTGCCATGAAGATTGGCAGCAGTAACTTCCAGAGAAGGCTCCTCCGGTTCATCATCATCGCTGCTGCAGGCTGCAAAGCCGCAGGCAAACAAAGCAATCACCAGGAGGGTGAAGAGTTTTTTCAAATATTTCATTGTCTTGGTATTTTTTTCTTTTTTACTTTTTTACCCTTTTACCTTTCTAACTTTACAACGACCTGTATCGTTCTGTCAGACGGACGGGCGTCCAAGCCCTCCAGAATAACAGGGAAGGTGAAGGATTCGGGCATCGTAGCCGGAATCTTATCGGCTATGATGGTGATGACGAGGTCAGCCTCATCACCCGGTTCTATCACCTCAGGCTCTGTCGTAAGACGGGCATAAGGAGGAAGAAGGAGGCTGGATATACGAAGCGGCTTGTCACCGCTGTTTCCGCAGAGGATACGTGCCTCAGGCTCTGTGCCCGGCTTTACCTCTGTGATACTTGCCTTCGCCTGTTTCAGTCTGAGTACGCCCATCTTGTGCGGATAGCGTGCCCACTGGTCAGCACCCGGCAGCACCTTTCCCGTTAAGGCAAGCTTAACGGCAGGCTGTCCCTCTACCTCTTTCAGATAGAGATAAGCACCCGTATTGATGGTGCCCGGATAGCGGTTAGGCGTGAAGGTGAGCTGCACCTGACAGGTATCGCCAGGCTTCATCACATCGCCCCTGACATAAGAACTGGTACATCCACAGGTGGTTCTCACCTGTGTGATGTGCAGTATCTTCTTGCTCACATTCTTACCTGTGAAGGTGAAGGTGCGAGGCGCATCGTCCTCGGTCATTGTACCTGCATCGATAAGCGGATGCTCAAACTTCAGCAGTTCCTCCTGCGCATTCACCGTAACAGGCAAAGCCAGGAAGAAAAGCGATAGGAAAGCAAATATCTTCATATTACATCCAATTACATCCAACCATTGTTACCGGCACTCTTTCTAACGGTCACAACTACAGTCTGGCTGGTACCATCAGCAGCTGTTACGGTGAGCGATGTGCTTCCGGCAGCGAGTCCCTTCACGATGAGCGTCTTGCCATCTACCGAAGCAGAAGCTACGCTGCCATTCGCTACAGAGCAAGTGAATTCCTCTGTCCGACCTGCGAAATATGCAGCGAGGTTGAGAGAAACAGTCTTCTCGATGCCCACATACACGTTAGGCAACTTCATATCAGAACTGAGTTCCTTGTTCTTGATTTTATTCAAGAGCTGAGCCGCATCAATCAGACCAGCACCCATCTTGCCGATGTACTTAGAGAGCTGTACAATCTCTGGCGAAGCACCTACGGTAGTATGGTTCATGTAGTAGGTCTTGGTTGCACCATTCTGATAATGACTATCCAGTTCCTTTACAGACTTCTTCATCAGGGCTACGAAATCGGCAGCACGATAATGACGATTCGTCTTGGCAGCATAAGCGAGACCCAAGGCAGCCACACCCGAAACGTGAGGACAAGCCATAGAGGTTCCCTCCATGTAGCCGTAAGCAGGCTTACCGTTCTGGATCATCGTAGAGAGCACAGCACCTTTCTGCTCGGTTGTCGTCTCTGCCCAGTATTCATCTTCCTGCTCGCCAATCTTGCTGTAATATTCCAAGTCGCCACCAGGAGCACTCAGGGTTACGAGCGAACCGAAATCGGTGTAGCAGGCTGGAGTAAAGTCGGCAGCTAATGAAGATACGCTGACGCACTTAGAGTAAGCACCTGGGAAAGCAGGATTGCCAGCATACTCGTTACCGGCTGCGAAGACAGGAATACCACCGTCGATGACACCATTAGGCGAACCGGCATTGTTGATGAAGTAATCCAGAGCTTCCTTCTCCAGCGGATAGGTCTCAGCCCATTCCTTCTCGGTAGCAGGGCCTGGAGTATAACCATTGATGATGCTAGACTCTGAAGAGTTGTAACCCCAACTGCACTGCAGGATGACTGCACCATTATCGGCAGCATACTTGATGGCTCTCGCCTCGCCTGCCAAGGTTACACTGTTCTGACCAGAGAACACCTGGCATGACATGATCTTGACACCAGAGTTAGGAGTTCCGTCACCACCAGCTACACCACAAACACCTCTACCATTATTATTTACGGCTGCAATGGTACCAGCTACGTGAGTACCATGACCGGTGTCATTGGCATCAGTCCAGGTAATATCGCCGCTCTCAGTAACGAAGTTGTAGCCATGAAGGTCGCCCTCATAACCGTTTCCGTCGCCGTCAGTCTTGGCACCCTGAGTAGTTTCACCCGGGTTGCACCACATGTTGGCTTCCAGATCAGGGTGCTTATACATCACGCCCTCATCAAGAATAGCCACGATGATAGAAGGATCGCCTGTACAGGTTTTCCATGCCTCAAGTGCATTCACGTCACATCCAGCCTTAGCACCCACGTGATTATTGTTGAGGTTCTCAAAGTTATAGTGGCCCTCACCCAGGTTACGGTAGTGCCACTGGCTGGCAAAGCCTGGGTCGTTTGGCTCGCCCTCGGCTGCTGCTGCGCGGGTAGACTTCTGCTGAAGTGCCTTATCGCTGAGATAGATGCGCTTGCTGTCTGTCTTGTAAGCACGCTTGATGCGGCCGTTGGTCTGAACCTTTGAGATTTCACCCAACTGCTTCAGGCGCTCGGCAGCCGCCTTCAGGTCGGTTCCCTTATTAAACTTCACCGTATACCAGAGGTGGAGTCCCGCCTCGCGGGTTTTTGCCTCAGTTTTTGCATCTACTGGGAATACTCGCTCGAAGCTGTAGCTTCCCAGGATGTCGAGCACCTCGTCGGTAGAAGGAATACCCGAACGGGTAGCCTTTCCGGAGCGGGTCTTGCTCAGTTGTGCCTGGTCGAGGATATCGCTCATTTCCGGACTGAACTTAATCAGCAGTTCACCCGCCTCAGCATCTGCAGGGATGGTGATTTCTGAATTGCCGTCAGAAGAGCCGATGGTTGACAGGCTGTCAGAACAGCCCGTCAATGCCAATGCGACCATTGCTATATAGAAAAACTTTTTCTTCATTGTTTGCTTCTATATTGTTTTTATGTTTATCTTACTTTTTCTTAGTTCTCCTGTACTTAGCCATCAGCGCAGCTTCATTAATATCGCCTGCTGCCACGTATGTGCGGTAGTAGAGCGGATAAGCTACACCCGGAACCTCCCACTTGCTGCCTGGGTCGCTGGTTCCGTAGAAGTAATCGAAACTGAAGCTATCCTCTGTCATATTAGAGAAACCAACGGCAGCGCCATCGCTGTTCTTACCCTTAGGCTGCTGGTTGAAGATCATCGTTGGTGCATTCCATTCTACCAGATGTGGATGGAAGAGAATCCAGTTTGGCACCTTTCCTGTAAAGAAGTTCAGGTTGAGCGACAACTGACGGCAGTTTGGCAATACACGTGGCACATCGAGAGGACAAACATCCTCACTAACTACAGAACCATCCTTGTGCTTGCAGGTTACAGGATTACCCTTGCCTGAGAGCAACCATTTACAGGTATCGCCTACCAGCTTGTCGAGATAATCTTTCTTGTTGGTAGAGAAGTCAGACTTGCTGTATCGGGTAGGCTTTCCGGCAGCCTCCAGTGCCTCTGTCATCTCTTCATCGGTAGGAAGTTCACCCTCCAGGAAGCAGTAAGACAACTCCAGTGTATTCAACTTATCCCATGTCAGGAGCTTGAGAAGCGCCTGACGGTCTGCGGATCCGGCATTTACCTTACCATACAGTCCGATAGGATAGTTATTATAAACATAGACGCCTGATGCGTTCTTTTCGCCCAGCGAAGCGATGTTGGTGACAACATCCGTACGGCGCTGTGCGTAGAGAATGAGGTTACGCAACTTAGGGAAGTTCTTCTCGTTGACGATATTGGTGATATCCGACAACTTGTTGAAGTTGTTACTTACCAGATTGAGCGTTTCAAGACTCTTGCCCAGATTAACAAAGCTAGCAGGCAGATGAGTCAGACCATAAGCCTGAACAGTAAGATTCTTCAGATACTTCAGTGAGCAGATTTCATCACCGAGCTCGACCTCGCGAATCTGGTTGTTCTCGTTGGCTGCAACAGAGAATGACTCCAGGAACTTGAGATTACCCACTTCCTTAGGAAGAGTTTCGCCACTCTTGAGGTTGAACATGCTGAACTTGACAGAACGTACACGTCCTAAAGCCTCAGGATGAGTTTTCACGAAATCATCAGTAGCTTCCCAGAGCGTTACGCCGCTCCAGTTGCGCATGTTATCGCTGGAATCGAAGGTAGCAATGCTACCCAGTTTCTGGTTGATCATGATGACAGAGAGAGAGTCACCGGCACGGTTGTCCTCAATCTTTGGTGCTGCCTTCTGACGAACGGTCAGGATAACATCATCTGTAGGATTGCCATCTGCATCTACCAGCTGGTCTTCAGCCTTGACTGGCACGAGATGAACCTTAGCCACACGAACGGCAGGAACCACGTTCATCGCCCAGCGGAACTTGAAGTTCACAGTGCGAGGACGGTACTTTCTGTCCAGCTTGATACCCAGGTTAGTACCAGTCAGCTTATCTTCATCCTTGCTGTTCAGGAGCCAGCCCTCACGCTCGCTCTCGTTCTCTGCCTTCTCGGCATCGGTCAGATCACCCTCGAAAGAATACTCTATCTTACCAATCTTGCATTCTACGTTGGCAGAAATCAGACTTTCGAAAGCACGTTTATCGTAAGAATCGGAGTTTTCGATTTCTACAACAGGATCCTTCAGGAAAATCTGCTTGCCATAACCGAACTGGGTGATGGTAAGCTTGCGACTCTGTCCGTTTGCACCCTGGAAACTGAGTTCTGTGCTGCGGAGCGTGTTGGAAAGAGTAGAATCCACCTTGATGGTACCCTCAACAGAACCCACGCCGTTGGCAGGCGAAAGCATCAGCCAAGGCTCAGAGGTATTTGCTACCCAGTCCTGTGAGGCAGCGATGGCAATCTGCTCTGTTCCACCCTGAGGGCCTATGGCTATCTCCTCTTTATCGAGCGCCAGTCCTCCCGGGATATCGACATCATCCTTATCGCTGCAGGCTGTGAAAAGCCCGGCAGCGAGAACGATACCTAATGTCAGTTTATTCATATATTTCATATTACTACTTTCTTATAGGGTTTAATTTTCGAGATCCAAAGCATCGCAACCGCGGATGTCCTGATTCTTGTCGTAGAACAGCTTATACATACCTGCCTTGATGTATGGGCAGACGCTGGTTACATCGATAGAGATGTTAGGGTTGTCTGCGATATTCAGGATATAAAGGTGAGAGGTCAGTGTCTCTTCTACCTTACGGATATCGTTGGAACCAATCTGGAACTGGATCAGGCTCGGACAGGTTGTGATTCCTGTAGGCCATGTACGCAGGCAACGCTGGTCGGTCTTCTCATCACGCTGGTGGTTGATGGCAAAAGCACGGAGCACGGCACTGTTCAATGGCTGGGTTGGCACCTCGGTGAAGCAGTTGTAGCTCAAGTCCATATTGGTAATGTATGGCAATGTGGTTGAGCGGAAGTCATCAGAGAGGGATGTCAACTTATTGAATCGGAGGTCGATGACCTGCAGCAGATAAGCCTTCTTGCCCTTGATGGAACCCTTAGGGATGGTACGCATCTGGTTGCCGCTCAAATCGATGGTTGTGATTGGCGAACCGGCTGTAAACAGCTCTGAAGGGAACTTCTCTATCTTGTTGTTCGAGAGAGTAACGGTTGCTGCATTGATACCCTTGTAGGTACCATGACTCTTATCTACACCTGTAATCTCGTTGTAAGAGAAGTCTACAGAACCCATCTCGCGAACAGAACTTGCATCGAAGATATTCGGAATCTTCTTCAGTTTGTTGTGGGCGAAGGTCAGACTCTCTACATCATCTGTAAAGGCACAGAGATTAGCAGGAACCTCCTCAATCTGGTTGTTGTTCAGATAGAGTGAAGAAAGCGCTACCTCAGAACCGAACGGATGCAACTTCTTGATGTTGTTGTAAGCCAGGTCGAGCAAACCGAGATTTACCATCTTTTTCAATGCAGAATACTCAGGGAACTCCTCCAGGTTGTTGTAACTCATATAGAGAATCTGGAGTGTCTTACCGGTCTTCTCGTTAGCCAGACGGGTCCAGTCGCTTCTCAACTGGTTGGCTGAGATACCCTTGCATCGTGCCAGGTTCATCGCCTGCAATTTAGGGAGATTATAGTAGAAGTCTGGAATGCGACTGATCTTCGGACAGTTGTAAAGTTCGATATCGGTCAGGTTTTCCATCTTGTCCCAATCCTCATCCTTAAACTCCTGCGCAAACTTACCATAAACAGGATCGTCAGCATTGTAGAACTTCGCACAAACCTCATCGGCTGTGATAGAAGAGTTACCGATGTAGAACTGCTGCAATTTGGTCAGACGGTAGATAGCCTTTGAAATACCGCTGATGCGGTTGGTCAATGTACCGATCTGCGCATCCTTCAGGTTGATGCGGCTGTCCTTCTTGATTCTGTTCTTCGGTGCCACCTTAGGATCAGAGTTGTAGCTTTTTACAATCATCTCCGACATGTTGGCACGTGGGTCATACTTCAGGAACTTATTCTCATAGTCGTGACGCATGCTGCTCTTCTTTGCTGCAGTCAGACTGTTTGCATCATAATTATTGAAGATGTTGGCACCAATCTTCTCATCGTGAGAACCGAGGTTGAGCACCTGGAGTTCTGTCAGCTGTCCGATGGCATCAGGTACGATTCCCTTTGCACCGAAACCGGCGATAACGAGACCGATGACACGGCCATTGCTGTTGAGCGTTACGCCCGGCTGTTCGCCCCACATATCGAGTTCCTTGTTGAAGTTCCAGTTAGCTCCCTTGAAGGTAGCATCGCCATAGAAGCTCCACTCCTTACCCTGGAGAGATTCCCAGATAGCCTTCAAAGCCTCATAGTCCTTGATATACTCCTTTGTCTTGGAAAGGAGGATAGGCACCTGAGCTTTATCATTGAGCTGATTGTCCTCTATAACGAAAGCCTCGCCCTTTACAGGCTGAGTCTCATACTTGGTCTTCACCGCACCTGTCTTGCCGTAGGTGGTATATGAGGTAACCTGATAAGTACCGGCAGGCAACCATACAGTAGAATCGCAGTAAGCTGTACCTGTGTCCATATACTTATCGTTCTCATTGTCAGGATTCTGATTCTCCTTGCTTCCCTCCTTGTATTTCACCTTCAGTTCAGGGAAAGTATAGGTCTCACGGGTAAAGAGGTTAGTTACGCTGACGTCAACGAGACGAATGTTAGAGAAGAGATACTCTGTACCACCGGCACGGGTCTTCTCCCACTCCTTCACGAGATTGAACTTCACCTTACCACGCTCCACAGTCTCCACCATGAGGTTCTGTACTTCCAGACCGCCACCTACTACAGTGAATGTTTCGCCGGCAGAAGAAGCCAGCAACTCCTCGTCTACAGCATCATAGAGATAGAAACCGATGACGGTGTAAGTACCCGAAGCGAGTTGCAGTTTTTCACTTCTCAGACCATACTCAGCATTCTCTGAATTATAAGAATTGAGCACCAGTGTCTGAGACACAGTTGTACCGTTGTGCTCCATGACCACCTTGATTTTCTTGGCATCATCCAATTTCTCAAGTTTGTCAAGGGCAGCAGCACGGGTAGCTCTAGAAGAAACCTTCTTGCTGAGCTTGAACTGCACATATCCGTATGTGCCGTCCCAGCCCTCGGTTTCATCATCAGAGCAACTTGTTGCTGCAAAGGTCAGGAAAGAGACCAAGAGCAACAAGAGTGCCTTTGAAAATATTTTCATTCTGTTCATTACTTTCTAATTTTTCTGATAGAAGTATGTTTCTTACTCATTCCCTCACCAGGAGATTCAACAACAAGAACCTTTACAGGAGTTCCGTTGTCCTTGAATACCATAAACATTGGAGTAGCTTCTGGTACTTGTACAAAGAATATCCAATTCTCCTTTTCGTCTTGTGAAGGCTCTGCATAAACATCATTTCCGTTGCTACCCATAACTGTAAGATAGCCTGTCTCCATCATCGTGGTAGGATTCCAATCCTTGATATTAGGATTAACTGTAAGAGAGCTTCCTACTTCTGACTGAGCGACATATATTTCGTCACCATTGTAGCCAAATGCTTCTGATATGATAGAACCATACATTGACTTATCCTTCTTGCACTCTACTGGCAAGTAGTTCATCTTCAAGATTGTAGGCGCTGCAGACTGATCATCAGCAGAAGAGTTGGCCTCCTTCTGTACAACATCCATCAGGAAGTAGCGGTCGTAATCGCTCTTCACGCTTGTGAAGTCGTTCTCAAGCATTTCATCGAGACCGTTATCGAAAGTTGCGTAAACGCTCTGTGGCAAAGCATAGACCAGGAACTCACGGCTTCCGCTGCTCAAGGCATCAATAGTGAGCTTAACGTCACCCTTCTCACCCTGCAACTTCACAACGCCGGATGTTTCCTCGCGCAGACCATCTTCCTTTTTATCGAAGACTACCAGCTGGTAAGCATCACCCAAAGTCTTGAGGGTGAAAGGAACGAAGTTGTAGAAGGTGAAATCGTTGGTATCACCACCATTCAGGCTAGAACCATTCTGAGTGAACACCTTACCATCGAGAGATACATTCCATACTGCCCACTGTGAAGAGGTTGGATAAGTAACATCCATGGTGCTGGTGGTCATACCATTATAGATAACAGGTATGGTTACAGCAGCCTTGCCATCCTCAGAAGTGAAGGTGATGGTGTAGTTGCCGTCCTTAGCGATGGCATACTTAGCACTTACGCCCTGATTCTCCTTGAAGGCAACACCGCCTACAGCATCCTTGTTAGGTGTACCTACCAGGAAGCCGCCTTCCAAGTCTACCCAAGCTGGAGTATTGGTAACCGCAAAACGGAAGTTTGACTTTACGGTAAACTTGGTGTATACATTGTAACCTACAGTGATACCTGTCTTGGTGATATCATTGCCATCCGCATCGTAAACCGTCAGTATATGGTCGGCAGCCGAACGCTTAACCTCAGCGATGGCAACCTTCTGACCACCCATATTCAGGAAGAGCTGAGCCACGCTCAATTCCTTGCTGGCATCATCAGCAGTAATCTTAACCTTGATAGTCTGCTTGCCTGCAGTACCATTGAGTACGAAGGCGTCTGTTTTCTCGCCCTGCACCAGTTTACACCAGATTTTGTCTGAAGAAAGGCTCCAGCTCTCGTTGGCATCGAAGGTGAAGTCAAACTCAGTGCCAGCAGCACCGCCGAAAGTCTGTACCTGTGGGAACACAGGAGTTACGGCATCGTCGTCATCGCTGGAACAAGCTGTGAACAGAGTCACTGATACCAGCGCCATCAATACGAGCCAATATTTTGAAATCAATGTTTTCATTTTCTTTTTATTCTACGATTAATATCCTTGTTCTTTCAATTTCTCTGCCTCTGCATCGCTGATCCATTCATACATGGTGATGAAGGTTCCTACGTTGCCGTAGGTTGAACCATCCTTGTTGTCTACACTCATGTTGACATACTGCAATACATAGTTCTGGCAGGTGTTATAATAAGAGGTATAGAGAGAAGGCTGGCTGATGCGCAACTTGCCGTCTCCATAGATGGTACCGAACGCCTCACCGGTTTCACCAGCTATCTGGTCGTCCATCTCTACCTTTGGCTCAAGAATGTTCTTGGTGTTGAACTTCAACTTCAGGTTGTAGCCCTTATAGTAAACATCCTTCAGCAGAACGGTATTCTCCTCGCCTTCCACTACCTCAGTCTTGATCAGACGGTTGGTTACGTTGTTCAGATACTTGCTGTAGAAGGTAGATGTTACCATGCACCAGCCTGAGAAGTTGCGGATATCGAAAGGACAAGACTTCTGCATTACCACGTGGGCATAGTCCTTATAGAGATCTGTCCAGTTATACTTCTCAGGAATCACCAGTTTCAGGGTGAAGCCGAGCGAATCGGTCTTGCCGATGTTATCATAGATACCCTGAACCTTCACATTTCCTACCATCTCGCCCGCCTTGATTGTAACGGTGTTGTTGAGGATGCGGTAATGCTTACCCTCGATGGCATTGCTCTGCTTGTCTACTACCTCCACGCCGAAGGTGCGGTCGTAGTCAGCTTTTTCGGTTGCAGATACAGGCACATTGAAAACCTCATTGCTTTCCTGTACAGCATACTGATAGAGCGTATCAGAGAACATGATATGACTTGGACCAGCATAAGTGGTATAATCCTGTGAACAACTCACAAGAGCGATGAGTGCAGCTACGGCTGCCAAACATCCCATCATTATTTTCTTCATGATCGTCTCCTTATTTTATTTGTTACTTTCATTAGGCTGAATCTCAGAACCTGGTGCCTCAAGCTCATGCTGAGGAATTGGCCAGACAAAGAGAGGGTCATCCTTTTCAACCTTCAGACTGCTCTGCACGAAGTTGGCAGCAGGCTGGTCGGCAGCCTTACGCTCAAATCCCTTGTGCCAGCGCTTGAGGTCGTTCAGACGGAAGCCTTCCATATAGAGTTCCTTCACGCGCTCTGCCTCGATTATCTTCATGGCGTTGCTCTCGCTCATCGAGGTGTTACCACCATAAGATGAGTAGCGGGCTGTACGCAAGCTAGAGATGTCCTTACCTGCCTTACTATAGTCCCCCTTCATGGCGTAAGCCTCTGCACGAATCAGATACTGCTCTGACAGACGGAATACCATTGGCTGGTGAACATGCAGGATATTGTTGTTCAGGAATTCTGCATCGCCGAAATACTTGCTCAGCAAAGGCCACTGCAAACCGTGCTCATAACCTGTCACACGGGTTGTGAAGATGGCTGCAGCACGGAGGTCATTGCTGTCAAATGAGTTGATGACCCATGTCTCAGGCACATAGTCTGGACGATAAGTTACATAGTTGTAGTTATCGAAGATGGTACCCAGTGCACCGCCATAGCTGTTCACGGTAAAGCCTACCTTCCAGATAGCCTCGCGCGAATCACCATAGGTCCAGATATACTTGTAATCGTTCACCTGGTTTGAATAGGTGTTGGAAGAAGCCTTCTCCAATGTATAATACTTACTGCCGATTACCTTAGATGCATACTTGATGGCATCATCATACTTGTGCATATATAAGGATACGCGCGCACGCAAGGCATGACAGGTATACTCATTGAAGTAAATCTCGTTGTAGAGACTTCCTGTGAAGTCTTCGTCTACCTTCAGATATTCGGCAGCTTTGTCAAGGTCTCTCAATACGAAATCGTATGATTCCTTCAGACTGGCTCTTTTCTGTGGCTCATTGCCGTAATAGTGCTCTGTGAGTACAACGCCTAGTTCCTTCGCAGCCTGCTCATCGCTATCGTAAGCCTTGCAGAAGCACTTGATCAACTCTGAATAAGCCAGGGCACGGGCAAAGTAAGCCTCGCCCTCACACTGCTCCAGCTTGTCGAGCTCCTTATCACTGTTGGTGTTTGCCTTTACCTTATCTACATTATCGAGCAGGAAGTTGGCATTGTTGATAACACCATAAAGGTCGGCATATACCGCCTCGATGTCGGTGTTGGTAGCCTTGATATCTTTCCAACGGTAGATATCGCCATAGGCATTAGAGTAGCCCTTCACGCAGTACACGAAGTCTGCCTGCAGATCTGGCAGGATTGTCAGATTGCCCGAATAGAGGGCGCTGCTCTTGAAACTGTCGTAGATACCGTACACCAGCTTGTCTATGTCGCCCACCGTGTTGATAGCCTGGTCCATGCGGATAGAATCCTCAGGATACTTATCAAGACAGGAAGACATCGAGAGGGCTAGGATTCCCGACAGGATGTATGTCTTTATATTTTTGATATTCATTTTTTTCTCCTTTCTTGGTTAGAATTGCAATTCAACACCCAGAGTAAACTGGCGTGATGCCGGATACTGTGCCTGGTAAATATTGGATGAAACCTCAGGATCCAGACCGTTGAAACCGGTTACGGTGAAGAGGTTCTGTGCCTGACCGTAGATTCTGACCATAGAGAAGAAGTTGGTCTTGCGCAACAGACTCTGTGGCAATGAATAGGACAGACTGAGATTCTTCAGACGGAGGAACGATGCATTCTCCAAGAAGCGGTCGTCGAGCTGGGTTACCTCGCCCCAACGTGGGATGTCGGTAATATCACCAGGCTGCTTCCAACGGTCGTACAACAGACGGTTTGACTGGTTGTAAGCAGTACCGAAGGTTACACCGCTCTCCTCGAAGTAACGGTCGTTGTTGATGACGTAGCGTGTACCAATCCAGCTGAACTGGGCAGAAAGCTGCAAACCTTTCCAACGGAAGCTTGTACCGAAACCGCCCATCCAAGGTGCATCATAGGTCTTGCCTGTCATCACCTTGTCGCTCTCACGGAACTCGTTGGTCACGTTGCCATCCTTATCATACCAGAGCTGCTCACCATTCGCTGGGTTCACACCGGCATAACGGTTCAGGAAGAACTCGCTTACTGAGTGACCTACCACATACTTCAAACCGGTGGTTGAGTTTACATACTCGGTTACACCGTTATAGAGTTCCTTCAATCGGTTCTGGTTGAAAGATACGTTGGCACTTACATTCCAGGTAAAGTCGCGTGTGCGGATTACATCACCGTCAGCGCTCAGCTCGATACCCTTGTTAGCCATCACACCTACGTTCTTCCAGCGATAGCCCTCGCCGGTAACGGTATAAGACTCAGGAACGCGCATCAGCATATTGGAGGTACGCTTGTAGTAAGCCTCGAAGCTGAAGTTGATTCTGTCGAGGAAGCCCAAACGGAGGGCGAAGTTGTTTGCCCATGTTGACTCCCAACCCAATTCCTCGTTACCACTCTGTGATGGAGAGAAACCGGCAGTATTATCGTAGTTGGCACCACCCGATACCAGAGCCAGGTGATAATAGTTAGGAATCTCAGAGTTACCCGATGTACCGGTACTTACGGCAATCTGGGCAGTACTGAGCCACTTCATATCCTTCAGCCAGTCGGTAGACTTCACGTTGTACATGAAACCGAGCGACCAGAATGTACCCCAGCGATGATCCTTACCGAAACGTGAAGAAGCATCAGTACGCAGAGAGAAGTCGGCATAGTAGAGCTCCTTAAAGTTATACTCGCCACGCATGAAGAATGACAGGTAAGAATAGTCAGAAGATGAATCTGCCCAGCGGCTGGCACGTGTACCTGATGATACGTTGGTCAGGAGGTCACTGGTCTGACCCTTGGAATATACCTGGAAACCCTCTGAGTGGAAATTGACAGCCTCCTGACCCAGCATCACGTTGAACGAATGGATATCGTTCAGGGTGAAACGGTAGTTAGCCGTAGTGGTCTCTGTCAGGTTGATGGCATCGCTGCTCTGGCGTGCCGCAGTACCCTGTCCGTTATTTGAAGAGAGACTTGGGAACGACTGGAGGAACGCTGTAGAATGGGTGAAATCGGCACCGAACTGAGTACGGATAGTCAGATTCTCTATCGGATAGATTTCAGCATACATGGTCGAGAGCACCTTATATTTCTTGTTCTTGATAGGATTCAAGCCCATGTAAACGATCGGGTTCTCGCTGGTTCCAGCCCAGTTGCCTGCTGAAAGTGAAGCCAGACTGCCATCTTTTGCATATGGATTCCAGTAAGGCAGCATGAATCGGCATGCTGAGATAGGAGTAACGGTAGTATAGCTACCGTCGTCAGCCTGCTGAGCCTCCTCATAGGCAGCCATGGTGTTGGTACCTACCTTCAACCACTTGCCAGCCTTTACATCAGCATTGGTGCGGATGTTGTAACGGCGGAAGGTTGAATTCTGTGCGATACCGTCCTGATCGTAGAAACCACCAGAAACATAGTAGTTCAAGCGGTCGGTTGCACGGTTGATAGAGAGTTCGTAGCTCTGCAGCGGAGCGCGGTCGTTGAACACCTCGTCCAACCAGTTTACGTTTACTCTTGAAAGGAGATTGTAATCCTTACCTGTATCCAGACCTACTTCTTTCTCAAACTGTATACGCTCATCGGTATTCATCATTTTCCAGTTGGTCTGTGCCAACTCAGAGAAACCATACTGTGCACGGAGCGTAATCTTCGCCTTGTCCATTGACAAGCCTCGCTTGGAAGTGATGACAACCACACCATTGGCAGCACGTGCACCATAGATAGAGGTAGAAGAGGCATCTTTCAATACAGAGATACTTTCGATGTCGTTAGGACTCAAGGTATTGAAATCAGAACTTGAGATTGGCACGCCGTCGAGGATAAAGAGTGGCGACTTGCCGGAGTTGATAGAGTTGGTACCACGGATCTGGAAGGTAGCCGCCTTGCTAGGTTCACCCGAAGAAGAGATGACCTGCAAACCAGTACTCTGTCCCTGCAAAGCTTGGTCGAAGCTTGCCGCTGGCACATTTTCTATCTTTTCAGACTTTACGGCAGACACGGAACCCGCAATGGTTCCCTTCTTTCTCACGCCATACGCCACCACAACCACTTCGTCCATCATCTTGGAATCCGAAGCAAGGGTGATGTTGAGCGTATTTGTCTGCGCTTTCACAACGTGCTTCTGCGTAACGCAACCCACATAAGAGTAGGCAAGCGTAGCCTTCGAAGCACCCTTAATTTCGATGGTATAGTTACCGTCAATATCGGTCACCACACCATTTGATGTTCCCTCTTGCATAATGGTCACACCAATCATCGGTTCGTTGTCTTCAGCAGACACGACTGTACCCTTGACGCTGAAACTCTGCGCCAAGACCGATTGGATAGACAACAATACAAGTGAGACAAGTAAAAGAGTTAATCTTCTCATCCTTGTTTGTTTCAAGTTTACTAATTAATAATTATTATTTTTTTCTCATTTTTTTCTCGTTTGGTAAAAGCCGAAAGCACTCAGGGCGACACTTCGCCCCTCCATTTATACATTCTTTCACTAAAATGCACGCATGGAAATACCTATTTAACTTAAATCGGTGCAAAATTACGAATATTTTCTTATTTGCCCAAGATAATCGCTTAAAATTTAAATGTTTGATATGAAATATCTATGTTTTTTAGCATATATGTTCATAAATTTAGTTAATTGTCGATTTTTTGTCACTTTCAGTTGCAGTTTTCAAAAATAATCATTACCTTTGCGGCGACAAGAGAGAAGATGGGTAACTATTAGATTAAATCCTAATAACCGCCATTCTTCAGATTATTAACAATTTAATATATATAAAGTATGAGAAAAACTTTACTCATTGCAGCCGCATTGTGCCTGTCGGCTTCTGCTATGGCACAGACTTTCGAAAAACCGCTGTCTGTGTCACAAGGCAACAACCTTTATAGTGCTCCCCAAGCAGGTGATGTTTACTGGAAATTCACTGCCGACCAGGACTACATTGCAACAGTTGGCAACTATGATGGAGGAGAGCATCCTTCAGTAGCACTCCTTAAGGATGGAGCAACCAAGCCAACAAACATCGGTGGCACATTCACACCCGATTATGACGGCAAAATCTATGCCTTTGAAAAGGGTAAGACCTACTACTTCATTCTGAATGCACAAGGCGCCGCAGAGTTAGGATTCACTCTGAAGCTGGAAGCCACCAAGAATGTAGGTAAAGGACTTACAGAAGCTGATCCGCTGGAAATCAAACTGGGCGAAACTCAGGTTATCGGCAACCCGGCATACGAAGGTACTGGTTCCATCAACGCTTATGCCACCTATAAGGCAGAGAAAGACGGACAGCTACAGATCAAGACAGAACAGAACGCTAACAAGGCAACTGTAAATGGTACCGTCATTTCTGCTGTAACAGAAAACGGAAAGAAGATATTCAAATTCAAGACCGAAAAGGGCCAGGTTTACAACATCAACTTCCAACTCTCTATCCCAGTTGTCATCATCACATCAGAAGTGGTAGATGTAAAGGAAGGCTCTTTTGACATGCCATACATACTGAAGGAAGGCGAGAACACCATTCCTGCCGAAGCTGGCAAATATTACTTCAGCTATGCACTTTCCAAGAAGGGTTATCTCAAAATTACCAGCGACGAAAAAATTGAGGGCGGCAAGTTGAGCGTTTACAGAAACCAGTTTAACGCGAAATCTGAAACAAACGCTGTGGTAGAATCGGCTGAAGGCACTTTCGATGTACGCACAGAGATTGCATCTACTTATGGTACTTATTATATCGTAGTAAACAAGACTACAAAGACCGAGACTCCAAGCACCTTCAAGATGCAGATGGAAGACTACCAGCCAGGCGAGACGGCTGATACAGCCATCCCTGTTACCGTAAGCGAAACAGCTAAAGCCATCACATTGCCAGGAGCCAAAGGTAAGTATTTCTATACCTTCACTGTTCCTACCAACACCAAGAAGCTCCTCACCGTTGAGTCTCCTGCAGCTTTGAACGAGGGCACTTCTGCCTACGTTAACACCAGAGAAGGAACATACGGTGCAACATATATGGAGTACCAGATTATCAAGAGAGATGTAAACAGCACTAATGAACAGAAATACTATCTGGTTGTTACATCCAATGAAGCTACTCCGCTGACCCTCAATATCAAGTATGCAGATGTAGAAAAAGGCTCACTGATTACTGAACCTAAGGAAGCTGTACTCGGTAGCAACACCATCGATTTCAATGGTACAGAATATTATACCTACAAGGCAACTAGCAATTGTAAGCTTGCTGTCACCGTAGAAGATGGCGTAACGGTTACCTTCCCAAAGGATATATCAGGTTACGGCTCATACGATGCTTCCCTGAAGGGCAACACATACAGTATCCAGGCTACTGCCGGCATGATATACTACTTCGTTTTCAAGAACGTGAAGAAAGGCTCTACCTTTACATTGGCAGAGACAAAGTTTAATGCTGGAGAGGTTCGCGAGACCCCTATCGTCATGACAGGTGACTCTTATACTCTGGGCGAGAATGCAAGCAATCTTTGGTTGAAATATGATGTAACCGAGACTGGCGTGATAGAATTCTCCTGCGATGCTCCATTCGCATGGACAACCAGCATCGGTATTGCCAAAAACAATGGTGAGGGTACTGTCAGCATGGCAGACAATATTCAGGACGAGTCTACCTTAGACCAGGTTGACCCAGCTCGTCTCAACGTATATCACGCAGTATTCTCTGCCAAGCAGGGTGACGCTTTGTATATCCAGGTTAATATAGAAGGTGATGCTACAGGCAAGAAGCTGACTCTTACCCAGCGTGCTTCAAAGCCAGGCGAAACCATCGACAATCCTATCGAGCTCAAGAAGGGTGAAACTCTGGATGTATCTAAGGCAAGCCTCAACAATCCAATCTGGGTGAAGGCAAGACTCGCCAAGGGCAAGAATGAATTCAAGAATGCCGGCAACGGCTATTTCACACCACAGAAGTCATGCCGTCTTTCAGGTGATGGTATTAGCTATGATGGAAGTGCCATCCAGTGGACCGACGATTCATTCATCGAGGATGCAACAGAGGAAAAGGATTTCATCTTCATGGTTTCTTATGCTGAAGGCAGAGCGAAGGTGAAGTTCGTAGATAACAATACCGATGGCATTAGCCGCATCGAGCTGGATTCAGACAGCAAGCCATCCATCTATACCATCAATGGTACCAAGATCAACAGCATCACTGGCAGCGGTGTTTACATCATCAAGTCGAATGGTAAGAACAAGAAGGTTGTTATCAAGAAGTAATCTTTCTGATTGATACAATCAGAGAACATATCACAAGAAAAGGGGTGTGTCATAAGTACATGACACACCTTTTTTTGTTTCTATGCAGCCGTTTTCATAAAGCTGAAATTACGTCCCGACGTATCTTGTACTACGTCCGGACGTATCTTTTGCTGCGTCGGGACGTAGCAAATGCTACATCGGGACGCATTTTTTACTGCATCGGAATGTATTTTTCTTCCTTTGTTGCCAAGTAAAATTGCAAAAAACGATTGAAAAAGCCTAATATTGAACCGAAAAAACAGTGTTTTTGCTCAATATCATCTTAGTTTTCACCCAAAAATCCCTCTAAAACACCTATATTTTGCTGGTTTTATGTAAAATGTGGCAACAGGTGGCAATAAGGTGACAATAAAAACACCCCTTATTGCCACCCGTTATTCACTTATAATCAAAGAGTTAAGTATAAGTGTGGCAAATGTGGCATTAAGTTAGAGAAAAATATACACATGTAATACAACTGAATACTGATATAGTTCAGTCAGCTAACGCAAGTAGCTCAATCAGCTAACGCAAGTAGCTCAGTCAGCTGACGCAGATATCTCGACAAGCCGAAGGATACGTCTCCATTAGCCTACGGAGTCGTATCCGTAACCCGACGGAGTCATATCCGTAACCCAATGCAGTCATATTCTTAACCCCACGCAGCCATATCTATAGGCAAACGGAAGCACATCATTTATTTACCTCTTCACCTTCATGTATTCCGTAGGAGTCATGCCATACTCCTTGGAGAAGCATTTGGAGAAATAGCTGCTGTTGGAAAAACCAACGGTATACATCACCTCGGAAACACTGAACTTGCCCTGGCTCAGGAGCTCGGCAGCACGGCTCATACGCATCTCACGGATATACTCTACAGGCGTACGGCCCGTTATCGCCTTCGTCTTGCGATACAGCTGCTTGCCACCTATACCTATCACATCCTGCAACATCGAAACATTGAAGTCGGAATCAATCATGTGCTTCTCTATCGCCTCATTGATCTCTTCGAGCAGACGCTTGTCTGCCCCATCCAACTCGCTGACATTTACTTTCTTCTTTTCCTCTTCAGAAGATTCAGAGCGTGCAGGAACTGGTTCTGAGGATGATGACTCAGGCTCAGATTTAGGCGAAGCGGATAACCCAGTGGCAACAGTTGATGGTTCCTTTGGTGTCTTCACGTTCAGGTAGCGGACCATCAGAGCAGTCACCTCATCAAATGAATGATGAGCTACGGCAGCCTTCAAATCTTCCGTCAGACGGTTGAAGAAGTCCATACGCATCTGTACCTGCTCCAACACCTCAGCCTTCTGCTTCTGGGCATCAGCCAGTTCCTTGCGCAAGAAATACCAGCTTACCAGCCATGCCACAAACACGATGAGTGCCGTGATATAGAAGAGCTTGCACCACCAGGAGAGATACCAAGGCGGCAGGACGGAGATATCGAGCGAATAAACCTCGGCAGCTATCTTGCCTTCGCCATCCACGGCATGAACCGTAAGATGATAATCGCCATACGACAAACCATTATAGGTGATATCGATATTGCCGGAGTTCAGATAATGCCAGTCGTGGTCGCTGCCTTCGAGTTTGTAAGCATAAACGGCTGAAGGATGATCAGCAAAAGGAAGGTCGGTGAGCTGCAGGGTGAAGTTGTTCTCATCACTCTTCAGTTCCAGGATTTCTCCACGCTCCTCACGAGCCTCTCCGTTCACGATGATTCCTGCCAGCATCAGACGAGTAAACTGCTTAGGCTTCTGTGCTACATCGGAACTGATTGCCACATAGCCGTCATTGCCGCCCATCATTACCTCATGAGTCTGTCTGCTGTAACAGATGTTGAGCGGCACAACAGAAGGAATCATGAAGCGCTGGCTCTCGCCCTGTGGATTGATTACGCAGCATTCATTGCCCGATACCACCCATATCTTGCCTTCCACATCGCACATGGTACTTACCTTGCCACCAATCTGCCATGTCTTGGAAGAAAAACTGTTACCCAGCACAGAACCGGCTGCATAATAACAGGTTACCGAACTGTTATCACCCATCCAGATATTGCCCTTGCTGTCTGCCATCAGATAGTTGACAACATCTGAGTTAGCTACCTGCACCACCTTCATATCGTTCGGATTGATGCAGTCGAGACGGGTATAGGTAGAAACCCAAATCCTACCCTTTCCATCCATCACCATCTGACCTACATGCAGACCTGAGAGCGCATTCTTTCCCTTGTCCGAGTAATGCCAGTCGGCTATGGTCTTGCCACTCAAAAGAGCCGCCTTATCCATCACGAAGACACCACCCTGATAAGAACCCATCCATATCCTGCCCTTCTTGTCCTGGAGAATATCGTAAGCCCAGGCAGTAGAATACTTGCCACTCTTATCGTAGACGATGAAGTTGCGCATCTGACGGGAACTGCGGTCATAGAAGTTGATGCCATGGTCGGTACAGATCCATACGTCGCCGTCATGGTCTTCATAAATCTTGCGTACACGGTTATGACTCAGCGGGAAGGCAGAGCTGTTCTGCTTGTACCATGCCACATTCTGATAACCTTCAGCATTCCGGGTGAAATGAATCAGACCATTGGTACCGCCCATCCACCATTCGCCGTTACGGGTCTGGAGCATGGCATGGAGACAGTTGCCCTCACCCGACATCGTAATCTTATCGAGCGATACATAGCGGTAATAGGTATGGGTAGTGAGACGGGAGAGTCCATTGTCAGTACCCACCCATACATTCTGCCATTTATCTACAAAGCAAGCCCAGACGATGTTGTTAGGAATAGAAGCATCATCGCGGGAATCGTGGATATAATGGGTGATGGCATTGGAGAGTGCCATCTGATAGAGTCCGTTATCTGTTCCGATATAGAGATTGCCGGCAGCATCTGTAGAAAGACATTTGATGGAATTGCCGTTCAGAGCTGGAATCTGTGAGAAGTTCCTGAGCTGCAGGTCGGCACAATAGAGAGCACCCTCGGTACCAATCCAGTAGCATCGGCGCTTGGCATCATAGGCGAGCGCATTGACCAGCGGCTGTTCTCCGGCACGGAGCGGAATCAGTCTGCTGCCGAGATGCAGACCAGCGAGCGAACCTACGAGCAAGCCTCGCGGAGTAGAGAGCAAGGCATAGACATCACCCCCGAAGTCAGTCTTACCGCCCTTGATATCGAGCACACGGAGTTCCTTCAGCTGCTTGCGCTTCGCCTCATCGGCAAAAGCCTTCATGGCTGGTGTTTCGGCATATTGATAAGATTGCGTATCGAATTTCAGGATGCCGTTGCCAGTAGCCAGATAGAGCATCCTGCCCTCGAAACCGAGCGCATTGACACGCGTATTACTGAATGTATGTTCCTGAAAATGGCGGTAGCCATGATAACCATCATAGCTGTAAAGACCGTTATCGGTTCCGAGCCATATCATTCCATCACTGTCCTGGGTAATGGCACAAACGGACTGAGCACCTTCAAGGGAGGTGTTAACGAAACGCTGCGCATGGATGGCGAGCGAAATAAAGAGCATAGCAATTGCCATGCTGATGCGGTTTATAGGTTCTTTTGACTTTTTCATGTGTGCAAATTTACACAATATTCATGATAACGCCAAAAAATATCGGAGAAAATTTATAAAAAAAAGAATCCCCTGGGAAAAATAGCCGCTGCTATTCCCAGAGGATCCGATATAAACTATATACTTTATAACCAACTGAAATCTGTCTCAGTCTTCTTATATTGCCTGGAGCGTAATCGACTTTTCGATATTTCGCTTGCTGTCTTTTACCTTCAGGATGATGTCGCCCTTCTGCTTGCTGCTCTGTACGATGACTACGAGTTTGCCGGAGAAGAGTTTCATCTGTGGCTGGGTGAACGGTTCGAGCGATGTGGCATCGCCGTTGCAGGCTGCCTTGAAAGTGCCGGCACCACTCACCTCGAAGGTCAGTTCGTCATCGGCAAGCGGACATTCATTGCCGTCCTTATCCTGCAGACTCACGGTGATGAAGGCAAGGTCGTTGCCATCGGCATTCAGAAGCACATTGTGCTCATCGGTACAACCTTCTACCATGCAGGCAATAGGCTCATGATCAGGTGTTTCTACGCTGAACTTCATCTGTGCAGGCTCGCCGGCGGTACGCTTCACGTCCTCGCCAACCTTATCGCCATACTGGTTGTAGGTAACCACGCGAATCTCACCCGGTTCATACTTCACATTGTTCCAGCGCAGACGGTAGCGGTCGAGGCGGCTTGACTTGTCCTTGCGAACCCTGCCCTGACTCTTGCCGTTGACGAAGAGCTCGCCTTCCACACCATCGGTGTAGCAATATACAGGGGTAACCTGTCCTTCCCTGCCCTTCCAGTTCCAGTGAGGAAGAAGATGGGTGGTATGCTGCTGCTCGTTCCAGCGGGCACGATACATATAGTAACGGTCCTTAGGAAGTCCGGCAAGGTCGCAGATGCCGAAGTAGCTGCTGCGGCTTGGCCAGTAGGTATCGTATGGAGTCGGCTCGCCCAGATAGTCGTAACCGGTCCATACAAACTCACCGATTACCCAACTGTAGTCATCCTGCATCTTCCAGTCATCATCCGGAAGATTGCTCCAGGAACAGTATTCGGTATCATAGCTTGAGCACTGACCATCAGGATAGGTAGCCTTATCACTTACCACTACCGGGAACTTGTATACGCCACGGGAGCTGACCGTAGAGGCGGTTTCAGAACCGAGGAGGAAGCCCTGAGGCAACTGCTCAATATTCTTATAATATTTATGTACGCGATAGTTGAAGCCCGGTACATCCATTACCTGGGCAAAGCCGCTCTTCAGGGCATCCTCAGCCTTGTCCATACCCTGGGTTACAGGACGGGATGGGTCATACTGATGACAGAGGTCCTGCAGATGCTTGGCAATCTGCACACCCTCCTGGCTCCACTGTTCAGGAATCTCGTTACCGATACTCCACATAATGATGCTAGGATGGTTGCGGTGGTGCTTTACCAGATTGGTGATATCCTTATCGCTCCACTCCTTGAAGAAGTTGGCATAGCCGTTCTTGCATTTAGGATAAATCCACATATCGAAACTCTCTGCCATAACCATCATACCGAGTGAATCGCAGATTTCCATCTGCATGGTAGAAGGCATGTTGTGGGCTGTACGGATAGCATCGCAACCCATCTGCTTCATCATCTTGATCTGGCGGATGAGAGCAGCCTTGTTTTCTGCTGCACCCAATGGACCGAGGTCGTGGTGCAGACAGACACCCTTCAGTTTGCGGGTAACGCCATTGAGCTGGAAACCATATTCCTTGGATACGGCAATGGTGCGGATACCGGTCTTCAGGGTCTGCACATCAGCCACCTTCTTTCCTTCATATCGGGTAAGTTTTACCTGATAGAGATAAGGAGATTCCGGAGACCAGAGCTGAGGATTCGCTACCTTCAGAGTAGTCTTGATTTCAGGATTGGCACCTGTGACGATCTGCTCGGCAACCTTCTTGCCAGCCTCATTCAACAGGGCTATGACGGTCTTGCCCGACTTACCAGTCTTTCCTTCCAGCAGCGCATTTACTTCTACTTCAGCTTCCTGCTTATCTGCCTTCAGGGTACGGACGAAGGTATCCCAGGTAGAGAAGTTCTCGTTGCCATAGAGTTCTACGGAAACCGGACGGTAAAGACCGCCTCCCGGATACCAACGGCTGCTCTCCTCTACATTATTAAGATGTACCTCGATGAGATTACTCTTACCAAACTGGATGAAAGGTGTGATGTCGATGCGGAAGGCATTGTAGCCGTAAGCCCACTTGCCTGCCTCCTTGCCATTGACGCTGACAACAGGCTGGCTCATGGCACCGTCGAAGACGAGTACGGCACGCTTATAGCCCTTAGGAGCCGTCCAGTTCATCTTATACATACCCTCACCTATCCAAGGCAGCGCACCAGAACGTCCCGACTTCTCGGTCTTTTCGGTTTCGCCATTCTGCTCGATTGCCACCATCTGCAGGTCCCATTTCTTATCGAAAGGACCCGAGATAGCCCAGTCGTGAGGAACAGCTACCTGCTGCCACGCCTTGCCATCACGGGAGAAGTCCCATGAAGGCAGGTTGATAACCTTTCTGCTCTGCGCCTGGCACATGGAGGAGAGTGCCAGGGCGAGAGTCATGAAAGTAATGCTTCTCTTTATCATATCTCTTCGTTAATATTCTTATTTATATGCATCGGATTATTTATATGCATCGAATACGACAGTTGGTTTGCCGCTGTTGTCGAACGCTCCCTTGGTATATGCAGACCAACCCAAAGTGGTATAGTTGGCTGGCTTCCAGTTGTTGTAAACTTCTGGTTCCCAATAGAAGATACCCTCGCAGGTAGAGATAGCCTTACAGCCATCCACCATCTTCTTCATCATTGGCGCAGCCTGGTCAGAGCCCCACCACATACCGATTTCAGAGATGATGACGTCCTTGCCATACATGGAAGAAAGAGTCTGGATGTTAGAGAGACAGTTCTCTGCATAACTCTGCCAGTTATCATCTTCCGGATAAAGAGACAGTCCGATGACATCCCACTTTCCGCCATTGTCCTTCAGCTTATCGTAGAGCCAGGTAAGTCCACCGAGGTCCTGTCCTTGATCTACATGCACGATAACCTTTGCATTAGGATAAACTTCCTTTACAGCATCATAACCGGCGTTGATATAAGCTGCAAAGTTGGCTGCATTCTTAGATACCTGAGCGGTTACAGCCTCATCGCTATTCCAGAGCATACCGTCGCGGGTTTCATTACCCACCTGTACCCACTCTACGTTGGTTACACCTCTATCCTTCAAGGCTTTCAACACATCCTTGGTATGATCAGCCACAGCCTGTTTCATCTGTTCGGCAGTATAGCCCTTCCATGCAGCAGGAACTTTCTGGTTGCCCGGGTCAGCCCAGGTATCAGAATAGTGGAAGTCAATCATCAGACGGAAGCCGAGCTGCTGAGCTCGCCAAGCCTTGGCGATGACATCATCCTTGCCACACCAGCCACCTTCCGGATTTACCCAGACACGCAGACGGATGGAATTGGTTCCCTCTTCGCGAAGGAGCTTCATGCATTCTGTAGCCTTGCCATTCTGTTTATAGAATTTCACACCATCCTTCTCCATCTCGGTGAGCCAGGAAACATCGGCGCCCTTGGCAAAACCGCTCATATCGTATGTCTTCTCCTGCTCATGAACAGGAGAATCGTCGCTGCTGCAACTTGTTCCCGTAATAGAGAACAAGAGCGCTGTAGCCAGCAACATGGCTTTTCCAAATATATTTTTCATTTTTCTTTTTCCTTGCAAAGATAATCAAATAATTGATTGGTTTATAAAAAGGAGACTTACTCTTGGAAATTATACTCCCATGTCATGGTGTTGAGGTCGGCGGTAACGGTAACTTCACCACCAGTTACATCATCCTTGAACCAAGGATTCCACTTGTCGTCTGCCGTAGAAAGATTAAACATCTTATCTTTACTTGGCTCGCAACCATACCATGTTTGCTTGTCATCCTTGTTGGCTCCTACATAGATAAACATAAATCCTTCCCAAGCTGTAGGCTTGTACTTGCAGGTATAAACACCATCGCTCACCTTGTTCATCACGGCAAGAAGGGTGTTACCATCCGTGCCGTACATGCAGAGTGTATTGCTAGCCTCTGGCTCTGGAGCAGTCTGGTTGCCAGACTCGATAGAGTAAGTCAGGTCGCTGTTCTCGCCCACCTTTACGGTGATGGTATAAGTACCCGCCTTGGCGATGTTCACACTGCCAGCGGCTGCGGCAGCTGTCATCTTGCCATCGGCAAGAGTGTAGTTCATTGTCTTGGCAATAGGAGTTCCCTTATCACCCGTGCTCTTATTATACTCTGCTCCATCTGCAACAATACTGATAGGTGTATTATCTGCAGAGGTTGTAATAACCTTTACCCAGGCATAGTTAGGAGCATCATAGGTCATATCCTCACCATTCAGCTGCATCGCCTTGATGTAGGTTGGTTTGAATTCCTTAGCCTTTGTATCAAGAACTGTATAATAAATACCAGTCTGACCAGGGAACCAGAAGTTCCATGCAGACTCCGTATTATCCATTTCATACACATGGCCATCCTGTCCTACGTTACCCCAAATGGTACCATCATTTTCCTTACCCCAGAAGTTGAGCCAGGAAGAAGCATTCATATATCCTGCGTAGATACCATCCTCGTTTGGAGAATAGAGATAAGTCAGCACCTTGTCCTTATCCGCATTCCAGATGGTCATCTTGTCCATATGTATAATATAAGGTATAACGTTCACCTGGCACACATTGCTGTAAGCAGCATCGAGATTGTTGCCCATCTGACTCCTGATGCGGAAATAGAGAGGCGCACTCTGACCCGGAGTCGTTCCCAGATCCTTGGCAAGGGAGTTGAGATCAGCACCTGTGAAAGCCTTGGAAAGGTCGGTTACGGTGTATTCCTTTTCTGAAGTAAAGTTCTCTGAGGCTGATACCTGCAGATAAGTTTTCAGCACTCCACTGCCCGCAGGCTTGGTTTCATCGCTCGAAAGCAAGGTAGGATTCTGCCAAGCCAACGAGAGGACAACGTCCTTACTGTTATCTACAGACAGCTTCACATCGGATGCCGATGCCATCAGATCGGATGCCTTGAAGCCATCCAGATATATCTTGTCGCCACTCTCGTCGCAACTCACCAGAGCGGTGAGTGCGCAGAGAAGCATCATCAGGTTTCTAAATATCTTTTTCATTCTTTTATCCTATTAATAGTTGTCGTTATGAAGATTTGGATTTGCGGTAAGCTCGGTGTTAGGGATTGGATAGATGTTGTACTTGCTATCCACTGCCTGTCCATCGTGGGTGCCACCCTTCCACTGCCAGATATACTTGTTGGTTGTGAACTCACCGAAGCGAATCAGGTCGGTGCGGCGATAACCTTCATGATAGAGTTCACGGGCACGCTCATCGAGGATGAACTGGAGGAAGGCATCGTCATCAGCAAAGTTGCTTGCCCATACATCAGAAGCATTAGAGCGCTCACGAAGCTGGTTGATCCAATAGATGGCTCCCTGCTTGCGGGAAGCTATCACGGTTGGATCTGTAGCATCACTACCACCAGCCCAGTTATCCCAGTCGTTATGCAGACGAACCACGCACTCGGCATACATCAGATAGACATCTGCCAAACGGAAGAGAGGGAAATCGGTTTCTACACCTGCATCGGCAGTATTAGATGCTGTAGTACCATCATCCTTCAGGTTGCTCCACTTCTCAGAAAGATAACCGGTGGTTTCATCGGTCATGGTGGTTACATCCTTGCTCTGACCATTGGTGAAGAACTTGCAGCGCTTGTCGCCACCTCCATCAATATCGGTCTGGGTAAACTTATCCACAAACTCCGGACGGAGACGGAACTCGCTCCAGCCACTGGTAGCACCGAAGTCGGCAACATTTTGGTTGGCATTCGACATACTCAACTGTCCGCACACCAAGTAAGTGGAAGAACCCCAGCTTACAGTATGCTCTGCACTTACCGGCAAGGCGAAGATAATCTCGTTGGTACGCTTGTCGTTATCTGCATTGAAGAGTTTGCTGTAATCAGATTCCAAGGAGTATCCCATGTTCATCACCTTCTCGCAAGCCTCCTTACACTCGGCATACTTGGCAACGCCGGTATAAACCTCGCTGTTCAGATAAAGCTTGGCAAGCAAGGTATAGGCAGCACCCTGAGAAGCCTGACCATAAGGACAGGTAGATGCTGGAAGCATATCACCTACACAATCCTTCAACTCACTCTCGATATAATCGAATGTCTGCTGAGGAGTATAACGTGGAGGGATAAAGCTACCCACAGGGTCGTTCTCTGTCACCATCGGAATGTTGCGATAGAAATCGAGGGCATGGTAATAGAACAGAGCACGCATAAAACGGACTTCTGCCTTATACTCCTTCATCTTCTCTGCATCAGCACCTGAGAAACTGGCACTGTTGGCATTGCGCAGGAACTCGTTGCAGAGGGCGATGTTGTAGTAGATGCGATAATACATATCTGATACCCAGGCATCGTTGGCATCCCAGGAGAGATAAGTAAGACCCGTAGTCTGCTCACCTGTCAGCCAGGTAGAGGCAAATTCATCGGTACCACACTCCTGCATATTGATAAACATACGCATGTAATCGAAACCACTGCCATTGTTCAATACGGATTCCATATCCTTATTATCGCCGCCCTTGCCCTGACCGCTAGTCACCATGGCAGCGTAAATCTTACCCAGCACAGCCTCATAATTGGCAAGCGAGGTATAAACATCCTTAGAGGTTGTCTCTGTATGAGGATATTGGTCGAGATCGGAAACACAGCTGGTTGTGCCTGTCAGCACCGCTGTTCCCATCATCATACTATATAATATATTCTTAAGTTTCATTGTTATCTGTTTTGATTGTTAGAACTGAAGTCCGAGGCTTACTGAGTAAGTGCGAGGACGTGGATAGAATGAGTTGTCCATTCCGTTTGGCACCTCAGGGTCTGTACCTGAGTAACCGGTGATGGTGAATACATTCTGTACCATCGCAGATACGGTGAGCGAAGCCCACTTGTTGATCTTGCCTACATTGTAGCTCAAACTCAGGTTGTCGAGTTTCAGGAACGAAGCATTCTCTACGTAGTAATCAGAGAGATACTGACGGGTCTTGAAACCAGTTTTCAGGAAGCTGGTGTTGAGGTTGTTGAGCTGTGAGTTGTTGTAGCTTACTGTCTCGAAAGCACCTGTACTCATACCCATGCCGTTGTATACATAGTTGTCGATGTTGGCACGGAAACTCATACCGAGTGTCAGCTGCTTGTATCTCAAAGATGTGCTCAAGCCCATGATGTACTTAGGGGCTGGAGAGTGATAGCGATAGAGATCTGACTCATTGATTTCCCCATCATTGTTCAAATCGGCATAAGCGCCCTCGATTGGCTTGCCTGTCTTAGAGTCATAGAGCTGATGATATACGTAGAACATATATGGCTCATATCCCTCAGAGAGTACCTGGAACTGGTAAGCATCGATAGATGGACCTACCTTCACGTTAGTCTGGCTTCCACCCTTTGTCAATGAAAGGTTCTTCACCTTCATGTTCTGCCAGGTAAAGTTGTAGCTCAGGTTCCACTCCCAATCCTTGGTCTGGATAGGGGTTGCATTCAGAGAAACCTCAATACCCTTGCTGTCCACATTACCTACGTTGGTAAGGATAGTCTTTGAGAAGTTGGTACCTGCTGCTGTTGGTACAGATGCCAACAGGTCCTTGGTCTTGCGGGTATAGAAATCGATGGCACCACCGATACGGCCATCCAGGAATCCGAAATCAAGACCGAAGTTCCAGGAGGTTGTTGTCTCCCACTTCAAGTCTGATACGTATGCCTCAGGACGGTAAGTATTGATATACTGTCCGTTGATGAATGCTTCGGCACCTGCCACGCTGTAGGTATAAACCGGCAGATAGTTGTAGTTGCCGATGCCCTCCTGCTGACCAGTAACACCATAGCTGGCACGGAGTTTCAAGTTAGAAAGTACCTTCTGGTTCTTCAACCAAGGCTCTTCTGTCAAAGTCCAGCCCAAAGCAACAGATGGGAAAGTACCCCAACGGGTATCCTTAGAGAATCGGGATGAAGCATCACGACGAACGGTTGCCGTCAGGAGATACTTTCCATCGAATGAATAGTTGATACGTCCGTAATATGACAACATTACATGACGGTAATCTGATGCCTTTACGGTTGACAGGTTTGTGCCTGCCGCACTTTTGGTATAATAAAGAGGTGTAGTACTCTTCCAGTACTGGTAGTCGTAACCGGCTGTCAGATCTACATTACTCTTGATATCTTCGAAATACTTTGCATAGTTGGCATAGAGGGTAAGCAAGCGGTTCTCGTTCTTCTGAGGACCATACTTGTAATCGCTACCGCCCAAAGACTCATCCTTGTTGTAGCTCTGTGCTGCGTAGGCAGGAACATAAATGGTTCCGTCGCCCTTGGCATAGTCAGCACCCACGGTAGCATGGAGCTTGAGTTCTGGCAGGAAATGAACCTTGTAATCTACATCCATAGAACCGATGAAGCGGCTTACCTTACTCTTTGAATCATACAGATCCACCAGACCGCGAGGGTTTCTTACACCCGCATTCACTGGATAGCCATCAGCATCGAGTGCCTCATTATAGCCACCATATTTGTCGTTGCCGGAATAAACCGGGATGGTTGGGTTGAATGTGGCAGCTGCCCATACGGCACCACCATTATTGAATGAGTTGTTATTGAGGGTTCCCTTGGCATTGATGGTCAACTTCAGGTGATCCTGGAAGAAGCTAGGAGTCAGCACCACGTTACCTGTCCAGCGCTCTACATTGTCTTTGCGAACCAGACCGCTCTGGTTGTAATAGCCTACAGACACACGGAATGGCAACCACTTGTCGATGCTGCCGCTCACGCTGAGGTTATTATCTGTACCGAAAGCTGTGCGGTAAACCTCATCGTTCCAATCGGTATTGGCAGTACCGAGCAATGACTTTTGGTTATCTGTACCAAACTGGTTGATGACATTCACGAATTCATCACGGCTGAGCATATCTACCATCTGCGCACGGGTCTGCAAACTGTTGGTGGTATTGAAGTTCACCTTTACAGCACCCTGCTGTCCCTTCTTGGTGGTAATGATGATGACACCGTTAGATGCACGGGAACCATAGATGGCTGTAGAAGAAGCATCCTTCAATACAGTCATGCTCTCGATATCAGATGGATTGATCATGCTGAGGAAGTTGCTGCTGTTACCCGAGATACCACCCTGCTCCAATGGCACACCATCGAGCACGATAAGAGGGTCGTTGCTAGCATTAAGAGATGCACCACCACGCACACGGATGGTACTACCGGCAGAGGCAGAACCACTGTTGGACATAATCTGTACACCCGAAACCTTACCGTTGATCAACTGTTCTGGAGAAGAAACGAGACCTTTATTAAAGTCCTTCGATTTCACGGTAGCTACGGAACCAGTCAGGTCACTCTTTCTTGCCGTACCATATCCGATGACCACGACATCAGCCAGCGCCTTGCTGTCGGATTCGAGTTTCACCTTCATATTGTCTGAGATAGAAAGTACCTTATCAATATAACCGATATAAGATACCTTGATCTTCTTGGCTGAAGAAGATACCTGAAGACTGAAGTTACCGTCAAAATCAGTAACTGTACCGCCCTTTTCGCCTTCCACCATGACAGTGGCGCCAATCAGAGCCTCACCATTCTGCGCATCAGTCACCTCACCTTTGATGGTTCTTGTCTGCGCCATGAGTTGCAGACATCCGATGACGAACAATGCCACGAGAAGCAAACTTCTCTTTGCTAAATTCTGGATTGCGTTCATTGTTTTACTTTTAGGTTGCGTTTTACGTTTAAAATTGTTTTCAGTTGCAAAAGTAGAGAAAAAAGAAGAAAACAGCAGATAGATTTAAGACAAAAATAAAGAAAAAACGGACAAAAGCAAATCTTTATCTAGCTTTTGTCCGTTTTTTCATTAAAGAGGCAGGAATCTTTATCG
>CDZB01076291.1_pt1 | contig 34053 bp, 34 predicted proteins | sample 554961 | NCBI WGS metagenome assembly CDZB01 (sample SAMEA3182106, study PRJEB8094) | gut metagenome | biome: human; feature: gut; material: Stool; isolation source: human stools | place: Canada | collected 2013-02-26
GTTTGTTCCTTAAAACTTAAAAAGAAAAAATTTCTTCCCCAACCATTACCAAATATAACATCTAATGGTTCTCCTGTATCTTTCCATATTCTGACTCTTGCTGCAAATCCAAAATCAAATTTAACGGCAGTACTATCATATGTAAAAGTTACAGTATAGAACTTTCTTCCTATCTGTTTTCTTATTTGAGGGCGGCTGTCTCCTCCGTAATCCTTCTTTTTGAAAACTTGAACATCCGATACGTTAGCCTCTTTAAAAAATGGAACATACGCAGGACCAAAGGTCAAAGCCACGTTTCTTGCGCTATTTACAAGAGTACTATTGTCTAAGACCTCTGGTCGCTTGCATGAACTCAAGAATAGTGTACATAATACCGCTATTCCCCAAACTACAATCATTATAGATGGTATTTTTTTCATAATTCGTAATTTTTAATATTTATATATGTGTGAAAATATAATTATAATTGACTGTTTGAATGCAATTTTTAATTTGCATTTCGCATGAACATGAACATGTTACCAATGACTTGATTATGTCTTTGCCTTCTTATTTTAAGATTGCACTTTCACTATTTTGATGTTTGTAATCTGGTGACTTTGATGTCTTCTTGCCATAGTCAAAACTATAAACAATTTTCAGATTTGCATACTGATTATAACTACGACTTTGATCTGTTTGTTTGAAAGAATAATATGATGCAGATAATTCATCTACAATGTTATTCTTCATCATGAATAAATTGTTTGCATTAGCTTCGATAGCCCAATTCCCATGATTCCACATTGCCGATAGTTGATACCGCCAAAATGTCTTTCTATTAATCTGGCTGTCTATCAAATCTCTTGTCGGTGACACTATGGATGCACCAAAAGAAAAATCCCGAACATAGTAATTTATCATAGCAGTCCCAGAGAATGCAGACAAATTACGATGCTCTGCTCCTCCTCGAACTAAATGTTTAACCCATTGACCGGATAACTTCATATTAAGTGTACCAGAAGGTTTATAGGTTATAGACATATCTGCACTGGGACGATGATAGATACAGTCATCTCTAAAAGTGCTAATAAGATGCCCGTCTCGAATATAGTAATCCGAAATAATCGAATGATTCTGGTAAAAGTATGACACTCCCGTTTGCAAAGCGAATTTGTTAAAATTCAATGTGTGGCTTAATCGTGGATTCAAAAGAATGGAATTATCCATGTTAGAATTACCTTTGAGAATGATGATAGGATCTATCTGCTGTTCTACATTGTTAATCGTATTTATTCTCGGATAGGTGTTTCCCAAAGCGAACATAAATTGAAGTTGCTGTACTTTATCTATCCTATATGTAGCTCTTGCCTGAAGTCTCGGCGTAAGATGATTGATTGACCTCATCCCCTTTAAACGATATGTAAGAAATGAAAGTCCTGGGTTGATGTCAAAGAAGAACCTCCCTAAACGTTGGGAATAGTCTGCAAAAAGGATGGTTTCGGACGAATGCAAATTTTGATTATATGCAGAAGTCCCAATGTATTCGGAATCACTAATTCTCATGAACTCGTATAAACTGAAAGTCAATCTATTTCTATGACTGAACGCCATAGAATAGTTTGCATTCGCTTTGATGTAATAATAATCTTCCTTGACAAGTGAACGAAAAGACACATTATCATCGTTATAGAGACGGTCATAATCGTTTCGAGAATAATATCCATCAAAAACATAATCCAACGATTTTGTGTTAGAAAATGTGTGCAATCCGTAAAAATAGACACTTGGACGATAAGATTTGTTTCTAGTGTTAATGTCCAAAATGCTACCGTTCTTGATTGCAGCAGCAGTTTTCCAATACTCCGTCATTCCATTATTGACACCGTTTTTTGAGGCATTCCATGCCATACCACCTCTAAGCATCCAAATATATTTTCTTCCTCGGTTGCTGATTGATGCCTGTACATATTCTTCCGTTTGCCTATTGTCAGCATTATTGTAATGCTGCAGTCTATTCAGTTGATAATCAGGGAAAATAAAAGTCTCATTCTCGTCCATAGACGATTTTGGATTTTCCAAAGAATATCCAGCCCAAAGGTTAAAACTTTTGGTTCCTGTGACAAATTTCGAAATAAGATTGTAATCACCATAGAGATAGCCTATATTCTGAGACGCATCAAGTTGCGTGTAGCCACCATTGTTGAGTGGTTTCATTATTATGTTTATAGCATATGCATCTTTTGCATATTTACCAGTCGGCACATCAAAATATTCCACTCGAGAAACGTCCTTTGGTCTTAAAGACTGTACCTCTCGAAAATCAACTTCACGCCCATTTATATAGAGAGTCGCAGCCCCATTGGGAGTTGTCACACTTCCAGTCGAACGCTCGACAGACACTCCCGGAATCATGAGATTGCTCAACAGATCATAACCAGTTACAGCATGTTTACGTTGCTCTTTTGTAGGAATAGCAAGGATATGATCACCTTCTCTTGTAAGATAAGATGATTTTACAACAACTTCACCAAGTTCTTTGCCTTGGATAAAAGTTTTAGTTGTATCTGTTTTTTGTGCATAAGTTACGTGTAGGCACAAACTCATTATGATGACTAACAATGCTTTCATCTATTAATTTTTTATTGTTTTTATACTTATAATCAATATGCCTTCTTCTGTACTTAAAGACAATACCTTTAACTCTTTAACTACTATTACCAAAACTTTTGCATGAAAATAACGTAACAGACAACGTTCGTCTCATTCATTTCGAGATTGGATCTGTTTTGCCAAGAATACTGAGAAAGAACTCTTCTCCTGAATAGTCATCAATTTCTTGGACAATTACATTGTCAACAATGATAGATTCGAGTTCCAGCTGGATCCTTCCTGGAGAGATAGGGCGCTTGTCTGCATCAAAAACAAATTGCGAAGGACATTTAAAGTTGAAAAGCACAAGATGCTGCTTTCCGCCATAGTTCAGTGTCATAGGCACTTTGCTATCGCTATATATGATTTTCCCCATTTTGCTCGCTTCTCCTATTTCTTCGTCTGAGCTTGCAAAAGAATAAGGTATCGAAATATCATAATCGGGCAACAGCTTGACTGCTTCTGCCAATTTAGTATCTTTTATGACAAAACTTATCCAGCTGATTGGGACTTGCTGTAAGGTGACAGTCCGGTTTTCGTACCCTCCAAAAGTGTAGTGGATGATAGGTTGACCATTTTCTGTGACCTCACCCTTCCATAAACTTTTATAATCCATCTGTTCTTGCGATGCATTATAGATTACAGGAATGAATATACTGCTGTATTGTCCTTTAAGCTCATTACTCAGCTCCTCTATTACACTTTGACGCTGGAAGTAAGAATCCACATAAGTAGGATCCTCATGGCATCCGCTTAAACTAATCATGGCTGAAATAGCCACAATGACCATTGATATCTTTTTCATTACTATTGTTTTTATTATATAACGGCGAGACTTTATTATTATTGTTATGTTCAGAGTCTATCGTATAGTTTACGTTTGCATCGTAACCATAAGCTTTCTTGGTTGCCTCAAGTTCGTTGTCCGTCATGCGCTGATAAATCACCATGCCGTAGAATGGTTTCAGATTTCCATTCTCATCAGTTGCATCGCCCAGTTTCTGCATGGTGTGCATTTGCAAATAATTTGACTCTGTTTTTGTGAGGAGTAAAACTTGCATATAGCGGCTTTGCATACTTTGACTTGCCGAACCGCGCATGATGAATCCTGACACAGCATCATAAAACCATTCTGTTTTGTTATAGAACTTACCATCGGTATCGCCATGGTGGAAACCTATCAGATGACCGTCTGACTCAAACCAATAATCCATATATCCACCGCCATAAACTGTCTTGCGGTAGTCTGTTTGTGAAAGTCTGCCGTTATCCTGCACTTTATACATGCCTATGACTTTCCATCCATAGCCCTTTACCTTATTTTCAATGTCAGCAGCACTTACGGGCTTTAATCCTTTAAACACACAGCATCCATCGTTGTTAATAATATAAGTCCTATCGAACTCATAGTCAATAACTGTAACTGGTCCGCTAGGTACCTCAGTCATATCACAACCTGTAAAAGAAACGATGCAGAGCATTGTCATCAAAAAAATCATTCTAATTTTCATACGCTTCTTGATATTAAAGGGTTATATCTATTCAATAAACGCAAAAGGAATCAAAAACTTGCATGAGATTTCAAGATTATTTTATTCCTTGTGTTATTTCATCAATACAGGCTTATTATCGAAGCCGTTCATCTTGTTTGTCACTATTGTCGTTCCAAATAACCTCTGGTTCATGTATAGTTTGCAATGGTACTTTAACAATAGAGTCAGAAGCCACTTTCTCATAGTCATTTGGTGAGTGATTGGTTTGCTCTACAAAGGTTTTCTTCTTGGAGAGACAGGCATGACGGAGCTTACTTTGTTCTACACTCTTGAATGGTGGCAGTAGGCATTTCGTAACAGTGTCAAAGACGTTATCCAAAAAGCAACTGTGAAATAATATTTTTTAAGATAATAGTTTGCTCTAATCCAATATAAATCTGTATCTTTGCAACCAGATAAGCGTTCTGTAACACAAGAAACGGAAGAGGCTGAGAAACAATGCATTGCATTTCTTTCCAGAATCTTACAAAAAAGGCTAAAAGGAACGGTACAACTTCATCGCTAACAGGTTGAGAATAAGCAGATTACATTTGTTGTTCATTTTCTCTGCACTTGTAAAAAGGGTAGTTGTACCGTTTAAAAGATAAAAGCTTAACTATCAGCAACATCCACATGTTGCATCGGAAAATAAGTATAAATAGGGAACGCAGCGCGTTCCCTATCTGTTAGCCCCACTCCTTCTTCACATCAAAGCAGGGACAAGCCTTGTTGGCAAACTCATTATGACCATGAATCGTGGCTAATGGATATTCCTCCTTCAGCTGCTCAATGAGGGCATGAATTAAAGGGCAAAATCGGCTATTCATGGGCTAAAAAAGGGTTTATGTAATCAGGAAACTCTAATTTTTCCGTTTTTCATCGCTGAAAACAGGTATTGGGAGAATGCTTAAAAAGCGAATGCTATGATTTAAAAAGTAAATATATATTCCATTCACAACACAATATACAGACTTCACTTTACACACGAAATATACATACTAAATAGTTGTATAACAACAAATTATCAATTTCAATCGTAGCATTGTTATTATGTAGTTTCTAGCTTTTCAGACTATTGCTACGTCAATAATTTATCAATTGCTAGCAAAGATAATAAAAAGTTGGCATACCCAAGAATTTTATCACGTTATTTAACGGAAAAATGCAAATATGGGGGTTAGGAAGATGTTTTACCCCCTCTTCTAAGGGTAAAAAAATGCCCCTCCTCGGACGTGAAAACATGCTCCAAAGGTAGGTATTTTTGACAAATACAATGAATTAGGGATATAAAAATGAACACTAGAGCGGTACTACTTGCAGTATTCCACACCAGAGAATGTAGATTATTATTATACACACACAAATGAAATACAACTGATATAAACTTTTGTAATCATCTCATACACAAGTAATTTAGGACTATCACATACTCTAGCAAACAACCCATACAAGCATTACATTTAGTGGGTCATTAGGTCAAAGTCATTTAGGGTCATTATGTTTTCCGAGAGTTAAAAAGTCACTATAGATATATATAAATATTTATATATACTATAGCAACGAAAGTGACATTTACTTTTCCAAATGACCCTAAATGACATTGACACCAAATGACCCCTTTTCATTTCTTCAGCTACTTCCGAGTCTTTTCTTGCTTTTTCATTGTTTCTGCAATAAAGTTCAGATAAAAAACCAATAGAACTTATTGTATTACAGCTACTTATAGCTTTTCTCACATAGAAAGTCAGGGTAAAAGCTTGCATTCTGCCCGAAAATGTTGTATCTTTGCACCGGCAATCGAAAGAACAGCCTTTTGTGCCTTGCTCGGGTCTTCTATTAAGACCTACGCGGGTCATAAATGATGGCAGGCGCCGGTCATCAATGAAGACCCCGAAAACGGCAGGAACGGGGCGTTCTGGGGAGTTGCAAAACAAAGGACTCTAAACATACTACAAACGACTATGATTAATTACAGCATCGTAATGCGTAGCGTGAACGCAAATCTTCTGGAAATCAACCAGGCGAAGTCACGCATCAACCAGGCAAAGAAGGAGGGTAAGACCCCTGACCCAAAGGACCTGGAACTCGTGAAGACCGAGAAGCAGAACGCTTTCGCTATCTCACAGTACACTGACATCATGACCATCGAGAAGTTTGCCAAGCACATCACCTCTCATGGCAGTGTTTATTCGAGAGCTGACATCAGCGCCATCCTCTACATCGCCGTAGATTGCATGCGTGAGATGTTGCTCGAGGGCAAGAAAATCCGTCTGGGCGACCTCGGTGATTTCTCTCTCCTTCTCACCTCAAAGGGTGCCGAGGATGCCGACAAGTTCACCGCACAGAACATCACTGGCGTGAAGGTTCAGTGGGAGCCAGGTCAGGAGTTTAAGAACCTTCGCGATGACGCCGAGTTCAACCTCGTAGCCAGCCGCAGTGCTCAGGCAGCCGTTATCAAGGCGATTAAGGAGGGTAAGACCAACGTTGATCTCAACGCCCCAACCACTCCGGATAATACGCCAGGCGGTTCTACCCCAGGTGGTTCAAACACCGGTCAGACCGGCAGCGATGGCCAAGGCTCTGAATCAACCGGCGGTACTACCGGCAAGGACGATACTGGCGATGGTCTTGAATAGCCCAAGGATAGACTGGCTAGGGTGCTAGCCCCTAGCCCAGCCTATCCGCCCCCCAAAAATTCAACATTCAACACTCAACATTCAAAAAAAATGAAAGCGAACACTTGGAAAACAATTCTTCAGATAGCCATCAGCATACTGACCGCTATCGCTACTACGCTCGGAGTAACGAGCTGCATGGGATAAAAATGATAAAATAAGGTTAAATCGAGTTCGCTCTGCCAACAAAATCCATCCATATCATCAACTTTCTGAATATTTTTTTGTATTTTTGCAGATATATTGCAAGAATGTAGGGGTTTGAACATGACTTATCCTCCTAGATTAAAGGCGCATAATTATTAAAAGATTAGAGAATGAAGAAAATATTTATCATGAGCATTATAACCATGCTATCAAGCCTGTCTTCTTGTCAGGCGCAAAATAAGGGCTATAAGAGTCTGTCGGCAGATGACTATGAGAAAGCCATCGCTGACACCGCAGTAATCCGTCTCGACGTACGAACCGCAGAGGAGTTTGCCAATGGGCATATTCGTGGCGCAATCAACATTGACGTACTGAAATCAGACTTCGAGCAGAAGGCCGCTGCCACTCTTCCCAAAAGCAAGACTATCGCCGTGAACTGCCGAAGCGGCAAGCGAAGCAAAAATGCCGCAGCTATTTTGACAAAGAACGGCTATCAGGTAATAGAACTCGATTCCGGATTTATTGGCTGGCAGGCAGCAGGAAAAGAAATCGTAAAGGAGTAAAGTTAAACTAACAGAACTTCCCCACATGCGAAAGTTCCGTTAGTTATTATAAATTTTTAATTTGTAGCTTATGAAAAGAATGATGAAAATTCTGATGATTGCCATTTGCTGCATACTATCATGCAATATGGCAGCAAATGCAGGCAATGACAAGCCTATCGCCGTTAATGCACTCCCAGTTAAGGCTCAAACCTTACTCAGCAACCATTTCAACAATCAGAAGGTGATGCTTGCTACCATTGAGACGGGGGTTATCAACAAAACCTATGATGTGGTTCTGCAGAACGGAACCAAGCTGGAATTTGATAAGAAAGGTAATCTCACAGAGATTGACTGCAAGCAGGGAAAAGTGCCAGTCAAGCTGATTCCGCAAGCCATCAGAAACTATCTGATGGAGAATTATCCAGCGCAAGCGGTAAAGAAACTTGAAATGAACAAGAATGAATACGAAGTGGAATTGGCAAATGGGTTGGATTTGACCTTCAACAAGCATTTCCAATTAATAGATATCGACTGATTATCAAGTTAACTGAGCTTTCGCATATCAGGAAGCTAAGTTTCGCAAGTGGTTTAAGTACGGACTGAAGGCCCAAAGCAAAAAAAATCCCAGTCAGGATAAAACCTTGACTGGGATTCTTATTTTAAATCTCTCTCTTATTTTTCTCATCTATAAAAAGATGATTACTTCAAACCACGGTTGATAAGGGTTGTGTTGAGAAGCATCACGTACTTACGATACTGACTGTTGTCCAAGATAACGTGCATGTACTTGAGATCCTTCAAAACTGCCTTGTCAATCATTGCAGAACGATCCTCACCCTTTGCTGTTGCAGCATTCATCATGTCTGCGGTGAAGTTCTTGTGTACATCAGCTACAGCCTCTACCTGGTCGATGTTCAAGCTCAAAGCATCTGCCAAGCTAGACATCTTAATATTCATGTTGTAAGCTGCTGTTGCATTTGTCTCCTCATCTGCTGCGAATGTAGCTGTTGCCATTGCAAACATAGCTACTGCTAATACCATAATCTTCTTCATAATCTTTTTACCTTTCTTTAATTTGTGAGTCCTGCACATCCGAAGACGCCGGCTCTGTTAAACATTATCCTATAGTCTTTTTCTTTAAGACGCTGCAAAGATACGAACTTTTCTCTGTGTGCGCAAACATTTCTTGGGATATTTTCAGTTTTCTGCCTATTTCTTGACTTAAATCAACAACAATACCCCGAAATAGGCGTCAGAACGTTAGAGATATTACATTTTCTCTATCATTTTGTAATATCATCGAAAAAAAAGCCCTTTTTCTTCGTTTATACCAATTATTATTTGTACCTTTGCAAAAGATTCAACCTATAAAACAAGCAAAATGGTACAGGAAAATCATATAGACAAGGCACTCGCCTTTATGGAAAGTCTCGAGAAACTGGGCAACCAGCTCAAGGCGGCTGAGGAACATCAGAAACAGCTCATCGCCCGAATGCTGGATCTCAAGAAAGAGAATCTGACCAACGGCGAGGAATATGCTGAACTCTCGCAGAAGAGCAAAAGTCTGCAGGATATCATCGACAAATGGCGCCCTATCTATCTGGAGCGCATGGAAATGGTAAAGAGCGTAAGCATTCAGAAAAGAAAAAGAAATAATAAAAAATAAATATAGAAATGGAAACAAACAACAAGAACAAGTTTATTGTAGTTTCATACGCACTGTATGATGTAACTAATGGTGACAACGGTGAGGAGATGCTCATCGAGCGCACAACCGACGAGCGTCCGTTCATCTTCATCAGCGGTATGGGTGTTACCCTGCCAGCTTTCGAAGAGAAGGTGGTAGACCTGGCTAAAGGTGAAGAGTTCGACTTCCAGCTGGACCCAGAGCAGGCTTACGGACAGCACTATGATGAGCGCGTACTGGAGCTCGACAAGCAGATTTTCACCGTCAACGGCCAGTTTGATGCACAGCACGTACAGGTAGGCGCTATCATCCCATTGCAGAACGAGGATGGCAACCACTTCAACGCAGTAGTGAAGAACATCAGCGATACAAAGGTAACCTGCGACCTGAACCACCCATTGGCTGGCTTGAAGCTCAACTTCTGCGGTCAGATTCTCGAGAGCCGCGAGGCTACTGCTGAGGAGATTGCCAAGATGGCTCAGATGATCAGCGGCGAAGGTGGCGGCTGCTCAGGTGGCTGCGACAACTGCGGCGGCGACTGCAAGGATGGCAACTGTGAAGGTGGTTGCGAAGGCGGCTGCAACAAGTAATAAACACCTTTATAATATATAAGGTAATGAGGAATACATTTGGTAATCTTTTCACTCTCACTACGTTTGGAGAGAGTCATGGAATAGCTGTAGGAGGCGTTATTGACGGATTTCCTGCAGGCATAGAAATCGACATGGACTTTATCCAGAGCGAGCTGAACCGCCGACGCCCAGGACAGAGCCACATCACAACGGCCAGAAAGGAAGCTGACAAGGTAGAGTTTCTGAGTGGTGTGTTCGAAGGCAAATCAACAGGAACCCCTATCGGCTTTGAGGTGCGTAACCAGAACCAGCATTCTCAGGACTATGAGAACATGCGCTGTCTCTTCCGCCCTTCTCACGCAGATTTCACCTATCACGAGAAGTATGGCGTACGCGATCATCGTGGCGGCGGCCGTTCTTCAGCCCGCATCACCATTGCCCGATGCGTAGGCGGAGCCTTGGCTAAACTTGCCTTGCGACAGTTGGGCATCAGCATCACGGCTTATACATCACAGGTGGGCAGCATCGCGCTGGAGAAAGATTATCATCTGTATGACCTTAACACCATAGAAGATAATCCGGTGCGCTGTCCTGACCAGCAGAAGGCGAAGGAAATGGAAGATCTCATCGCCCAGGTTAAGGCTGACGGCGATACGATTGGTGGAATCATCACTTGCGTCATCAAGGGTTGCCCGGTAGGATTGGGCGAGCCTGAGTTTGACAAGCTTCATGCCCAACTGGGTGCTGCCATGCTTGGCATTAACGCCGTGAAGGGTTTTGAATATGGCGAGGGATTTGCCGGAGTTACTGCCCGCGGAAGTGAGCAGAATGATGTCTTTATCCCGAAGGCTGATGCTGCAGAGGTGCCAGAAGATGCAGCAGCAAATCAGGATGTTGCTGCCCGTATCACGACAAAAAGCAATCATAGCGGAGGAATACAGGGCGGTTTGAGCAACGGCCAGGATATCTATTTCCGTGTTGCCTTCAAGCCGGTTGCTACTCTGCTGATGGAGCAGAATACGGTAGATTTGGAAGGAAATGCCACCACGCTGACTGCCCGCGGCCGTCATGATCCTTGCGTTTTGCCAAGAGCCGTGCCAGTGGTTGAAGCCATGGCTGCCATGGTGATTCTGGATAACTATCTTTTGAATAAAACAATAAAACTTTAATTAGTGATTAATTAGTAGTGATTAGTGATTAACAAACTAATCACTACTAATTAATCACTAATCACTACCTAAAGCTTACTATCCTTTAATAGTTTTGGGCAATATTCATTAAAAAAGCATTTATCGCAGAGCGGTTTCGTACTCTTGCAAATATATCTGCCATGCAGCAGAATCCAATGATGCGCATTCGGAATATCCTCAGCCGGAATGTGTTTCATCAGATAATCTTCTACTTTTCGGGGCGTATCTGCCGTTTTCGGCACCAACCCCATACGATGACTCACACGGTAGACATGCGTATCCACCGCCATCGTAGCATGACCGAACCATACGGCACGAATCACATTCGCCGTCTTGCGCCCCACTCCTGCCAACTTCTCCAAATCATCCGCAGCCTCAGGCACCTCACCTCCGAACATCTCAACCAGCTGGCGAGACATTTCAGCAAGATGCTTCGCCTTGGCATTCGGATAACTCACCGAACTGATCAACTCATAAATATCTTCCTCGCTCGCCTGTGCCATGTGCTGCGCATCAGGATAACGGGCAAAGAGAGCAGGCGTAACCATGTTGATGCGTTTGTCGGTGCATTGCGCAGAAAGCAAGGTAGCCACCAGAAGCTGAAATGCGCTACCGAACTGCAACTCGGTAGTTACATTCGGCAGCGCACTTCTGAAATGATTCAATATAAAATCGTATCTTTCCTTACGAAGCATTTCTCTTACTTTTTAGCTGGAGCAGCCTCCTCTTTCTTCAGCTTACCCTTGTAAGCCTTGTTCAAGCCGGAAATCACCTCTTTTGTAATATCGTAAGCCTTGTCAGCATAGAGCAGGTTATCGCCGCTCTTAGAGAAGATGATACTATACTTTTTATCCTTGTTGTAGCGGGCAAGATAGTTGGCAATGCTGTCGTGGAGCGCCTTGTTGTACTTCTCCTGCTCAGCAGCAAACTCGTTGCTCAAGCGCTGCTGCAAGCCCTGCAGGTCGTTGTTCTGCTTCTGCAGTCCAGCCTGGATAGCCTCAGCCTGCTCGCGGGTGTAAGCATTCTGCTGAATCTTCTGCTGGAAGTTGGCTGCTGCAGCCTGGAGCTGCTGGCCCTTCTGCGCAATAGTAGCCTGAATGTTCTGACCCTTCTTCTCCAAGATAGAAGAATACTCCTTAGCAAAGGTATACTGAGTCATGATAGAGTCTACCTCTACATAAGCAATCTTCAATTCAGCAGGAGCCTTGCTCTCTGACTTAGCCTCTACCTGAGGCTGAGATTTGTTGCATGATGCCAATGACAGGGCAGCAACAGCTGCAATTGCCACTGAACTCAAAATGTTCTTTCTCATTTTTTCTATCATATTATATTATTACTATTTTCTAATAAGCCTTGTTGGCTTCCCTTGCCTCGCGGTCCTGATCCACCACACAATGAATGCCCTGCTTGCGCAAGCCCGGATTGTCGTGCACATGCTGGGAAGAGAACTTTCCGTTCTTCTTAAAAATCAACTTTACGCAAAATAATGCCATGCAAATAGCAATTATTAACACGCTTAATAACATTAATTTTATCATTTTTATTACCTTTGCAGTGCCTTAGTGCACTTTTGGGTGCAAAGGTACTATTTTTTTGGGAATAACCAAAACAAAATAGCAGAAATAAATGTTTTATCAAAACAAAATAATAGAAAATAAATGAATAAAAGTGAATTGAAGCCTGCTCTCGTGTTCGAGCAGTTCGCAAAAATCAACGAAATACCTCGTCCTTCCAAGCACGAGGAGAACATGATTGAGTTTTTGAAATCTTTCGGTGAGGCTCATCAGCTCGAAACGCTGGTAGATGAAACCGGTAATGTGCTCATCCGTAAAGCTGCCACTCCAGGCTACGAGCATGCTGAAACCATCATCCTGCAGAGCCACATGGACATGGTTTGCGATAAACTGGTAGATGTTGATTTCGATTTCCACAAAGACGCCATCCAGACTTACGTAGACGGAGAATGGCTTAAGGCAAAAGGCACTACATTGGGTGCTGACGACGGTATAGGCTGCGCCATCGAGCTGGCTATCCTGGCAAGCAACGATATTGAGCATGGTCCTATCGAGTGCGTCTTTACACGTGATGAGGAAACCGGACTGACCGGTGCTCACGGCATGAAGGCGGGCTTTATGACCGGAAAGATGCTCATCAATCTCGACTCAGAGGATGAGGGCGAAATCTTCGTATCCTGCGCCGGTGGTCAGACAACCCATGCTACTTTCCACTTCTCACGCGAAGAGGCTCCTGCGGGTTATTTCTTCATGGAAGCTTCGCTGAAGGGTCTCAACGGTGGTCACTCGGGCGATGACATCAACAAGAAGCGCGCCAATGCCATCAAGATTCTTGCCCGCTTCCTCTTCCTCGAAAATGAGAAACTGGATGGAAGCCTGCGCCTCGTAAGCTTCAACAGCGGCAAAATGCACAATGCGATTCCTCGCGACGGAAAGATTGTTTTCGCCGTCAAGAATGCTGATAAGGAACAGGTTCGTGCTGACTGGAACATCTTTGCATCAGAAGTAGAAGATGAATTCCACGTAACCGAACAGGCTATGCAGTTCAATATGAGCAGCACCGATGCTGCACCTGTCATCGAGAAAGCTGTAGCTGACAAGTTCGTAATGGCTCTCCAGGCTGTAGACAACGGTCCGCTTACTACCTGTCAGGATGAGGCGATTGCCTGGATGGTAGAAACCTCAAGCAATGTGGCAAGCGTGATGACCGATGAAAACAGCATCAACATCGTAGCTTCTCAGCGAAGTAACGTGATGAGCAATCTGGCGAACATGACCAACACCGTAAAGGCAGCCTTCCTTCTGGCTGGCGCCGAGGTAACTGTAGGCGACAAGTATCCTGCTTGGAAGATGCGCGCCAACAGCGAGCTTACCGACCTGGCTGTGAAGGCTTACGAAAAGCTCTTCGGCAAAAAGCCATTGGTAAAGGGTATTCATGCCGGTTTGGAGTGTGGTCTTTTCTCAGAGCGTTATCCTGAGCTCGATATGGTAAGTTTCGGCCCTACCCTTCGCAATGTTCACACCCCAGACGAGGCTCTTCTCATTCCTACAGTAGAGATGGTTTGGGACCATTTGCTGGAGATTCTCCGCAGCGTGGCTAAATAAGCAAGCGTGCTAAATAAAACAACGAGTTTCATAAAAGCAGCGCGGCTTAATAAAAAAGAAGAAGATGTCTATGATAAAGAAAATGATGTTTGTCATGGTTTCAGGACTTGTGCTTATGTTCACCTCGTGTGGCGATCAGCACAAGGCTCAATCTCTGGTCAAGGATTTTCTTGATGAAAACCTCGTTGATCAGGACTGCAGCTATGAGCGGTTCTCCCACCTCACTCCTACCGCCATGATCAGTTTCGACCAGATGAAGGTGATGCGACAAAATGTCAGCAAACTGCCTTACGTCAAGAAGAATATTGATTATAAGGATGCAGCTTATCCCGACACCTTATTATATTTAAGGGCTACATACAAGCTGACCAACCATCAGGGCGATAAGCAGGAAGTAACCCAAACCTTTTATCTTGATAAAGGTTTGACAAGAGTAATCGGGTTTAAGGAAAACTAAAGAAATAGTTAAGAATTGCCTTTCAGCAAGGCAGTAAGAATAAACAGAAAGAGTTGACTAGCATTTTTAACTAGCCAACTCTTTTTTCATATAATCTCTTATTTCTTTTCTAGCCAGAGTCAGACGGTTCTCAGCCGCTTTATATCCGAGGTTCAGACTTTGGGCAATCTCGCTCACCTGCATTCCTTCGAAGAGATTCAGGCGGTAAACCTTGCTTCTCTTCTCCGTGAGTCGGGCAATGCCACGCTCCAGAATCTCGTTGGTCTGCTGGGCAGAGAAAACAGATTCGCCATCTACATCATATCTTCCCATCCAGTCGGTAGCTCCCAGGAAGTGTTCATACTCCTCAATCTTATGCTTACGACGGTAATAATCGATAATCAGATTCTTGGCAATGGTGTATACAAAACAAGGTAAAGTAACAGGCGTAATCATCTTATCGCCTCGAAGTAATCGCACAAAAGTATTCTGCACGATGTCTTCAGCCTCGTCTGCCGGAAGCGAACGGGACATGACATACAACTTCAGCTCGTTGTAGTGTTCAGAGTAATAATCAGCAATAATGCTGTAATTTGAATTTGTTTGTTCCATGATGGCGATTTTTTTAATCATGTTTTTCGTTTATCGATATTGCAAAGGTAATAAAAAAAAGGAAAGCCACCAAAGGAAAGCGAAAAAAAATGTGCTAAATGTTCGTTTTGAAACATTTAGCACATATGATAGATACAATTTGTAACATGAAATGTTACGCATCGCAAAGTTTTATTTCTTAATTCAAACCTTTTTACAGGTTGGATTACTTAATCATGTCAACACTTCTCTTGAGGAATGCGTCGAGCGAAGCACCCTTCAACATACCGTTCTGAAGCAGGGCGAGGTCGATGAGCTGGTGAACAATGTTGTTGTTCTTAGCATAGCCCGAGATGATTTCGTTGCGCTTAGCCTTCTCATCGCTGATGGCCTTCTCTGTGTTGTGAACATCATCCTTCTCCTGCTGGGTAATCTCTTCAGGCTTCTTCTTGTTCTGCTCCTGATGGAGTACGGCAAGGCGAGCTTCCTGACCCTTGATTTCTGCCAGGATTGGCTTCAATGTTTCAGCAGTGTTGGCCTCAGCATCTTCCAATACCTTCTTTACCAGAGCATGGTCTGAGTTCAGTACGATGTTGTAGCTGTCTGGCATCTGACCGTAGAAGTTCATGCCTGCCTGGAACTGGCTCATCGCCTTCATACGGCGCATGTACTCGTTCTGGGTGATGAGCACTGGCTGGTTCTGTTCACCCAAAGCCTGAATCTCAACAAAGAATTCTGTCTTGTCGAGTTGAGGCATCTGAGAGCGGAATACTTCTGTCAAGTTGTCAGACTGCTCTTTGCTCAAATCGGTCTTCTTAGCATCTTCCTTCACGATGAGGCGGTCGATGATGTCGGCGTCAACACGTGTAAAGCGGCTCTTCTCCAGCTTCTGCTCCAGCATGTTTACCATCGGCGTATCGAGCTGACCTTCCATCAGGAGTACAGAATAACCCTTCTGCTTGGCAGCTTCGATGTAAGAATACTGCTCTTCCTTATTGTTGGCGTAGAGATAAACCAGGTTGCCGTCCTTATCGGTCTGGTTGTCCTTAATCAGCGTCTTGTACTCCTCGAAAGTAAAGTACTTGCCCTCAACATCTTTCAGAAGTGCGAAGTCCTTTGCGCGCTCGTAGAAATCTTCCTGAGAGAGCATTCCGTAGTTGATGAAGATCTTGAGATCATCCCATTTCTCTTCAAACTCCTTGCGGTTCTCCTTGAAGATAGAGTTCAAACGATCGGCTACCTTCTTGGTGATGTAGGTAGAAATCTTCTTCACGTTACTGTCGCTCTGCAGGTAGCTGCGGCTAACGTTCAGCGGAATGTCCGGTGAATCGATTACACCATGAAGCAATGTGAGGAATTCTGGTACAATGCCTTCTACCTGGTCGGTTACGAACACCTGGTTGCAATAGAGCTGAATCTTGTTGCGCTGCATGTCGATGCTGCTCTTGATGCGTGGGAAGTAGAGAATACCCGTGAGATTGAATGGGAAGTCTACATTCAGATGAATCCAGAACAACGGGTCGTCCTGCATCGGATAAAGGGTGTGATAGAACTTCTTGTAGTCCTCATCCTTCAAGGTGCTAGGAGTCTTTGTCCAGAGAGGCTCCACATTATTAATAATGTTATCCTCATCAGTCTCCACATTCTTGCCGTCCTTCCACTCGGTCTTCTTGCCGAAGGCTACAGGCACTGCCATAAACTTGCAGTACTTGTTCAGAAGTTCTTCAATCTTGCTCTTCTGCAGGAATTCCTTGCAATCATCAGCAATATGGAGGATGATGTCTGAACCACGCTCAGCCTTGTCTGCATCTTCGATTTCGAAAGCAGGTGAACCATCGCAGCTCCACTTTACTGCCTTGCTTCCCTCTTTGTAGCTCTTAGTGATGATTTCTACCTTGCTGGCTACCATGAAAGAAGAATAGAAGCCGAGACCGAAGTGGCCGATGATGGCGTTGGCATTCTCCTTATACTTGTCGAGGAAGTCAGTTACGCCTGAGAATGCAATCTGGTTGATATATTTATCGATTTCCTCCTCAGTCATACCTATACCATGGTCGCTGATAGTCAAGGTTCCAGCCTTCTCATCGAGAGAGACACGAACGGTTGTGTCGCCAATCTCGCCCTTAAAATCGCCCTGAGCTGCAAGAGTCTTCAACTTCTGTGTAGCATCTACGGCGTTTGAAACCATCTCACGGAGGAAGATGTCGTGATCTGAATATAAGAATTTCTTGATGACAGGGAAAATGTTCTCTGTCGTTACACCAATATTACCTTTCTGTGCCATAATATAAAATGTTTTTATTCGTATTTACTTTATTATTGTTTGGCAAGGGGGCTTACAAATAGCGTGCCAAAATAAAGGGGAAGAACAGAAAGGCTCAAAATACAACACGCCCAGCAAGAGCAAAAGCTTCATTGCATTAGGAAATATACAAAGCTTTATGCTATTGCAGGGCGTGCGAAGTAAACTTACGAAAATTGAATCTTATGATTAAATATCTCTTGGGAATCCCTTTGCCAAACCGCCTTCGCTTGTTTCCTTATAAAGCGAAGGTAGGTCATGACCCGTCTGTCGCATTACTTCAACTACACGGTCGAAAGATACGGTATGATGGCCATCTGAGAAGGAAGCGTAGAGGTCTGCATCCAAAGCTCGGGCGGCAGCAAAGGCATTTCGCTCGATGCAAGGAATCTGAACCAGTCCGCAAACCGGGTCGCAGGTCATTCCGAGATGATGCTCCAATCCCATTTCGGCAGCATATTCTACCTGAGCCGGACTGCCTCCGAAAAGCTGACAGGCTGCAGCCGAAGCCATGGCGCAGGCAACACCTACCTCGCCCTGGCAACCTACATCAGCACCACTGATAGAAGCATTCTGCTTTACGATGTTGCCCACCAATCCGGCTGTAGCCAAGGCTCTCAAGATGCGCAGTTCACTCATATCATGAGAAGTAAACATGTGGTAGAGTACAGCTGGCAATACACCACAGGCGCCACAGGTAGGAGCTGTAACGATGGTGCCACCCGAAGCATTCTCTTCGCTCACAGCCAGCGCATAAGCATAAACCAAGCCGCGGCTCTGCAGGGAAGCACGGTAGCCCTTCGCCTTTATATAATAGGTAGCAGCCTTACGCTGTAGCTTCAGCGGACCAGGCAAAACACCTTCATGGTCCAAACCATTCCTGATGCTCTGCTTCATCGTTTGCCAAACCATGTCGAGATAATCCCAGATATCATCCGATTCGCATTTCTCAACATACTCCCAGAATGAGCGTCCGTTATCATAGCACCATTGCTTGATGTCGGCGAGCTTGTTCAGATCATAAACATCCTTGGCGCCCAGCTCTTCGTTGCCGGCAGTACCATCTGATATGGCTCCACCACCAATACTGTAAACGGTCCATTCATCAATAACATCGCCGTTCAGATCCTTGCCCACAAATTTCATTCCGTTGGGATGATAAGGCAGGAAAGTCTGTGGCTGCCAGATAATATTCACAGTTTTATGAGGTTTGAGCACTTCTTCTATTGCCACATCAGTCATGTGTCCCTTACCTGTAGCAGCCAGACTACCATAGAGGGTTACTTCATAATAAGAAGCGTTAGGGCAACGCTCCAGAAAAAGTTTGGCAGCACGCTGAGGCCCCATCGTATGACTGCTCGATGGTCCCTTACCTATTCTATATAATTCCTTTAATGATTTCATACTTTTCTCTCGTATTTAATAATTTTACTTATCGATTTTACCTTTTAAATGGGCTCAGTTACTTATTTCTTCAGTTTACCATTCGAAAGTTACTTCATCTGTTTGGCTTTCAGGATGATGACATCCGTGAGAGGTCTGTCGTTGTTCGCCTTATCGGTAGCCACATTCTGAATCTTATCAACCACATCCATGCCTTCAAACACCTCTCCGAATACAGTGTAGCCGTTGTCAAGGTGAGGAACACCACCATGCTTGATGTAGCCCTTCTGCAACTGTTCTGAAGGAATGGCGTAATACTTGCCGTCCCGTTTCAGTTTTTCTACATAATATTCCATCTGCCGGGGTGAAAAATTTCTGCCCCAGGTGATGTAGAAATCAGTAGACGCCGAAGCTTTGGCCGGATTTTCATCATCCCCTTCGCGAGCAGCACAGAGCTGTCCGCGCTTATGATAATATTTAGGATAGATGATTTCTGCCGGAACCGTATAGTTTACATCAAACTTCTGCGGCTTTTCCATGTTCACCTTTCTGCATGAATAATCGCCACCCTGAATCATGAAATTCTTGATGACACGCTGAAAGATGCAACCATCATAATAGCCCGAATTGACAAGTTTCAGGAAATTATCCCGATGCTTGGGAGTATCGTTGTAGAGAGCCACGAGAATGTTGCCCATCGTAGTTTCCAGCAACACCTGAGGGCAGGTTGAATCGTGCGGTGTTTCCCAGTCTAGCAGAGAATCGGGCTTAGACGCCACAACTTTTCCGGCTGGTTCTGATGTGTTCTGATTGCCTTCACTCTGAGCGAATGTCGTAACAGGCACCGTAAGAAGAGCGAGTGTCAATAATCTGATGATCTTCTTCATATTTTTGTATAATTTTACATCTATTTATGTTATCGGATGCAAAGATAATGATTTTATTCTAAAAAATTGATTTTTTATGCGGGAAAAGTTACTTTGTTTCATACATTCTTCATATCTTTGCAGCAGAAGACAGAAAATGCAATCAATTATGAAGAAAAAAATATATATTATCATCGCTTTTTGCACTTTCCTCACTACAGAAGCAAGTGCACAGCAACAGGTAAACTTCGGACCATTGCACAGTCCGGACAGTCCGCGCGAAGAATGGTTGCTTCCTGGCGATACGGTTTACCAGGCAGGAAAACCTATGATTTATCAGGGAAAACCGGTGAAGAATGCATATATGACTCCTGCCCGACTATCAGACAAGAAAGAAACTCTCGGCAAAAACGGATTGCTGGGTGATGCTTCGCTAGACAGCACCTATTATAATAATCCCATCTCCAACCTTACCAACAGCTTGAGTTATCCGTTGGGCTATGGCTGGGGGCTGCACAAGGGATTGAATCTCTCGGTAGATCTTTCTGCCTTTGCCACATTCGGCAAGAATGTGCCTCACAGAGGCGGTTTCACCCAGACCATCGATGCAACCTACCTGACGCCACTCACCAAAGACAACAAACTTTGGTTGGCTCTGGGCACTTATATCAACAACGTAAACTATGGTGGAGACAGTTATCATGACGGCGGAGTCTACGGCATTCTGGGCTACCAGTTTAATGAGCATTGGGAGGCATACGTTTACGGTCAGCTTAGTGTTGCCAACAATTACAATTCTCTCTACGGCCGTTATGGCGGTTATGGCTATGGTCCCTACGGCTATTCGCCTTGGGGCTACGGAATGTATCCTTGGGGTATGGGAAGAGGAATCATGCCGGGTGGCTACGGAATGGGAGTACCTGGCGCCAACGTTTTAGGAGCCGGCGTAAGATACACCAATTCCAAAAAGACTTTCTCTATCGGCTTAAACGTAGAAGGAGTATGGTATGATAATAAGACGCCGTCCTATTTCAAGCAATACGACTATCCTGTGCCAAAGGCGCCTGAAAAAGATTAAGGAAAAGATAAAGCATAAAAAGAAAGAGGTTCACTATTCAATATAACGATATTGAAGTGAACCTCTAAGTTTATTCTGAAAAGAATCAGTTTACATAGCATCATCTCTCTCCATGAGATTATACCTATGAGTTTAGATTCTATTCAGCGAGAATCTGGACTATTCTTTCTGCTGAGCGGCCATCCCATCTGTCAGGAATGCCCGCTTTCTTCCATTCACCCTTCAGAAGTTTCTGCATAGATTGCTTCAGTAACTCCGGATCTTCAGCAACCAGTTCGTTAGTACCCACCTTTACAGTTTCAATATGCTCAGTATAGCTGTTGAGCGTAATGCAAGGAACCCCATTGAAGGTAGCTTCTTCAGCCACATTACCCGAATCGGTAATCACACCTTTGGCGTGAGCTGTAAGATAAGCAAACGACAGATAATCCTGCGGCTGAACCACCTGGATTCCACTCTGATGATTACTCTCTTCCTGATAAGCCTTGAATGCGAGCACGAAGCCCAAAGCTTTACCTCGAAGCGGAGCAATCACCTTCACTCCAGCCTGACGCGCCTCTTCATCTATGACAGAAATGAGCGATTTCATCTCATCAATGTTATTGACGATGGCCTTGCGGTTCAAGGTCAGAACCATATATTCACCTTCTTTCAGATGAAACTCGTCCATGACTTCCGGACGCTGCATTTTAGACTGAAGGAAACGGATGTTGTCGATAAGCACATTTCCTACCATGTAAACCTTAGACAATTCTGCACCTTCCTTGTTGGCGATGCTGTTGTTTGAAATGCCAGCGGTAAAGAGAATATCTGACAAGCCATCAATCACCAGACGGTTGATTTCCTTTGGCATGGTAATGTCAAAACTGCGGGTTCCTGCTGCAATATGAGCAAGCTGCACACCCTGCTTCTTGGTAACAATAGCCACAGCCATGGTTGAAGCCAGATCATCAACCACAATGACAACATCTGTAGCATTCTGCTGCAGATAGCGCTCAAACTGACCCATCACCTGTCCGGTAAGTTCGTTCATGTTTGGACAGTCTACGCCGAGATAAGCATCCGGTTTCTGAATGCCTAAGTCATCGAAAAGAGAAGATTCCAAAGTCGGATCATCCTCTTTTCCTGTGTAAACCAACTGATAGCTGATTTCGTTACCAGCTTCCTGAGCATTACGAATTGCTCTAATTACGGGCGCAACCTTGATAAAGTTAGGTCTTGCGCCTGCAACGATACAGATTTTCTTCATTTTTATCCTGTTTTATATTTTTTACTTACTGAACTTGCTGTTTACTGATATTCAGAGTGCTTTATTTCTTGAGTCAAAAGGCATTATCCCTTGACTCAGAGGTCTTTATCCCTTGAAAAGGTCTTTGATTCCTCCTATAGAACCCAAGAGATTGGTTGCCTCGTATGGCAGATAAACCACCTTATTATCCTTACCCTGAGCCACTTCCTGCATCATGCTGATGTATTTCTGGGCCAGGAGATAGTTGGCTGGATTCGTACTCTGTCCTACAGCTTCCGTAATCTTCTGAATGGCAATAGCCTCGGCCTCAGCCTTACGGATGCGGGCAGTAGCCTCACCTTCTGCATTCAGGATAGCCTGCTGTTTGGCGGCCTCAGCCTTGTTCACGATGGCAGCCTTCTCACCTTCTGAGAGCAGGCGCTGCTTTTCCTTCTCACCTTCAGAAGTCAGGATGGTAGCACGCTTGTTGCGTTCAGCCTGCATCTGCTTTTCCATGGCCTGGAGCACACTCTCAGGAGGTGTAATATCCTGCAACTCTACTCGGTTTACCTTGATTCCCCACTTATTGGTTGCATCATCCAAAACTGCACGGAGTTTGGTGTTAATCGTATCGCGGGAGGTAAGAGTCTGGTCAAGTTCCATCTCACCTATTATATTACGCAAGGTAGTTTGGGTCAGTTTCTCTATGGCGTTTGGCAGATTGTTGATTTCATACACACTCTTGAATGGGTCCACAATCTGGAAATAGAGCAACGCATTTATCTGCATCTGGATATTATCCTTAGTGATTACGTTCTGACGGTCGAAATCGTAGACCTGTTCACGAAGGTCGATGCTGTTTGTATAAAGGTATCTTCCGTTTCTCATCGCCACAATATCCTTGGCATGGTCAATGAAAGGAATGATGATATTAATACCCGGCTTGAGCGTAGCAAAATATCGTCCGAGACGCTCTATGATTTTCGTCTCACTCTGAGGGATGATGACGATGGTTTTCTTAACCACTACGAGTGCAAGTGCTACTAGAGCCACCAGCACATAAATTCCTATGTTCATGATGTTTATACGATTAAGTGAATAATGTTGAATCTAAATTTTTCCTATCTAAGCTTTTTCTACCTTGAGGATGATAGATTCGTGACCTAAGATTCGAACCTTATCGCCTACAGCAAGCGGTTCGGCAAGATGCGGAGCTTCCGCTTTCCAATCATCTCCATCCAGCTTCACTCTACCATATCCTCCGGCAGGAATCATCTCGGTCACTTCCCCTATCTGTCCTGCCAGCGCATCGGCGTTACTGCGGCGGTCTTCCCCACCCTTGTGTAGCGATTTCAGCAGATGCGGACGAACCAACCAGATGCTAAGCATGGAGCAGATAGCCCAAACCACTACCTGCACCCAGAAAGGTGCTCCTACTAATGCCACAGGAATGCTGATGAGCGCACCAATGGCAAAACAAGTAACATAGAAATCGCCGGAAGACAACTCTAAGATGAGGCAGATGAACATCACCGACGTCCATACCAGCCAAAGGTTATGAGATAAATACTCCATACTTAACTATTTTAATTTGATTCTTCAGATTCGAGAGATTCGAAAGAGAAGATGAATTCATTTCTTCAGATTCGAGAGATTCGGAAAATTCCTTATTTCCTGCGGGTTGTAGTCTTCTTTTTTCTACTGGTCTTCTTGGTTGTAGAAGTCTTGCTCGTAAAACCTACCTTATAAGTTGTCTGAGGCTTATAATACTTCAGCGCAGTAGGCATTTCCTTCTGCAAGGCAGCAATACGCTTGGCGTCTGAAGGGTGATCACTGAAAATATCGCTCTGATTGCTGCTTGAGCCCTGTGACATTCTCTTCCAGAAAGGAATGGCCTGCTGAGGATCGTAACCAGCCATGGCAGCGAAGATAAGCCCCATGTAATCTGCCTCGGTTTCATTATCACGGGAATACTTCAGATTGCGGAATGAGAAATACTGTCCGGCAACTGCACTTGCCACATTACCTACACCATTACCTACTGTCTGGTTCAACACAGTTCCCAGGATGCTTGTACCGGTTTGCTGATTCTGCTGTTTGGTGAGCTGCTCAGCACTATGTTTAGCCACAGCATGAGCTATTTCGTGACCCAAAACGATTGCCAAACCGGTTTCATTCTGAGTGTAAGGTAAAAGTCCTTCATAAACCACGATTTTACCGCCAGGCATACAGAATGCATTGGCAGACTTATCTTGTACCAGGTTGAATTCCCATGAATAATTCTTCACGTCGGCTTCAAATCCATTCTGCTTCAAATAGAGTTCAACAGCATTGGCAAGTCTTTTTCCTACCCGCTGAACCATAGCCGTATTGGCTGCATTGGTCGACTTCTTGGCAGAAGCCATGTACTTTGTGTATTCCTGATTAGACAGACTGAGTACCTGCTCATCGGATACAGAGATGCGATGAGTGCGACCGGTCAGAGGCACCGTCTGAGTAGTGCCGCATGATGACAGCGCAAGGACTGCCACAACCGTCAAAACTAAAACCTTAAACTTTTTCATCTTAACTTACTTATGTATATTAAATATGTTTATTCATTAAGTTTATGTGCTGTTTGAAACACATTTTCTCTGCAAATATACTATTTCTAGTTGAAACCACCAAAGAAAAATGAGAAAAACATGAAATATAACCTAAAAATAACACAAGATAACTGACAAAAAAGGGGTGTACGAAAAAAAGATGGCAAAAAAATAAGGTGTGGCACAATCTTTGCAGTTTCGCAAAACCGTCAGACTGCCAGATGACAGCTGCCCGAGAAAGCAGCATTATCAGCAGACTGGGTTTAAGAAGTATAACATTAAAATATTTTAATATGAACGCAAAGAAGGAAGTGCCTGTATTGCTCTTGACAGGCTACCTGGGTAGTGGAAAGACAACCCTTCTCAACAAGATTTTAGCTAACGAAAAAGGTATTAAGTTTGCCGTCATTGTCAACGATATTGGTGAAGTCAATATTGATGCAGCCCTGATAGAAAAAGGTGGCGTAGTAGGTCAGAAAGATGATTCGCTTGTTTCTCTCCAGAATGGTTGCATCTGCTGCACATTGAAGATGGACCTGGTAGAACAGCTCAAGGAAATCGTAGACATGAAGCGTTTCGATTACATTGTCATCGAGGCTTCCGGAATCTGCGAGCCTGCTCCTATTGCACAGACCATCTGCTCTATCCCATCCCTCGGTCCTCAGTACATCGAGAATGGCATTCTGCGCCTTGACAGCATCGTTACCGTAGTAGATGCTTTGCGCATGAAGGATGAATTCTCCAACGGCAGCGACCTGATGAAGAAGAATATGGATGAGGAAGATTTGGCTTCGCTCGTCATCCAGCAGATTGAGTTCTGCAACATCATTCTTCTGAACAAGGCTGCTGAGGTTGAGCCTAAGGAACTGGAGCACCTGAAGCAGATTATCCGTGCCATCCAGCCTAAGGCAGAAATCTTTGAATGCAACTATGGTGACGTTGACTTGAATCTGATCGTCAACACCAAGAAGTTTGATTGGGAAACCGTATCCACTTCAGCCGGTTGGATTCAGGAAATTGAATCAGAAAGAAACGAAGAGCATGAAGATGATGATGATGATGAACATGAACATCATCACCACGATCATGACGAGGAAGACGAACATGAGCATCATCACCATGACCACGATGACCATGACCACGATGAGCATGAACATCATCATCATCACCATCATCACGATCATGACCATGATCATGATCATGAAGGCGGAGAAGTTGAGGAATACGGAATCGGCACCTTCGTTTACTATCGTCGCAAGCCTTTCGACCTGGGTCTCTTCGATGATTTCGTAGCAAGAAAATGGCCTAGAGACGTGGTTCGCGCCAAGGGAATCTGCTATTTCGATGATGAGCGCGACATGTGCTACGTGTTCGAACAGGCTGGCAAGCAGAAGACTGTAAAGCAGGCTGGCCAATGGTTGGCTACCATGCCGAAAGACGAACTCGCCCAGGTCTTGATGAATAACCCACAGCTGCAGAAGGAATGGGATCAGGAATTGGGCGACCGCATGATAAAAATCGTATTCATCGGTCAGCATATCAAGGAACAGAAAGATGCTATCATTGCTGAGCTCGACAAATGTCTGGCATAAAACAGATTAAAGAAGTAGACAAGCAGAACAGAAGTCTATCTGCAGAACAAATATTGCAGAATCTATTCTGCCCAGTTCTTAGCAAAAAGCAAAGGAAAAATAGCTCAAAATGAGCAGGAAACAAGAAAAACGGAGGAAAACGAACAAAAAAGTGAAGTTTTTCCTCCGTTTTTTAGTTTAATTCGTTTTTTTTTGTTAATTTTGCACCCGAATAATAAAAGCGTAATTAAAATATGAAGACAAACTTCAGACCGGCGTATATAAAGGACTTTGCTGCTTGCTGGAAAGTCATCGACCAGGCTCGCCAAAGTATGATAGAATCGGGACGTCATCAATGGACTGAGGAATATCCATCAGAAAAAGACATCAGAAAAGACATAGAAAATGGCAACGCCTTCGTTCTGACAGTAAACGAAGAGGTGGTTGTCTATGGAGCAGTCATATTGAATGGTGAACCCAAATACAAGAAATTAGTAGGCAACTGGATTACTGATGGCGATTATTATGTAATACATCGCTTTGCTACGTTGCCTAGTTTCCAGCGTGAAGGTTTGGCGCGTATTTTCATCAGTAAGGTGAACAGCATGTGCGAGGTAGAAAAAATACCTAGCATCAAGGTTGACACCAACTTTGACAATACGCCGATGATTAACCTTCTGTCTTCGATGGGTTTCTGCATCTGCGGACGTGTAAACTATGGAGGAAACAGAGGTCAGCGTTTCGCCTTTGAAAAACTCTCCATAGCCATGGAACCTGCAGAATAATTCCTGACCATCGAAAAACACAACATTTGATAAACATCCTCAAACATTCATTATGGAAGAGAAACTATTGCAGATGAAGAGCTTGGTTGAAAGACTCAACCAAGCTTCGGATAGTTATTATAACGGAAAAGGCGAACTCATGACCGACTATGAGTGGGACGCCCTTTTCGACCAGCTCAAGAGATTGGAAGAGGAAACAGGCGAAATTCAGCCTGACTCCCCTACTAATCGCGTGTCAGAAGATTCTATCGTAGGAAAGAAAGAGGAGCATGAATTTGCCGCCCTCTCTCTGGCAAAAACCAAACAGGTAAGTGATCTTGTAAAATGGGCAGAAGACCGCCCTATCTGGATTTCATGGAAACTGGACGGACTGACCCTCGTAGTAACCTATGACGGCGGAAAACTCACCAAAATCGTTACCCGCGGTAACGGACACATCGGCACCAACATTACCCACTTGGCTCCAGCCATTTCAGGCATTCCTGCTACCATTTCAGAGAAAGGACATCTTGTAGTAAGAGGAGAAGCCGTCATTTCGTATGCTGATTTCGAACAGTTCATCATCGAAAGCGAAGGCGATTACGCCAATCCACGAAACCTCGCTTCAGGCTCACTCACGCTGAAGGATATTGAAGAGGTGAAGCAGCGCCACATCCAATGGATTCCGTTCACCCTGGTTTATACTGAGCGGGAACTTACCTCATGGGGCGAACGCATGCAGATGCTGAAAGACCTGGGAATGAATCCTGTAGAACGTGAGCGTATTGACCACCCTACCACAGAAAGCATCCAGCTGGAAATAGACAAGTTTACGGAGAAGGTGACAAGCAAGAAGAATCCTTTCCCGGTAGACGGACTGGTGATTTGCTACGATGATACGGTTTATGCAGCTACCGGTTCGGTTACAGGCCACCATGCTACGAGGGCAGGATTTGCCTTTAAATGGCAAGATGAACATGCTGACACCGTACTCGACCACATCGAATGGTCGTGCGCAGCCAGCACCATCACGCCTGTAGCTGTTTTCAAACCGGTAGAACTTGAAGGAACCACCGTGCAGCGTGCCTCGCTCTGCAATGTAAGCGAATGCGAGCGTCTGGGCATTGGCGACAAGGGAACCAGACTGCAGGTCATCAAGGCCAATAAGATTATCCCGAAGGTAATCAATATTACAGAGGTTGTGGGGAGTTTTGTCATTCCCGCCGAATGTCCGGTCTGCCATGCGACAGCCGTAGTGCGCGAGAGTGAGAGCGGCACCAAGACTCTCCATTGCACCAATGCAGCCTGCCCAGCCAAACAACTTAAGAAATTTGCCCGCTTCGTCAGCAAGGAAGGAATCAATATTGACGGAATCTCAGAACAGACTGTCTGGAAATTCATCAATCATGGTTTTATCAGGGAATATGCAGATTTCTACAAACTGAAGAATTATGCGTTCGAGATTTCCTGTTTCGAAGGATTTGGCAAGAAGAGCGTAAGCAATCTTCTGGAGAGTGTAGAGAAGAGCCGCCATACTGACGGCCGTCATCTGCTCTACGCCTTGAATATTCCGCTCTGCGGCGGCGATGTGGCAAAAAAACTGCTCAGCCGTTACAAGGTAAAGGAACTGATAGAAACGGCGCGCCTGAGCATGTTCGATGATGAGTTTGCAAGCATTGATGGTATTGGACCTGAAAAGAGTGCCAAGTTTATCGCCTGGTTCAAGGACGATATTCATTTCCAGCATGTGCAGCATCTGCTGTCCGAGCTGATTATCGAGGAGCAGGAGCCTGTAGAAACGGGAAACAAATGCCAGGGACTGACTTTCGTCGTAACGGGAGATGTGCATCATTACAAGAACCGCAACGAGTTGAAAGCTTATATTGAAAGCCAGGGCGGCAAGGTTACGGGAAGCGTGAGCAAGAGTACTAACTTCCTGATTAACAACGATGCAGCTTCGCAGAGTTCGAAGAACAAGAAAGCACATGAACTCAATATTCCAATCATTACTGAGGATGAGTTCATTGAAAAGTTTCAGGAGTAAACAAGTGAATTAAGCGAAATAAAAAGCGAAAGCCAGATTCCGGATTACGGACTTGGCTTTCGCTTTTCTAGTTTTAAGAACCTGCAAATTCTCTGTTATTATTCTCCCAGGAACTGACCCATGAAGAGAATGGCGCCACTGTTACGTTCTGTAATGAAATAAACGAATGGACGGTTAGCATGAAATTCTACACGCTTCATCTCGTGAGGCCCCAGTGAGGTCAGCATCACAGCTGCTGTTACGGCAGCAGCCTTTGTTCCACGCTCGCTTACCTCAATCTTTGCCTTCTGCAACATCTTCGATACGTAGAAGCTGCCATTGGCAAAACGGCTGAAATCTGCCGTGCCTGGCTGGAAGATGCTTGGAGCTCCCAATTTACTGATAATCTGGTTAAGCGACAAATCCATCTCTGTGGTAAACTTAGGGAATTTTAAATCCACCTGACAAAGATCCATGTCATTACTCAACTTCTGAAGTTTATCAGCATCCATCTCCTTCATCACCTCGCTGATGCTCTTGCCAGCCTTAGGAAGAAGAACGGTCATCTGATAACTTCCATTTCCGTATGGCAGCTCTACAGCCTGCAACATATCATTTTCAGTATAGGCAAACTTCTTGTTCTGGTGCATCATGTTCACCTTCTTAATATCGCGGGTGTAACCGCTGAAGTTCTCGAGGCGGGTATTCTTCGCATCAAACTTCTCCTGCCAGATTCCATTAAAATAAATAGCATTCAGGAGGTAAGAAACAGCTGCAGGGTCTACCTGGTCGATGATGCTAGGAATCATGCCTTTAGTCTGCTTCTTGCACCAGTCATTAATGCGAGTGGCAGATTTAGAATTGGTAAAGTCCATGCTCTCCACGCCAGCCTGATAAGAATCGGCTACAGTACGAGCGAAATCGCTGTTCAATGTGAAATTCTTATTGATAGCGATAAAGTTGGCAATATTTACGGTTGTCTGCTTGTCAAGTTTGCCAGCCGAAAGCATCAGCGCCTTATAACAGTCGTTGAGTTCCTTCACGCTCACGCCCTCGCAACCGATTGCCTTCAGAATCTCCTGCTGAGTCTTGCCATCGGCACCATTTGCGAGCATTCCCATCAGATAGGCGATACTCATTGGCGAAACCACCTCAGAATCCATGCCGCTAATCTGCTGATAAAGTCTGAAAGCGAAATCGTTGTTCTTCTTCACGATGTTCTGCTGAGCCTCTGAGAGGACAAGATAACCCTCGTCCATTTCCTCATCTGCCGACGGACGGGCAGCCTCTGCCTCTGTTATCTTCTCAGCTTTTGTTACGTTCTCATTCTGTGCATTCTTGCTTGAGCTGCAAGAAGTCATAGCCATTACAGCTGAAGCTAAAATAGCTGCACTAAATACTTTCTTGTTCATATTTCTCTAATTTATTAGTTCATTTTAATGACTCAACGCTCCTGAACCCAAAGGGACTGTTCCTCTTTAAAAGGCTGTTCCCGAATCGGAATCTGAATCGTGAGTTCTGAAGATAAAATGAAAAATCGGCTAATCCTTGCACGGGGAAAGCCGATTTTACTATTTCTTAACAAAAACATCTATGTTCTTTACAAAAAAAATCAATGCAGCGGTGCCTCTTCCGAAGGTCTGCCAGGCTTTATTCTGAGATGATATCTGTTTCCATCATATTCCACGCGCATGATGTTCGTCCTGTTGGTCTTCATCTCATCGCTCGAATTAGCCACAAGATGTTCGTATAGATCTATTGCCACATGACCCATCGTTCTGCGCAGATTGATTTCGATGCAAGGCACTACGCCCAGACCGGTTCTGTTTACGTCCTCACCTTCCTGATTCAGCACAGCCTCGCAGAATTCATCCTTCTCCCCTTTCGTGCAGATCATCATGTCAACGCCGAACGGACCACTGTAAATATCCTTCAGCGCCGGCTCCATTACCTCGATGATGCGCTGTCTGATTCCGGCAAGCTGAGCCTCGCTAATGAGCGGTTTCATCATTTCCACCTTATCATCTTCAGAGCAGAGCACATTGCCCGAATAGGCATTCTTGATCGTATCGAAGAGCGAAAGACCGCGATAGAGCGCCTTGCCATCTTTCATTTCAAACTCCATGGCGAAATCTCTCACCTTATTATATAGGGGTTCTACGGTTACGCCGCCCTGATGATAAATCATGTTTGCCACCCATCTTTCGAAGGTAGGATAATCTCCGGCTGTCCTGAAATCCTCAGCACTCACATATTTCACTCCCCTCCCGCTGCTGCTCCAGGGAGCCTTGACAACAGCTTTGCCGTGCTGGAGAATGAGTTCTTTGACGCGGGCCGTCTCAGTAACATATTCCACGCCACGCTGCAGATGAAGGGCAGCCCATTGCCTGCTGCTCACCTCGCGTACCTTATTTAATACAGCATCAGTCGGCAACATAATCTCCAATATTCCCAAACGCTCCAACTCACCTTTCAGCGACAGGTTCCATCCCCAGGGATGAACACTGTCCAGAAATTCCGTCTTGAGCAGATGCTTCAGCTGAGGCTTGGTGATGAACTCAACCTTGCTGTTCAGTTCTGCCCCAAAATGGCGCACCCTGTTCTTCGCAAAATCAATATCATCCACAAGTACGAGGTCGCCCTCTTCCGCCCAAAGAGCCGGAATGAAAGCAAGATCACTTCTAAGTTGTCTACCCGCATGAGGCGCGGTGAACTGTTTCAGATTTGCAGCCAAAGCCAAATCATGTTCTGGATTGAAAATATGTAACTTCATGGTGCAAAGATATAAAGAAAAGTGCAAAAAAGGGCAGAAAATCCCCATTTTTACTTAGACAAGTGCTAAATAATGAAAAAAAAGTTACTTTTTGCTATCTAGAGTTTGCAAATTAGAAATATTTAATTACCTTTGCATCGTAAAAACAATTAGAAACGATATAAACTCATGGAAGAAGCATTCTTCAGAACACATACATACCTCGTAGAGCATACGGACGCACCAGTAAGACGCACTCTGATGGACGAAATCGACTGGAGCGACCGTTTGATTGGCATAAAGGGAACACGCGGTGTAGGAAAGTCTACATTCCTCCTTCAATATGCCAAGGAGCACTTTGGCCCTACTGACCGCAAGTGCCTGTATGTGAATATGAACAATTTCTATTTTCAAAGCAGAGGAATCGCAGATTTTGCAGGTGACTTTGTTCGCCACGGCGGCAGAACCCTTCTCATCGACCAGGTCTTCAAGCAGTCGGACTGGAGCAAGGAACTGCGCAAATGCTACGACCTCTATCCAGAGTTAAGAATCGTGTTCACAGGTTCCAGCGTGATGAGACTGAAGGAAGAGAATCCTGAGCTCAATGGAATCGTGAAAAGCTATAATTTGCGAGGCTTCTCTTTCAGAGAGTTTATCAACCTGCAGACTGGCAACAGTTTCAAGCCATATACACTCGATGAAATCTTGCGCAATCACGAGCACATCATCAAGCAGATACTGCCTAAGGTGAGCCCGATGAAGTACTTCCAGGACTACTTGCACCATGGATTCTATCCATTCTTCCTGGAGAACCGCAACTTCACAGAGAATCTACTAAAGACAATGAACATGACGACCGAGGTAGACATCCTCCTCATCAAGCAAATCGAACTGAAATATCTCACCAAGATCAAGCGGCTCTTCTATCAGCTAGCTGTAGAAGGTGCCAAGGCTCCCAACGTGAGCCAGCTTGCCGAAGAGATCAACACCAGCAGAGCTACGGTAATGAACTACATCAAGTATCTTGCTGATGCGCGACTCATCAACATGATTTACCCTACCGGGCAGGAGTTCCCAAAGAAACCATCCAAGGTGATGATGCACAACACCAACCTGATGTACGCCATCTATCCTATCAAGATAGACAAGCAGGAGGTGATGGAAACATTCTTCGTCAACTCGCTCTGGAAAGACCATAAGGTAAGCCAGACCGGCAAGGACCACTACTTCATTGTAGATGGTGAGAAGAAGTTCAGAATCTGTGATGCGCAATCTCCAAACAAGGTGCGCAACAATCCCGACATCATCTACGCCCGATACAATACCGAGGTAGGCAAGGACAACAGGATTCCGTTATGGCTTCTGGGTTTCCTATATTAGGGAATGTTGAATGTGGAGTGTTGAATGTTGAATTGCCTAACGGCATCAGCATGAAGACACATAAGGGCGCAAGCCTAACTCAACACTCAACATTCAACACTCAACATTAGAATAAGTTAGAATAAGAATGAATTAAATACAAAACATTTTTAATATTTTATCTAAAAGTAAAATGGCTAAAGAGAAAAAATTTATCACTTGTGATGGTAACACAGCTGCCGCACACGTAAGCTACATGTTTACTGAGGTTGCTGCTATCTACCCTATTACTCCATCATCACCAATGGCGGAGCATGTAGATGAATGGGCTGCCAAAGGTCGTAAGAACCTTTTCGGTCAGCGAGTTTCTATCCAGGAAATGGAATCAGAGGCTGGTGCTGCAGGTGCAGTTCACGGTTCTCTCCAGGCTGGTGCCTTGACTTCAACTTACACTGCTTCTCAGGGTTTGTTGCTGATGATTCCTAACATGTACAAGATTGCTGGTGAGTTGCTCCCTTGCGTGTTCAACGTATCAGCTCGTACATTGGCTTCTCACTCACTTTGTATCTTCGGTGACCACCAGGACGTAATGGCTTGCCGCCAGACAGGTTTCGCTATGTTCTGCTCAGGTTCTGTTCAGGAGGTTATGGACCTCTCTGCAGTTCCTCACTTGGCTACATTGGAGACAAAGGTTCCTTTCATTAACTTCTTCGACGGTTTCCGTACTTCTCACGAGTACCACAAGATCGAGGAGATGGATATGGAAGACATCCGTCCATTGGTTAAGGAAGAGTTCATCGAGGACTTCCGTAACCGTGCTTTGACTCCTGAGCGTCCTGTTACTCGCGGTACCGCTGAGAACCCAGAGACATTCTTTACTCACCGTGAGGCTTGCAACACTTACTACGATGCAATCCCTGAGGTAGTAGAGAAGTACTGCCAGGAGATGACTAAGATTACTGGTCGTGAGTACCACCTCTTCAACTACTATGGTGCTGAGGATGCTGAGAACATCAT
>CDZB01035925.1_pt1 | contig 34045 bp, 39 predicted proteins | sample 554961 | NCBI WGS metagenome assembly CDZB01 (sample SAMEA3182106, study PRJEB8094) | gut metagenome | biome: human; feature: gut; material: Stool; isolation source: human stools | place: Canada | collected 2013-02-26
GCGGCCTCTGCGACGGGCACTCAGGGCGCGGCTTCTGCGACGGGCTATCAGGGCGCGGCTTCTGCGACGGGCACTCAGGGTGCGGCCTCTGCGACGGGCTATCGGGGCGCGGCCTCTGCGACGGGCACTCAGGGTGCGGCCTCTGCGACGGGCACTCAGGGCGCGGCCTCTGCGACGGGCGAACGGGGCGCGGCCTCTGCGACTGGCGAAGCGTCGGCCGCTATGGCGTCCGGACGTGATGGCCGTGTAATGGGCGCTATCGGCTGCGCGATCTTCGCCGTGGAGCGTGGCGAATGGGATGGCAACACATACCAGATTGTCTCCGTCGCAGCCGGAATCGTGGACGGCGTAAAGCTCAAAGAAAAGACGTGGTACAAGTGCGTCGGCGGGAAATTTGTGGAGGTGTGACGGGTGACGCATCTGAGCCTGTTTATCCGATCTTCCGCGCATTGCGGGAGGAATTAACGAGAATGGAGGAAAGCGCTGATGCTTGAAATATGCCCGATAACCCTGAAAGAAGCGAATGCATTTGTTGAAGCGCATCATCGCCATCACAAGCCCGTTGCTGGGCATAAGTTCTCGATAGGCTGCACCGATGGAGAAAAAATAGTTGGGGTAGCGATTGTTGGTAGACCGGTCGCACGGCATCTTGATAATGGCTGGACATTAGAGGTCAATCGGCTTTGCACAGACGGCACAAGAAATGCCTGCTCCATGCTATATGCTGCCGCGTGGAGGGCTGCCCGCGCGATGGGTTACAAAAAGCTAATTACTTATATTCTCGACACGGAAAACGGGGCGAGCTTGCGAGCGGCGGGATGGAAATGCGTCGGACAGGCTGGTGGGCTGCGTTGGACAGGAAAACGGCGGCCTCAGGTCGATTTGTACCCGGCGCAGTTGAAGATTAAATTCGAAAGAACGGAGGAAACGACATGACAAAAGAAGAAATCGTGCTGGCGCTGCGGGTGCGCGGCGCAATGCTAGACCAAATCGGGTGTGCTTTGCAGAGGAGAAAAGAAAATGACGATTGAACAGGCAATCAAAACGCTGGATGCGGTTATCCCGCCGCATACGCACATGACAGTAGACCGCGAGCATATGCCGATCGTGCTTGCGTGGGAGACGGTCAAGGAAGTTCTGAAACGGCAGCGGTGGATTCCGGTGGAGGAACGCCTGCCGGAATCTGACGGGGACGTCTTGACGATTGTGACCGGCAAAGTTAATAACGTTACACTAATCGACGCTCAAGAGATTGGGTCATTCGATAAATCCGAGGGATGGATCCTTGAAATGTGGCCGGAATGGGAAGATCCAAAGGTCACGCACTGGATGCCGCTGCCGGGGGCGGAGGTATGAAACAGAGCGGATATCTGAAACGGCAGGCGGATGTGCAGGATCGCCTGCTGAAAATTGGGATGGAGGTCGGGCAGCAGCAGGTATTCGATGCGCTGGCACTGGCCTTGCGCGATCCGGCGGTCATGGGCGCGAAAGGCGTACTCGGTCCGGCAAAGGTCAAGACCGTGTGCCAGCGTGTACAGGAGATTGTGCAGGAGTTTGCGGATGCATGGTCTCCCGGCCCGGAGCAGGATTACCAGCAGGACAGGCTTGACCGGGCGCTGAAGGACGTTTTTGGCGGGGATTTGCAGCCGTTTGCAGCGCGATACCCTTTCATGAAGGAACAAAAATACAGGAGGTAAAACAATGAAAAAGCTATTTATTTCGCAGCCCATGCGGGGCAAGACGGACGAGGAGATTCTGGCGGTGCGTGCGCAGGCGATACAGAGTGCGGAGCGAGTGTTGGGGGAGGAAGTCGAGGTGATCGACAGCTTTTTCAAGGCCGCTGTGGTTCCATCGACAGTTTTATCAAGGCCGCTGTGGTTCCTCGGCGAATCGCTGAAGCTGCTGTCCGGCGCGGATGTTGCCTACTTTGCCGATGGCTGGGAAGCCGCACGCGGATGCAAAATCGAGCACGAGTGTGCCATTGAGTATGGCATCACTACAATTGAGAATTACAGGAGGTTTGAAAAATGAATTTCAGAGAGGCAAATGTGCCGTGTGTTGGCGAAGCAGCGGTCAGAGAGCCGGAGAGCGTCATGGAGCTGATCGGAAAATCACACGACATCGAAAAGCGAATTGCTGAAACCTTGCGCCGAATGGAAAACAATCTATTTGGCTGCACGCCAAAAGAAGAAAAAGAGGAGGAGCCGCGCTGCTTCCGCGACATCTGTGCAATGCACTTGAAACGCATGGGTGAGATTGATGAGGTGCTGCAGTCGATTGCGAAAAGGCTGGGTGCGTGATGGAGCGGATGACATTATTGAAGGAGGTGCAGAATGGCAAAAGTAAACTGGATTAACGGCAAGATCGCGCCGCCGGAGAGCGACGAGTATTACGTGATCCTTGAGGCGCAGCAGGATATTCGCGATCCGGATACCAACGAGCTGCTTGTCAGCGCCGGGGACGTCGAAATGGACGGCGATTGGTACGACGCAGAAAGACGGTATTTTAGCAGCCTCGGTGGGAACAATCCGTTCTGGCGGGTGTTGTCGTGGGCAAACATCCTAAAGCCGGACGTGCCGGACGACATCAAGCCGAAATTGCGCACATACTTCGGCGCAAAAGTAGAATGGGATGGTGCTGAAAATGGCTGAATGGAGAGTATATGAGGCAGACACTCCGCAATGCACGAGCTGCGGAATGTGGATGCCGTTTGCAAGATACCGGCGTGGTCAAGGGACGAATGCGAGAGAGATCACAGACTATTGCCCACACTGTGGCAGGAAGATGACGGCGATGCCAATGTGTGGCGACTGCAAATACGGGCAAGGCGCGTGGAAAGAGGACGGGATATGCTACGCCTGCCGTGAGCAGGTATGGATTCCGGGAGCGCCACACAGAAAAGCCGGAGAGGAGGACTGACAATGGCTGAATACATTGAGCGAGAAGCTGCGATTGACGCAATAATGAAGGTTTACGTCAGAACTGCCGGGTACAAGGCGAGAGAACGCGTTTTTGAGGCAGAAGAAGCAGTACACCGATTGCCGGTCGCCGATGTCGCGCCCGTGCGGCGCGGACACTGGATTGAGGAAAATGGCTGTCAAATCTGCTCGGAGTGCGGCGAAGAACACGAGTGGGACGAGTACAGAGCCGCATACTGCGATGTGTGCGGTGCGGAAATGGAGGTAGACAATGGGTGATAACATAAGCCGAGACATGGCGATAGCACGCCTGACCAAGGTGGAAGTGACCAACAGGCTGGCCACAATGACAGATGCAAAGCGGGAAATCGCGGAGATGCCTGCCGCCGATGTCGCGCCGGTGGTGCGGTGCAAGGACTGCGAGTACAGTTGGGAGGACATCGGCGGACTGACGTGCAGCTATGGCCGCTGCGCAGACTGCATCGTGCCGGCGGACTTCTTCTGAGCGGACGGAGCGATATATGACACATTCGAAGATTCTGACAGCGTACCGGCGCTTGAACCGCTGGTCAGAAATGTCGAAGCGGTGATGAACTTCGAGGAGGACAAGCATGCGACCGATCGATGCTGACGCGCTGAAAAAGCGACTGCTGGAAAAAGGATTTTACCCGGCGATCGTCAAGCGGGCGATTGAGGCCGCGCCGGTAGTGGATGCGGTGGAGATCCAAGCGAAAGTGCGGGAGCTGGGGGTTGAAGAATGGTATCAACCGGAGTATTTGTGCCGGAACTGCGGAGGCAAAATTATGGCGTGTGACGCTGAGGACCAAATTGCCGTGCCGAAGCGCTGCCCGATCTGCGAAGCGAAGCTGGAGCTGGAGGATGACACTCCAACGTCATGCGACGAATGTTCGTGGGCGTCAAAGTTATATAGAAGCTGCGCCGACTGCCCGAGATACAAGAAGATGAAGGAAAACGGCAAGGAGGAGTAAGATGCTGAAAAAAGTGAAAGCGTGGCTGATCCGGAAGCTCGGCGGATATACGCGGGAGGAAACGGAGCGAATGGTGCGCGAGGAGTACGACAGGCAGTACGTGCGCCGGAGGGCGGAAACCGGAATTGAAAAGCTGAGCGCGGAATATCCGGTGAGCGCGAAGGAAATGCTGTGCATTTCTCCTGGCGGGTGGCTGGCACTTGAAGTAGCTATGCGGCGGAAGCTGGAAGAAGAACTTCTGCGCAAGCTGGAAGCGAACGACCTGATCCGCTGGCAGACGAAGGTATACGAGGACGGAAGCGTTATATACACGATGGAGATCCTGGTGTCCGGGCTTGGAACAGTGGAACGAAGGGAAACGAATGAGATACATACTGATTAACCCGCGGAGGACGCCGGGCGGGGAGGCGCACTGGGATGCGCGAATACCGGCGGAAAAACTGGAGATTGGGCTGACGCTCCGGCTGCCGGTAAACTGCGCATCGGAATGCGTGAAAATAGTGGAGGAGGAGTGAAATGGGACGCAGACCCAAAGTGAGAATATGCAAATGCTGCGGCAAGCGGATGAATCCCCGGCGGCTGTGGATCTGCGAGGAGTGCCAGGCGGAGGGGAGGACGATCCCCGCAAACGGAAAAATCAACACGGCAGAGCTGGAAGCGGTGGCGCGGGAGCGGCAGGCAAGCGGGCAGAACCCACTGGAGGGGATGCAACTGGAAGAAGTCGCGGCGCTGGCGTGGACGTACCGGCGCGAAGGCTTCGGGAGCTACGGAAAGCTGCGCGGATATGTGCACGCAACGGGGCGGCTGCCGGAAAGGAGAACTTGACATGGAGGTGCAATACATATGGAGGGTGACGATCGGAGAAAGGACAACGGAGGTAAAAGGCCGGGACAGGCTGGAGGCGACAAAGCAGGCTGCGAAGGAGCTGGGTGTGCAATGGTCAAAGACGGCGCGGGACATGGAGGTGCTGCGGCTCAGAAGGGCATGACGCAGGGGACGGCATACGGCTATGTGTTCCGGGAGCCGGTGCGGATGCAGGTGCTGCTGCCGGGGCACGACCCGGTGGAGGTAAGGGCATACGCGACGATAGACGCGAGGATGCAGGCCGCAAGCCTCCTCAATGTGGACATTGCGGAGGCGCTGGAGGCAAAGGTGGCTGTGGAGACGGCGGCGCTCCGGCGGTGGCAGAAGCGCCAGAAATGAAAAGCTGGCCGGGGAACCGGCCAGCGATCGGGGATTGTATTACCGGCCCGCGCAGCGGGCAGGAAATAGAGGACCGGATCAACACTATATATAATACGCGCGCGCGCGTATTTTCGCGGCTCGGTAAAGACCTAAGTTTACGACCAACTGGAATGAGGGAGCGAGGATGAAGATCATGGAACGGAAATATGTGTGCGCCAACGGCGTGGTGGAGCGGACGAGATACGTCGTCGGCGACAACGCACGCCCCAGATCCTCCCGCAAAAAGGGAAACACCACCTACAGGAAGCAGGAAGCGAATTTTAATTCGGCCCTGCGGAAGCTGGCAAGAATCCTGAACTGCAACTACTCGCACGAAAACGGGCTGCTGATCACGCTGGACTACGATCCGGCGGGGCTGGAAGCGCTGTGCAGGAAAGCAAAGCTGACGGAGGAGCAGACTCTGTGGGCGATGGGCGCAAGAGTCGGCGAGATCGGAGAATGGAGGGCCGCGAAAAGGAAACAGGAGAGGGTGCAGGCAGAGGAAGAGAAAAGCGAATTCTCCGCTGCCTGCGAGCTGCTGCGCGCGGAGGCGGAAAAGCAGATGAACCTCTGGCTGCGGAGGATCAAGCGGAAGGCGGGGAGCATGAAATACGTCGCCGTGACCTCGGACATCGACGGAGAGACGGGAGAGGTGGTGCGCATCCACCATCATCTGGTGATTGCGGCGGAGGGACTGTCGTGGGATCTTTTGCAGCAGCAGTGGCGGCTCGGCTCCGTGGATATCCGCCGGCTGAGAGGGCAAAAGGATTACACGCCGGTGGCGGTATACCTGCTGCGGCAGGTGAGACGGCAACCGGATGCAAAAAAATACGCCGTCAGCCGCGGGATGCTGCTGCCGGTGATTACGGAGAGAGAGGTGCTGGGCAACCCGGAGATCAGAGTCCCGGCGGGCGCCAGCGTGCTGGAGCGGGCGGAGTATAACGAGGAGACAGTGGTACAGTACGTTCGCTATGTGCCAAAAAAGCGGGAAAGCCGCACAGAGGACGGAGGCGGCGAGCATGGGATTTAAAATGCAGCGCGGCCTAAAAATGCCCTACCGCAAGCAGGGGAGGATCTATTTTACGCTCGTCAACTACGACGACCTACCAAAAAATAGACAAGACAAAATAGACCGCCTGATCGCTGATGCGGCAGGCGGCGATGCCGCATACATCGGCGCGCTGCGGGAATGGCTGCTGCACGACGACAGCGACGTGCAGCGCGTAAGCATGGACCACTACATCAGCATCCAGACACTGTGCCGGATGCGGGAGAAAGTGTACAAGAGATGGTAATCGCCCGGAGGTCGTCCTCCGGGCGATTATGATTTGCAGTTACCAGCGCGCGGCCTCGTCAGCGGCGAGCAGCTCGGCTGCCATGGCGACTACATAAGCGGGAGCTTTGCGCTCGCCCGTGCACCAGTTGTCCACGGTGCGAAGCGGGATGCAGAACCGGGCGGCGAACTGGGCGTGAGAAAGGGAATACTGCTTACACAGGCCGCGGACGGTGGCGTGCGTCAGATCGTAGATGCTGCCGAGGAGGATCAGACGATCTACTGGAATGTCTGCGTCGTCCGGGTCGAGCCACACGTCGTCGCGGGACAGGTCGGCGATGAAAGCCTCACGGTCGCTGAAACAATAGGACGCGGCGCGGAGATAATCGCGGGTATGAGGGTCGAGCATGGCGCGCCTCAATAGCAGGGATTCCGCTTGTCCATCTCCCAGATCTCGCCGAAGCGCTCGGCGTGGCGGCGGGCGTACTCATCGAAAAACTCCTGCTCGGTGCAGGGGGCGAGGTCAGCGTGAACCTCTTCGCGCAGCTCGTCGTCCATCAGCTAGACAGCCGCATTGTAGTTGATCTCGGTGCCGTAAGAATTGATAACCTTTGCCATTTTAATTTCCTCCAAATGTTTTGTTTTGTGGGGTCTTGCTCTTTACACTTATATAATACCACTCAATGAGTGGTTTGTCAAGCACTTTTTTCAAAAAATCGAAAAATTTTTTCGGCGGGAAGAATTGGAAGTAACTGCGGGGGCGGGGAGGCGATAATCAGGGTGCAAAGGAGGGAGGATGCGTGCAGACAAGATACAGGCCGCGGGAGCTGGCGGAGGCCGTGGACAGATATTTTGACTCCATCCGCGTGGTGCGTCCGCTCATCCTGGAGGAGATCGACTATCAGGAGCAGCCGGACGGAACCTATGGCGTGACGCTGGATGCCTTCGGGCACCCGAGGAAGAAATTCGTCCGGCCGGTCGCGGCGGACGGAACGCCGGCGGTGGAGGAAATCTGGATCAAAAAGCCAAGTATGGCGGGGTTATGCCTGTTTTTGGGCATCCACCGCTCGACGTGGGCGGAATATGGCAAGAAAAAGGCGTATGCCGACACGGTGGAGCGCGCGCGGGGGCGCGTGGAGGACTATCTGGCCGGGAAGGTGCTGGAAAAATCCTCCGCAGCGGGCGCGAAATTTAGCCTGCAGCACAACTGCGGCTGGAAGGAGCGGCAGGAGATCAGCCTCGACAAGGAGACGCGAGAGGTCGTGAGCAAAACAATGACGGCACAGGAAAAGCTGGAGCTGCTGCGGGAGCTGGGGCTGAGACTGCCGGGAGAGGAGAACGAAAATGACGATCGACAAACTGATCAAGCTCGCACAGAAGCTGAAGCCGACACCGTTTGACGACGAGATTATGCTGATGTGGGTCAACGAGATCGAGGGGATGGTGCTGAGCGAGGTACACCTTGTGACGGTGACGGACATCAAGCCGTACGAGATCGGGGCGGACGGAAGCCTGCCAACGGCGGAGTTGACTGCGCCGATGCCATACGACAAGCTGTACATGCAGTACCTGATGGCGCAGATCGACTACGCAAACGGCGAGTACAGCAAATACCAGAACACAATGCAGATGTTTAACGCCTACTACACGGAGTATGTGCATTATGTGGCGGAGGTGCTCGCACCGGCAGACGGGCGGGCGGCGCTGCTGCAATACTATCTATCGGCCTATGCGATCGCCAAAAAGCACGGCTACACCGGCACGGAGGAGCAGTGGCTGCAATCCCTGCACGGCGCGGACGGCCGGGGGACCAAGATGCAGTACCAGGGCAAGGTGATCCAGTGGGCGACGGACGGGACGGAGGAATGGCACGACCTTGTGGATATGCAGGGCATCCAGGACGAGATCACACAGGCTGCACAGACGACGATCACGGCGTCGGCAAATCAGGCGGCGCAGGAGGCGACGGCGGCAGCGACGGCGGCCAAAAATGCGGCAGTTGCGGCCAAAGACGACGCACAGAGTGCGGCGGCAACCGCAGGCAGCGCTAAGGACACCGCTACGACGGCGGCGCAGGAGGCGACGGCGGCAAAAACAGCCGCAGCGGGATCTGCGGCCACGGCAAGCAAGCAGGCGGAAGCGGCGGCTGCGGCAAAGGATGCGGCGCAGGACGCGCAGCAGCGCGCGGGAGAATCGGAGCAGGAGGCAAATGACTCGGCGCTGACTGCATCAAACTCGAGAGACGCGGCGGTTACGGCAAAAACCGATGCGCAGAACGCCGCGCAGGACGCGACGGTCTCTGCGAGAGAGGCGGATTCCTCGGCGAAGACCGCGCAGGCCTGGGCGGAGGGAAAACGGGGAACGGCGGAGGTACCGGCGACAGACCCGGCATACCACAACAACGCGAAATACTGGGCGGAGCAGGCACGGGGAGGTGCCGGTGCAGATGCCGTAAAGTACACGCCGCAGAGCCTGACGGAGGCGCAGAAAGCACAGGCACGGAGTAACATCGGCGTGACATCGGGCGGAGGCGGCGCGGGGGAGCCGGGTACGACCTTCACCCCGAGCGTGAGCGAAGCGGGCGTGATCTCGTGGACAAACGACGGAGGGCAGGAAAATCCGCCACCGGTCAACATCAAGGGGCCGAAGGGAGATCAGGGGCCGAAGGGTGAGACCGGCGCAAAGGGCGAGACAGGAGCGCAAGGACCACAGGGAGAGCCGGGGGAAAAGGGAGAACCCGGCGCGCAAGGCCCGCAAGGAGAGCCGGGCACGGATGCAACCGTGACGAAGGCTGCAATCACGACGGCACTGGGGTATACACCGGCGGACGCTAAGAATGTGCCGTCCGGCGCACTGGCCAGCAAAGACAGTGTAGACCTCGGAGGCAGAGATGTGACGGGGACGCTGCCGGTGAGCAATGGCGGTACCGGGGCAACGACGCCGGAGAAGGCGCTGGAAAACCTGAAAGCCCTCCCTCTGGCTGGTGGCACTATGGACGCGGGCAGTAAGATTACCCATCCGGGCAATAGTTCAGATTGGGCTGGCGGCAGAGATCTCGCTATCCTGAGACGACCAGATGCAGTAAGTGACAGAGGCCTGTACTATCCTATCATATCGTCCAAAACAGTCGATGGTGACTGGACAATAGGGACGCTGGATAATGGACTTTTCATCAATTACACCAGTGATACAGCTTATTCCAACGGGACAGGTAATACACATCAGTTTCTGCTGAATAGTGACGGCAACATCTATTATCCCGGCGGGGCAGCCATCGTAACAAGCGGAACGCTGGGAGCCAGTGCGAGCGCAACCGTTTCCGGCTCTTTTGATGGCCGCATTTTCAAAAATCTATTGGTAATTATCAGGTCGGATTCTAAGAACAGCGGTAATTATTATACAACCTTTACACTGCCTGCGATGGCCGGCGAATGGGGCTTATTCGTGCCGACCTATAATGATTACTACCGTGCGGTGGTAACGATTACCGGCAGCGGCGGGAACATGGCGGTAACGCTTCGGATGGACAGTGACGTAAGCGGGACCACCGCATGGATATACGCAACGGCATAAGGAGAGCAACATGAAAATTCAGGTCGATAAAAATGGATATGTGGAGAACTACGTGCTTGTCGGCGAAGGTAGTGCTTGCAATATCAATGTGGAGTTACCGGAAGGCTTTGAGGCGGAGCACTATGCGGCTTACAGACTGATTGACGGTGTCCTGACGCTCGATACGGACAAGCTTGCGGCATTGCAGCTTGCAGACAGACAAAACGCGATCCGCGCGCGTCGAGAGCGCGAGTGCTACTCAGTGATCAACCGGGGACAGCTATGGTATGAGGGCGTCAGCATCTCGCATCTTGTCGAGCTGCGCAAGTGGTACAAGGCATGGCTGGATGCACCGGCAACGCTGGTCATCCCGGTCAAGCCTGATTGGCTGGATTGATTGTACGGTCTGGGGCAATTTGAGCCGTCTGCGTGGCTAAAGGCGGACGAGTACGCGGGGAAGGAGGTAGGAAAATGACCGGGATTGAGATATTTACAACGGCGTTTGGCGTCCTCGGCACCGGCTGTGCCATCGTCTTTGGAATCGCGGCCTTCCGCCGTAACAATAAAACTGACAATACGGCGGAAGGTAAAAAGGACGGCGTGCTGCTGACGGAGATCGGATACGTCAAAGCCGGTATCGACGACATCAAGCGCAAGCAAGAAAAAGAGGACGATCGCCATGTGCAGGTGGTGTCCCGGCTGACTGCCGTGGAGGCCTCGGCCAAGCAGGCCCATCAACGGCTGGACAGCCTCGAGAGCAAGATCGGCCGACAGGAAGATAAGTAGCTGCACCGCCCACGGGCGGGCGAAATAAGAAAGGAGCTTATAATCATGAAAAACAACATCAAGAAGTGGGCAAAGGCTGCGGGCATCCGCGCCATCAAGACCGTCGCGCAGACGGCGGTCGCAACCATCGGCACCTCTGCCGTGCTGGGTGAGGTCAACTGGGTCGCCGTAGCATCGGCCTCGGCGCTGGCGGGCGTGCTGTCCATCCTGACAAGCATCGCGGGCTTGCCCGAGTGTAAGGAGGTGTAAGCCATGACGGAAACTCAACTCAGGCAGAAGGTCGTCAATCAGATCAAGTCGTGGGTCGGCTACAACAACGCTGATGGCAGCCACAAAAAGATCATCGACATCTACAACAGCCACAAGCCACTCGCACGAGGATATAAGCTGCGATATACCGATGCATGGTGTGCCGGTACGGTATCGGCCGTGGCGATTGCCTGCGGTCTGACCGACATCATGCCGACCGAGGTCGGTGTTGGTGAGATGATCAAGCTCTACCAGCGCTTGGGACGCTGGGAAGAAAACGACGCCCACGTCCCTCGACTTGGCGACGTGATCGTGTACGCATGGAGCGACAATGGTGTCGGGGACTGCACTGTCGGAGATAGCCATGTAGGCGTCGTCACCGACTGCGACGGCAAGACAATCACAGCGACCGAGGGCAATATGGTCGTCAACGGCGTGCATCTGGTCGGTTATCGCACCATCCCCGTCAACGGCCGGTACATTCGCGGATTCGGCCTGCCCGACTACGCCAGCAAGGCCACCGAGGACGAGCCGGAAACGCCTGCGCCGACACCGGCACCGGGAAAGGAGGCAACAGTCAAAATGGAACTGAGAATGCTCAAGCGCGGCATGAGCGGAAACGACGTGCGCGCGGCCATGCTGCTGATGAAGGACAAGGGCTATTATCCCTGGAATATCCCGGCGACGGACAAGTTGTTCGGCGCGAAGATGGAGCAGGGGCTGAAAAAGATGCAGGCGGAGCACGGCCTCGGCGTGGATGGGCTGCTGGGGAAAAATAGCTGGACGTACCTGCTCAAGTAATGGCACCGCAAGCCCGCATCAGCCTGCCGCCCGCGCTGCAAGGGCTGACAAGGGGCGAGATGGAGCGGGTAATTGAGCAGGCCAATGTAGGAGCTGAGAACGAGCGAATTGCAAAGCTCTACTACATCGACCGGCTGCCGCAGGCGGATGTGGCGGCGGAAGTTTATCTTGCGCAGGCGACGATCAAGCGGCGGCTTCCGAAGATCGTAGAGAAAATGCAGATTGCCGAGAGGCACATGAAAAACTGACAGACCCGGCGGGGGAAGCCCTGCCGGGATTTTTTATGCCGGCATAAGGAAGTGCCAGCAGCGGGCCGATGCACCCGCAAGGGGTACGCCGCATCCGTAGGGCAGCAAAGCTGCCGACGGCTGCGCAGTGGGCATCGGCCCCTACGCAAGGAGGCGCTTGAAGATTTCGGAGGGAAGAAAAGAGTGAAAGGAAACCGTGAAGGTTTCCTTTCGCGTTCAATAACCCGCCGCAGCGACCGAATTGCAGAAATGCAATTCGCCAAACATTCAGGCGGTCAAGCCTGAATGTTGGAAGTAACTGGGGGAGCTGATGCGGGAAAATGGAGAAAAAGAAGGTGCAAGGAGGTGAGTGACAGTGGAAAAGGCATACGAGGGCAAGGTGAGAAACACCGGCAGCCAGGTTGTAAAGGCACCGTATCAGCACGAGAACAAGGACAGCGGCAAGGTGCACACCGGGAACGACCTGCGGAGCACGGCAGGCGGGAAAAAGTAAAAAAATCTGGAGGATAACATGGGAGAAACCAATTATTACGAGCTTTTCGGCGTACCCGCGCCGGAAGCAGGCGGAAAAGGGCCGGAAGCCGCCGAACCGGCAGCTCAGCCAGCAGAAGCATCCGAAACCGCAGAAGCGGAGCAGGACGAGGGCGGAAAAGAGCCGGAGGCCGCCGAACCGGCAGAAGCGGGCGAAGGGAATCCGGGCGAAGCGCAGCAGAATGCGCAGGAGCCTGAAAAGGACGGGCAGGACGCGGAAACGCGCCGCAAAAACGCGGCGCAGCGGAGAAGCCGGGAGAAGCTGGAGGCGGAGCAGAAGGGACGGCAGGACGCTGCCGCCGAGATCCTCCGCCAGATGGGGCTGAAGGACCCGAAAACGGGGCAGCCGGTCACGACGATGGAGGAATTCGCGGCGTACCAGCAGGCGAAGATGCAGGCCAAGGCGGAGCAGGACCTGAAAAACGGAAAGCTCAGCCCGGAGGTGCTGCAAAGCGTGGTGATGGCCTCTCCGGAGATGCAGGCCCTCCTGAAGGACGCGAAGGAGACGAAGGAAACCGCCGAAGTGCAGGACTTCACGGCGCGCAGAGAGATGGAGCTGGCGGAGATCCGGAAGCTGAACCCGGAGATCAAGACGCTGGACGACATCATCCGGATGCCGACGGGCGGGGACTTTGCCGACCTCGTGCGCAAGGGATGCAGCTTTGTACAGGCGTACAAGACCGCAAACTTTGACGCGATCATGCAGAAAACCCGCGCAGCGGGAGAGCAGCGGGCGAGAAACGCTGCAATGTCGCAGGCGCACATCAAGGGTACACCGACCAGCCAGAGCGAGGCCTTTGTGGTGCCGCAGCAGGTGAAGGAGATGTACCGCGTATTTAATCCGGGGATCACGGACGAGGAGATCGCGAAGGATTACCGGAAAAGCAGAAAGTGAGGAGAGAAAAATGGCATTTATCCCTTATACCTACGCCGACGGACAGCCGACGCCGTGGGAATACAAGCAGGCAGCAGCGCTGGGCGAGATCCGGCCGGGACAGGCGCTGGTGCTTTCCGCCGGGAAACTGACAAAGTGCAGCGGCGACAACCGGCCGGAGTACATCGGCATGTACGGAGGAACGGTCGCATCCGGCGACGTGATCCCGGCAATCAAGGTGGACGAGGAGACGGTGTTTGAGACGGAAAACTCCGTGGCAAATACCTCGGCAGTGGCGGGCAGCCGGCTGACCATCGACACGACAGGCACAAAGATCACGGCGACCGCCGGCGTGGCGGTTGAGGTGGTGGAGGCGCTGGATACGGCGGCGGGCGGCAAGATGCTCGTGCGCTTCCCGCGCATTCCCAAGACCACAGGCGGCGGCTAAACCGCCGGAACGAAAGGAGAGATGTAACATATGGCACAGATCATTCTGAGTGAATCCAGCAATATGGCCAACTCGCTCTTTGGCGAGATTCAGTCCCCGATTGCGGCGTTTATCGAGCGCCTCGACGAGGCATGGATGCACGACGAGAGCAACATTGCGGCAAAGATTTTTAAGCAGGTACGCAGCACGCACCACTCCGAGGCATTTACCGGCATCGGCGCGGTGGATACCTTCGCGCCGGTGGGAGAAAACGGCGCATACCCGACGGGCGGCGTGGACATGAGCGACGAGCAGAGCTTTACGGCTGTGACGTGGAAGGGCAGCTTCGCCATCTCCGAGGAGATGATGGAGGACAAGATGGACTCCGTGCTTGTGGGGCAGCCGCAGGGCTTCCTGGATGACTACCACCGCAAGCGCAGCGCGTTCTTTGCGGGGCTGCTTGGCTCGGCAATCAAGAATCAGGCGGCCTACAAGGCAAAAAACGTGGAGTTTAAGACCACCTGCTCCGACGGCAAGAAGCTCTTTGCAGCGGATCACAAGCCGCAGAAAAAGAGCACAACCCAGTGCAACGCCTTTAAGGACGCATTCTCCGCGGCGGCGCTGGGCAAGCTGGCGACCGCCATGCAGAACCTGACGGACGACGACGGAAACATGCTGACGATGAACCCGGACACCATCATCATCCCAAACGACGCCGAAATCAAGGCGGAGGTGTTCGGCGTGCTGGGCGCGCACAACGACCCCGGCACGGCAGCAAGCAATAAGTTCAACTACCTCTTCGGCGCGTGGAACGTGCTGATCTGGAACGAGCTGAACCAGTATTGCACCGGCGGCACCACCGTGCCGTGGATCCTGATGGACTCCGGCTACAACAAGCGCTATTTCGGCGCGGTGGACATCATGCGCAAGGACCTGACCGTCAAGAGCGAGATCGCGCACAACGACGCGAACGTCTGGAAGGGCCGCGCAAGATTCACGGGCGGCTTCGTGGACTTCCGCGCATTTGCGGCAGGCGGCCTGTCGTTTGGCAATACCCTTTGATACATCCTCCGGCGGGGCGCACAACACGTCCCGCCGGAAACGGCATAGGAGGAAGAAAATGCTGCAAAACATCAACGTACTGGTAAGAGTGCCGGATCTGACCGGAAACACAAAGAAGGATCTGGAAGCGCAGCAGAGCTTTAACAAGCAGCTTTTACGGGCGCTGGAGTATCTTCTGGGAGAGCTGGACAGAAGCGATGGGCAGGCGGAGAAGCGCCTGCAAAATTTGGAGGGGAAGAAATGAGCAAGCTGCCGAGCATGAGATACGAGGATAGGATCAAAAAAACGGCGCAGGTGGCCTTTGGCGGTCTGCGTCACAGCCTTTCCTGCTCGGACGGCGAGCTTTACGATATGAAAAACCTGACCTGCAAGGAGTACCCGATCCTGCAGCCGAGGGAAAAGCGGTGGGCAGAGAATGCTGGAGGTAATCTTGGTGAAGTAACACAGGCGATCTACGCAGATAATGGCACGATACTACGGGTGTACGAGACGACAATTAGGAGCGGATATTATTATTTGAGCTCGACTTCATGGATATACAGTGCGCTTCTTGGGCCAAAGAAAAAGGATTGGAGATTTATAAGATTCGGAGAAAGTGTCGTGCTCCTGCCTGAAAAATGGAGAATCAAAATGGGACTGGAAATATCCGGTTATGCGGGGGCCCCTGATACACTTCCGAAGCTGACAGAGGACGATGTAGGCAAGCTATATGTAACACTTGGAAAACAACCGAGTAAATATCCGGTGTACCGATGGACGGGCACAAAGTGGCAGTACCAGGAGGAGCTGATAGAACTGCTGGAGTGCACGCTGGAGGTCACCGGAGTAAAGCTGACGGACGGAACGATCAACGGGGAGAAGGCAACGGCAAACACGCTGACCTTCACGGGGATCTCCTCCATGGACGGGTACCCGGCAGTGGGGGACGGCGTGGAGATCAACGGGCTGACGGAGGCACCGGGAAATGACAAAACCGCAATCATACGGGAATTGCAGATTTCAACAAGCGGAAACGGGAAGCTGGTATTCTCGGACAACTGCTTCAAGATGCCACTTGGGCCGGACGGAAACCCCGTGACCTCGGTGACGATCTCCGGGACGGTGAAGCTCAAGCGCACGATGCCGGATCTGGACGGCATCTTTGAGCACGACAACCGGCTGTGGGGCTGGAAGGGGAAAACGATCTACGCAAGCAAGCTGGGCAACCCGAAAAACTGGAATGTGTTCGAGGGGCTGAGCACGGACGCCTGGGCGCTGGAGACGCAGAAAAAGGGAGAGATCACCGGCGGCGTGAGCTTCGGCGGCTATCCGACCTTCTTCCGGGAGGACTCGATGATCCGCATCTACGGCGCGACGGCAAATGCGTTTCAGACCTCGGAGCTTGCAATGCCGGGGGTGAAAACGGGAGAACAGGACAGCATCGCCGCAGCGGGCGGGATGCTGCTGTATCTATCCCGAGACGGGATGATGATCTACGCGGACGAGTACCCGCGGGCGCAGGACAGCGTATTCGGAAACGGGGAGATCAAGGACGCAATCGCCTGCTCGGACGGCGTGCGATACTATGCGCGGCTGACGGTGGACGGGGAGAAGGCAATCTACCGCTACGACAGCAAGCACGGCCTATGGATGAAAGAGGACGATCCGGGCGTGATCGGAATGACCTACGACCAGGGGACGATCTACGCGCTGCTGGAGCACAGCCTTGTGACGGAGCAGTACGGGAACCGCGAGATTATTGACTTGATCGGCAGCGGGGGAATCGGAATAACGGCACCGACGGAGGAAGCGGGAAGCGTGGAGAGCTTTGCGGAATTCGGCGACTTTACCTCCGGGAGCCTGAACCGCAAGGCAATGAGCAAGCTGCAGCTGCGCATGGGGCTGGAGACGGGCGCGACCGTGACGATCAAGATCAAATACGACGGCGGGCAGTGGGAGACCCTTTGGACGCTGACGCAGGGGATCAAGCGCAGCGTGCAGATCCCGATCCTGCCGAGGCGGTGCGACTACTACCGCATCCGCATAGAGGGAACCGGGATGTGGCGGCTGTACGCGATGGCGCGGGAGCAGTACGAGGGAAGCGAGATCCACTAGGAGGCAACGATGGAGCGCGGATTGGACGAGGCGGTGCAGGCGGCGCTGTGGTTTAAGAGGCTAAAGGAGATCAGCAACGAGAAGTTCCTGCCGCTGTTTTTCGACCAGCACCGGCATCTGGTGCTGATGGGAGGCGGCGGCTCCGGGAAGAGCATCTTCGCGGGGCAGAAGGTCATAGACCGCTGCATCTCGGAGAAAAAACACAGGTTTTTGGTGGTGCGAAAGGTAGCCAGAACCTTGCGGGAGAGCTGCTTTGACCAACTAAAGACACAGGCGCAGGCGCTCTGCCCGGAGGAGATTGCAAGAATCCCGAAAGGCAAAGGCTCGGACATGTACCTGCAATTCAAAAACGGCTCGGAGATCATCTTCGCGGGGCTGGACGACGTGGAAAAGCTGAAATCCATCCACGATATCACGGGGATCTGGATAGAGGAGGCCTCGGAGATCGAGGAGCGGGACTTTGACCAGCTGGACATCCGCCTGCGCGGCAATACGAGATACTACAAGCAGATCATCCTGACGTTTAACCCCATCAGCATCACACACTGGCTGAAAAAGCGCTTCTTCGACCGGAAGGACGAGAGAGTGAGGACGCACAGGAGCGTCTACTGGGACAACCGGTTTCTGCCGGAGGAAGACCGGCTGACGCTGGAGGCGATGAAGGAGACAGACCCATACTACTATCAGGTGTACTGCCTGGGGCAGTGGGGAGTGCTGTCGCAGACGATATTTGACCGAGAGACGCTGATGCGCAAGCTGCAAAGTCTGCCGGAACCGGAGGCGCGCGGAGAGTTTGACTACACGTACAACGAGATTGCCGTAACGGGATGGGAATTCCGAGAGGGCGCAGCGGGCGAAACCATCCTGTACCGCAAGCCGGAAAAAGGGCACCCTTATGTGATTGGCGCGGACACGGCAGGAGAGGGGTCCGACTGGTTTGTGGCGGACGTGATAGACAACGCGACGGGGCGGCTTGTGGCAAAGTACCGGACAAGGACGGATGAGGATCTGTTTGCAAGGCAGCTCTACTGCCTGGGGATGTACTACAACACGGCGCTCATCGGCGTGGAGGTGAACTTCTCGACGCACCCGGTAAAGGAGCTGCAAAGGCTGAGATACCCGAAGCTATACCTGCGAGAGGTGGAGGACAGCGTGACCAAAAAGGTGCGGATGTCCTACGGCTTCCGCACAGACCGGCTGACAAGGCCGACAATCATTGCGGGGCTGGTGGGAATTATGAGAGAGCACCCGGAGCTGGTGGACGACGAGGACACAATACAGGAGATGCTGACCTTTGCGAGAAACAGCAAGGGGCGGCCGGAGGCGATAGAGGGCGCACACGACGACTGCGTGATGGCGCTGGCGATCACCTACTACATCCGGGACCAGCAGGAAACGCGGATAGAAAAGCCGCGGGGCGAGCGCGTGAAATGGCACGCCGACCAGTGGGAGGACTACGACAACGCAAGCGAGGCGGAGAAGGCAGAGCTGCTGAAGCTCTGGGGCAATCCGTTCTGATTTTGAGGAGGGAAGCATGAAACAGAAGAAGGAAACCGTGAGCCTGTGGCAGGAGCGGCTGGAAAAGAATCTTTCCGCCTACGCCGCAGAGCAGGAAAAGATGCAGCGCAGAGAGGCGCAGTACAGAGGGGAGCGCAAGCTGACCCCGCTGACGGAGAACGACAGGAAGTACGGATACCAGAAGGAGACAAGCCACGTCTGGAACATCACGGCAGAAAACATCGAATCGGAGATCGACAGCTCTATCCCGATGCCGAAGGTCACGCCGATGCGCCGCGAGGACGAGCATCTGGCGCGGATGATCGAAAACATGCTGCGAAACGAGCTGGACAGGATCCCGACGGAGGAGATCAACGACGAATCCGAGCGCATCACCTACAAGCAGGGCGGCTGCCTGTATCTGCCGGAGTGGGACACGAGCAAGCGGACGCACACGACCGTGGGCGAGAACACGCTGAAATGCGTCCACCCGATGCAGTTTGTGCCGCAGAACGGCGTGCAGGAAATTGACGAGATGGAATATTACTTCTGGCTGATTCCGGTGACGAAGGGCTATGTGCGCAGACGCTACGGCGTGGACGTGGGCGATATGCAGGAGGAGATGCCGGAGGTCAGAAGCGAGGAGGAGAGCACCGCGGAGGATGTGGTAACGCTGAAGATCGCGGAGTACCGGAACGAGGACGGAGGTGTGGGCCGCTTTGCGTGGGTAGGGAACCTGGAGGTGGAGAACCTGCCAGACTGCCAGGCGCGCATCCTGCGGCGCTGCAAAAAGTGCGGGCAGACGGAGGCGGACAGCGCGTACATAGACCTGAGCGAGCCGACGCAGGACGGGAGCTACCCGGAGGACGCGGAAAAGCGGAAGCCGAGAAAGGGCGTGTGCTCCTTCTGCGGGGCAAACAGCTGGGAGGACGTGGTGGAGACCTCGCGCAAGGTGAGGCTGGACGAGCTGGACGAGCTTGGAGTAAACCCGGCGATCACGCAGCGGCTGAGAGCAGAGCATGGCTTCGGGAAAATCTTCTACCGGCCGGAAGAACAGATAACGGAACCGGCTGCTATGGACGCGATGCAGGCACCGATGGGGAGCCTCGGCGCGCAGGAGGTTCCCATGCAGGAGATCGCGCCGGCGGAGGAAGCGCCGGCGCCGGAAGCGGAAAGCTACGAAGAAGAAATTGAAATCCCGTACTACAAGCCGGACATTTTCCCAGCGGTGCTGCGCAGGAACGTGACGGCGCACGGGAAATTCTTAGGTGAATCGGACTGCGACAAGATCGCAGACCAGCAGAACACCATCAACCGCTTGGAGCAGAAAACCATAGACCGGCTGATGAAGGCGGGCAGCAAGATCACACTGCCGGATTCGACGCACCTGAGAGTTGACCCGCAGGATAACGGCATCTGGTATGTGGGCAATGCGGCGGATGCAAGCCTGATCGCGGTGAGAGACTTTCAGGCGGACATCACCCCGAACATGGCGATGCTGACGCAGGCCTACGAGGAATCCAGACGCTTGATCGGCATGACGGACAGCTATCAGGGACGGACAGACCCGACGGCGCAGTCCGGCAAGGCAAAGGAATTTGCGGCAGCACAGTCGGCGGGACGCTTGGAGAGTAAGCGCGTGCTGAAGAAAGCGGCGTTTGCGAGGATATTCGAGCGGATGTTCAAGAACCAGCTTGCCTACTGCGACGAGAAGCGGCCGCTGCGCTTCCGGGACGAGAAGGGCAATCAGGAATACGAGGAATGGAATTCCTACGCATTTTTGAGAATGGACGACGCCGGGGAGCTTTACTGGAACGATCAATTCCTGTTCTCCTGCGACGATGCGTCCGGCCTTGCCACGAACCGCGAGGCGATGTGGCAGGAGACAACGGCGCACCTGCAGTCCGGCGCTTTCGGAGACCCGCGCAGCATTGACACGCTGATCCTCTACTGGACGAAGATGGAGGAGGATCATTTCCCGGGTGCGGGGAAGATCAAGTCCTTGATGGAGCAGCGCAGAGAGGAGCAGATTCAGCAGCAGATGCTGATGATGCAGATGCAGGCGGCGATGCCGCAGCAGATAGGAGGTTAAGCCATGGCAAGCAAGAATGACTACGAAAAGCAGCTGCAGGACGCGGCAGAACTGGAAAGGGTGCGGCAATGGCAGGGACCGCCTGCGGCGCAGATCATGCCGCTCAATCCGTATGTGGCGGAGCTGAACAGTGTGACGGGCGCGCAGCCTGCGGCGCAGGGAGTAAGCCCCTACGCGGCGGAGCTGGACAAGGTGATGGGAACGCAGAAATCGACCGTGGACTACCTGCTGGGGGACGACGTGATCTCGGCATATAAAAAAGCCTACCTGAGAGAGGCAGACAGAACCGGACGCGACACGCTGGGACAGTACGCGACCATGACGGGAGGGATCCCCTCGACGCAGGCGGTGGCGGCTGCCTCGCAGGCGGCGGACTACCAGAAGAGCAAGCTGGCCGAGCTGATGCCGAGCCTGTACCAGCAGCAGATCGAAGCGGCCATGAACCGCTGGAAGGAGCTGGGGACGGCAGACGACAAGGTGGCGGCGATCCTCGGCGTGCAGGTGGGCGCACCGACGGCAGACCAGACGTATCAAAACTGGAACCGGAAGATGCAGGAGGATCAGCTTGCATGGCAGAAGGAACAGTTTGAATGGCAGAAGCAGCAGCAGGCAAAGAGCGACTCCTATTCCCTTGCGCTGACGCTGCTGCAAAACGGGCAGATGCCCTCGGGCGAGTTGCTGACGGCGGCGGGAATCTCGGCAGACGACGCGCAGAAGATCCTGTCGGCAGCGCAGAGCGCGTCCTACACGAGGAGCTCCGGCGGCGGAGGAGGCAGCAGAAGCGCGAAAACAAAGACGGTAGGCTACAAGGAGCGGCAGGAGCTGCTGGCAAAGCTGAACAAGGCGGGGACGATTGACGCGATAGAGAGCGACATTGCGTACTACGCCGCAGCGGGCTATGACTACAACGAGCTTTACAACTGGCTGCTGAGCTATGCGAACCTGTCGGGAGGAAAGAGCGGGAGCAGCTATGACGGAGGGTACTCCGGGAGAAAAAATGGAGGCCCGAACAAGCGGCCGACCGTAAAGCTGAACTGAGGAGGCAGAAAGATGAATTATCCGAAGACCTTTGACGAATACATTGCACAGAAAAACCGGCAGGCCGCGGGGAATACTCCTGCGGCCTCCGGTGGTTTTTCCTATCCGGCGACCTTTGACGAATATATGCAGCAGAAAGGGCAGAATCAGCTGAATACGGTACAGACAGCAGAACGTGAAAAGTGCCTGAGCGCTTCAGGCTTTGACCGGATGCAGACGGACATGGGAACGCTGTTCGGCGGCATGGACGGATATTTCCAGAGCAAGCACCGCATCGGCGCAAGCGGCAGCGGGTGGAAAGAGCGCGTGGGCGCGATGCTGCAAAGTGTGGAGAAGGAACGCGACTACCTCAACCGCTATGCGGGCGTGATGGGCGAGGACGCGCAGAAATACCAGAACAGGCTGAACGAATGGGAAACGCAGCTCAAGAGATACCAGGGCGCTCTGGAAGGGAAGGAAACGGACGAGGACAGCCTTGCACTCGGCAGCGGCCTTGCGCGGTTCCGGACGGAGGCGAACGACTACTTCGCCAAGGCCTCCGAAACGGAGGCGGGAACGGCAGTAGCCAACAAGGCGATGCAGTGGGCAAGCGGCGCGAAAAAGCTGCTGAAAGATGCCGACGAGGTGGAAAGCTACCTGAAAAAGAAGAACACGGCGGAGGCACAGGGCCTCTTGCAGCAGGTGCAGCGGTACAAGACGCAGCTTGCACAGATGCAGGGAACCGGAACGGGCGCACAGACAATGAACCCCCTGACGGGAAAGCCAATGGGCGCTGCGATCAATCCGAACCTGCCGCGCTATACAGACAGCACGGGAGAAAAGATCACCGCGGGAAGCCCCTACCGGCTGGGACAGGCACAGGAGGCGGCGCAGAACGCGGAGCTTTCCGGCCTGATGGGACGAAAGGCGGAAAAGGCCGACTGGCAGAACCAGACCGTGCAGCAGCACGAGGAATATATCCGCAAGGATTTCGATGCACTAAAAAAGTTCACACAGAACGGAACCTCTCAGGGCGCTGCGGAGAATATTCATGCGGGAATCTTCCAGGAGATCGCGGCGCGGCTGAACTACCTTCTCGCAAGCGGAAAATGCACGGAAGAGGAGTATGCACAGCTGCTGGAAAAGGTTGACGGCTGGAAAAGGGAATATCTGGAGGAAGCAAACCACGCCTATAAAAACTACCCGAACAAATGGACGGGGGACGCACAGGGCGCGATCCGGAGGGCGGCGGAAGCAATCCCGGACAAGGGAGACGCGATGAAGGAATTCCGCTACCAGAAGTCCAACCTGACGCGGGAGAACATCCGATATAAACCGGTGGACGAGCTGCTTGACCGGATGCACTTTACCTACGGAGAGGGGGACTGGGGAAACTCCGCAGCGGAGAGAGCCGCGATCACCTTTATGGGGCAGGAGGTGCTGCCGGAATACCTGGCAAACGCGGAAATGACGCAGGAGCAGTACGACCGGTTTATGCAGCAGATCAAGGGGACGCCGAACGAGGCGCAGCTCCGGAAGGAACGAGAGGCAAACGGCCTGAATGCCAACCCGGATGGACAGCAGGCCGCGCTGGACAAATACAAGGAGATCGACGGGCAGACCTACCTTGATATGTTTGAAACCGGCAGCCAGAACGCAGCGGACAACATCATGCTGAAATATCCCGGCGGCATGGAGCAGGTGCTCACACGCGGGCTGGGCTATATCACAAAGGCGACCGGCAAGGTGCTGAATATGTTCGGCGAGAACCCGGTGGGCAACTACTTTGAAGAGGGCGGCCAGCAGGGAATCGACTACGAAAACAGGGACTGGCAGGAAGGAAAGCAAAGAGAATACGAGCAGGGGCGGTATGCCTCCGACCTGCTGCAAAACGGCAGCAAGTTTGAGAAATTTACAGCAGGCATGACAAAGGATCTGACGCAGGCGGCGCTGGAGATGGCCGCAGCGGGCGCGATTGCCGGGCAGATCAGCGCGGGGAACACGGCGCTTGCGCAGCTTCCCAGCGGAGGGAAGTACGCTTCCAGTCTCGCAAATGCGCAGAAAGCGGTGGACGGTTACACCAAGTTCGCCGGGCAGATGGCGAACCTGATGCGAAACAGCTCCAACCTGATCATTTCCGCAAACGCGGCGCTGAACAGCTACGGCGAAGCAGAGGACAGCGGAATGAGCGCCGCCGGGCGGGCGGTGAAGCTGCTTGCGGGCGGCCTGATCGAATACGGGACGAACGGACTGTTCGGCGGCAACCCGATTGTTGACCCGGAGAATGCGGGGCTGATCTCCAAATATATCACCGACCTGACGGACAATGAGACCATCCGGAAGATCGTATCGAGCAATGTGTTCGACCGCATCGGCGAGGGTCTGGAGGAAGTGGCCTCGGCCGTTGCGGGCGCGGCGCTGGACTACGCGCTGACGGGCGAAACCGACCTGACGGCAAAGGAGCTGGTGGACGAGTTTACCGTGGGCGTACTGCTTTCCATGGTGATGAGCGCACCGGAGGACATTATCGACCTGACGGCGCGGGCGAAGAGCTATGTAAAATCCAACGTGATTACGAGGTTTGATGCGAACGCGCAGACGAGCCTTGAAAGCCTCTACCGCGCAATGACGAGATACGAGCTGGAATACCTCGCGGGCGACGAGAACCTGATGCGCATGAACGGGTGGAGCGAGAAGGAGATCAAGCGCGCAAGGAGCGACTGGGAAACGGTCGTAAGGGAATTTAACACGCTTGCAGACCGGCTGGAGGGTACGCAGAGCCTGTCGGACAGCTTCCGGCGATACGAAGCGCCGGAGGGCTTCTTTGACAACGACTTTGTGGACGCGGATTTCCAGAACGCCATCCTTGCGAACCAGACGAGCGAGGCGGCGCTGCTGACGGACCGGGCGCTGGACATCCGGATTCTTTCGGAGCGGGAAATGATCGACAGCCTGAGAGGCAGCGAGGCGGCGCAGGACATCTATACGGCGCGAGATGCACAGCAGCGGCTTGACATTCTGGAACAGGAAAAGGCTGCCAGAGCGGAAGAACGGACGCAGAGAGCGGCGGAACGCGCCGGACAGGAAAACACACCGGCAGCGGAACAAGCCACGCAGGAAGAGCCACAGATGGCGCAGGAGGAAGCCCGGAACGATATAGCGGAAGAAAACACACCGGCAGAGCCGGTGCAGGCGGAAGAGGTCACTGCGCCGACGGCGCAGGCAAATGAAGGAGGAACGGTCAATGAGAGTAATGGTCAAGGCGAAGAACGGACGGCACGTGTGGATTCCACAGGAGAAGCTGTCACAGTGGAAGGAAAACCAGGACGCGCCAATGACGCCGGAGCGGGAGAAGGTCGTACAGGAAATCTATCAGAAGCTGCGCGGAGAGGGAAGCTCGAAGAAAGAGTAAAGCGATTTTCTGACGTTGCGCAGGACAAGCCGGTCAGTGAGCTGATGAGCAGCGGCGACCCGGACGCGCTGGTGGGTGTGGTCCCTGTGCGGAAATACACCAAGGAAATGCAGCAGATGCAGCGGGCGGCGAAGAGCCACGGGATGAAGCTGACCTTCGTGAAGGGAACGCTTTCCATTCAGGCGAAAAACGGAGAATACATCAATGCGAACGGCGCTTACGACGAGGAGACCGGAAGAATCTTTGCCAGCGTGTCGAGCGCGGGATATGAACCGGAGCAGATCGCGCAGCACGAGCTTTACCACGCGCTGATCGCGAAGGGAGAGGCGAACGTGGAGCTCACGCTTCAGCTGTTGAGAAACGAATTCTCCGACGAGCAGCTGATGGAAATCGCCAGAGAATACGAAAAGCTCTATTTTGGCGTTTACGATTCCGGCGCGGACGTCTGGGAAGAAATCTTCGCGGACGCTTATTCCGGGATGAACCGCTTCGGCACGGGGAAAATCTATCAGCTGCAGCGGACGGTTGCAGAAAGCACGCCGGAGGTGGACGTCAGCGAACCGGCGGAGGAGATATCGGACGCCACGCGGCGGACGCAGGACAGCGACGGGAACGAAAAAGCCGCCCGGAGGGGCGGAACGAGGGCAAGTATGGCAGGCCCGAAGGCCAAGACGGCAAGCTCCAAGAGCCTTGCACTTGCGGAGGCCATGGAGGAGGATGGCGCAAGCCGAGAGGAAATCTGGCGGAAAACCGGATGGATTCGCGGCGCAGACGGCCAGTGGCGGTTTGAGGTGGACGACAGCAAGGCGGAATTCCGACCGAACGGGGACGCAAGGCTGCTGGGCGAGCCGAGATACCGCAGACTGGAAGAACTGACAGACAAATGGGGCGACAGCTTTGAAAAGGGCGGAGAACCGCTGACAGAGGCGGAGGAAGCGGAAATGGAAGCGCTTCAGGAGGAATACAGCGACAGGGTATGGGAGAAAAAATACGAGCTTCAGGACTTCCTGAAGCACGACGAACTCTATGAGGCATACCCTATGCTGCGGCACACGACGCTGCGCTTTGAAAAGCTGGATCCTGGCGTGAAGGGAAAATTTGACAAAAGAAACGGCGCGATTATTCTCTCCGACAGCCTGTTCGGCAAGGGGCCGGAGACGCTGCTGCACGAGATTCAGCACATCATCCAGAAATACGAAGGATTCCAGGGCGGAACAAGCCCGGAATACTGGGCGCGGCGCGACTATGAAAGCGGAGACAGGTTGCAGGAGCGCTTGCAGCGGGAGTACAGCGACATTCTGAACGGCCTGACAAAGGAAGAACAGAACGACTATATCCGCTATCAGGAGATCGACGGGGAGCTGGAGCGCCTGTTCTACTCCGAAAAGCTGGGAGACACGGAGAAATACGACCGGATGGACGCAGAGCACGACAGACTCTATGAAAAGCTCTATCCGAAGGAGTGGTTCGGAAAGCTGCTTGATCTGAAACGGCAGATGGAAAACCCCGGCGAGGTCTATCTGGGGCAGTACATCAATTCCGCAGGAGAGATCGAGGCGAGAGAAACGGCCAGCCGCCGGAAGATGACCGCAGAGGAACGGCAAAACAAAATGCCCGACCTCGGATGGGATCGAGCACTGCTGACGGAGGACACGGGGAACGGTTATTCCATTGCGGAGATCAAAGGCGAAAAACAGGATTACGGCATCGGCGTGGTGCTGGACACGAAACTGTTTGACGGCGTGAAGCCTCGGTACTGGGGGAAAGTGCTGGGAAAATTCGTGTATGAAAACCTTGCGGGGACGGAGCTGCGCACATTCGACGAAAACGGGAACGAGCAAACAGTTTATCTGGCAAGAGAAAATGACCGCGTAAGAAAAGACGGCGCGAACAACAGCCACAGGGTGATTGACAAGCTGGCACGGTACACGGGGGATAATACAAGGGCGCTTGCAGTTGTACATATCTCTGAGCTGCTGGCAACCTCGGAGCATGAAAATACCACCGATGAACACAATCATCAGTGGATGGATAGCAGAGGTTGGGAACATAGAAAAACGTATATTCAGGATGCTGCGGGAAACATATACTCTGCAACGCTGAATATTGCAAGAGGAAATGACAGAAACATCCTATACGACATCAATAACGTCCGCAGAATAGACGAAGGAAGCATTGCCGGCGGCGCCGTGTCCTCAACCCGCCGAAGCGGGAGGGACTCGCTCACATCACACAATGCTTCCTTGGATGGGAGAATAGCACAGAATGACAGAAATGTCAAGAAGAAATTTTCCCTCTCTCCGACGGAAAAGGCGCAGCGGGCGCAGGAGCGCGCGGAAACGGCGGCAGCCAAGGCCGAAGAAGCGAAGCAGGCCGCGCAGGAGAGCTACAAAAGAGAGCTGACCGGCGGGCTGAAAAAGCTGTTTGAGGTGCAGAGCTACGACAACGAGGCGCTGGGGAAGCTCTTAGAGGCTCCGATGGCGGAAATGAAGCAGGGCGTGAAGCTGCTGAAGGCGGAAAAGGACGACCTTTTTGAAGCGCTGATGAACCTCGGCACGGCAACGCTACCGGCGGCCGACTACTACAGAGAGATCCGCGAGGCTCTGAGGGGAAGAAGAATCTTTGTGCCGGAGGGAATCCGGGAGGACTTCGGCGACGACTGGGGAGACTTCCGCAAGAAGGCGTTCAGCAGCGGAATCTACTTCACGGACAAGGCGAGCGACCGGAGCGTGGACGTGCATATGCTGGAGCTGGCGGACGCGTACCCCTCGGAATTCACGGAGGAATACATCGCCTCGGAGATGCTGCGGCAGATCGTGGACGCGGCGGAAAAGGGCAAGGACGCGCGGATGAGCCTGCGCAAGGGCATGGAGGAAAACGAAAAGCGCTTCGGACTGAAGCGGGAGGAGCAGCTGGAATACCAGAGGCAGGAATTTGAAAAGCTGCTGAACCGCTATGAAAAGCAGGCAGGCGCGGAGGCGAGAGAAGCGCAGGCAAGAACGGAAACGGACGAGCGGCTGGAATCGCTCATCCGCGAGGCGGACGGAGAAAGACCGGCGAAAAAGCCGGAGGGAATCACGGAGCCGTGGACGATCTCGGAAGCGGCGGCGCAGAAGCGCGGATTCCCCTTCCTGAACGGACGGCAGGTCTATCCCCTGCGGACGTGGGTCAAGGCGGCGGACATGGGCAACTACGGCCTTGTGCTGGACAAGAGCACGAAGAAGGGCATGCTCACGGTGCTGTTCACGAACAAGGAAACCGGGCTTGCCAGCGTGAAGGACATGGAGACGAAGCTGCTGACGGCGGTGGAGCCGAAGTATCAGCCGAGCGTGCAGGAGACGGCGGCGCTGCTTGCGAGTATGCCGCAGGAGAAGCTGGAGGACGCGGCGGACGCAGAGGATCTTGCGGAATTCTACAACTGGTACGATGCGCAGACGGCGGAGGCGGACGCAAGGCAGAAGGCAGAGACCAGAGCGGCAGCCGAGGAAGAGCGCAAGGGAAGCATCGTGCGGACGGCGGAGGAATACGAGAAGAAAAAGCAGGAACGGCTGGAGGGCGTGCAAAAGGCCTATCTGGAGAGCTTTGGAACCAGTGAACCGGACTTCCCATACGGGAAGGGGAAGCCGATGTATTCCAGAGGGACGAGCTTGCAGCCGGGAGAGGCGCTGGCACTCTTGCAGGCAATGACTGGGAAAAAGTGGGAGCTGACGAACCGGGCAAACGGGACGTGGAAAGCGACCATTACAAAGGAAGATGCACCGAAAAGCTCCATCAGCCCGAAAGCCGCGCTGGAAAAATTGAAGGCATCGAAGAAGACCTTTGCAGACCTGACTGCGGCGGGAATCCACCCGGAGGGGACACCGAAGGAGAACTTTAAGGGATCCCCGGCGCTGGAAAAAGCAGGCGTAAAGATCGACGGAGGCATTACAGAATACAGTCAGGTGGACGCAATGCGAAAGGGAGCGGAAACCCGGCGGTCGATCCAGCGGCAGATTGAAAAAACGGCCAAAAAATGGGACGCGACAAAACAGGAGCTTCGGGAGGCGAAGAAAATCGCATCGGGGCGGTCGGAATACTACAGGCTGCCGGACAAGTGCCGGCCGGAGGTCGTATCTCAGTTGGCGGCGCTGTACCTGAACGAACGCATGACCGGAGAGGATCTGATCCAGATCCGGAAGGGAGAGATCCGGGACGGACTGCTTTACAAGATGATCGACCTGTTCCCGACGGAGAAGGAGATTCAGGCTGACCCGTCGCTCTTTAAGCCGGAGAAGCTGCTGGTGCTGAACTACCGGACAGCGCTGAGGTCAATGGTAAATATCTTTGGCGAGGAGCGCGGGATGGAAATCTACAACTACCTCTTTGCGCCGGTGGTAAGGAACACGGCGGAAAGCTACCGGTGGATGAACGGACAGTTTGACGACGTGCGGAAATTCACGGACAGCAAGGGGGAAAAGTCGGAACTCAACCAGACGGAGAGCGCCTATGTACATATGATGCTGGATGTGGAAGGGTATGTGCAGCAGGCGCAGGAGAGCGACAGAAGCAAAGACCTGATCAGCGCGGCGGAAAACGTTGCGCGGGGCGAAAGCGTGGAAAACGAGGCGATTGAATTCGCGCTGAACAGCGAGGAAGCAAAGATCGTGGAAAAGTACGCGCAATGGATCAACGGCAAGGACGCGGAGGGGATAGACAAGGTAAAGTGCGAGAATGCAATGAAGGAATACAGGGGGAAATTTGACCTGTACTTTGAGGCGATCAACGACTTCCTTGTTGCGCACGGGATGCAGCCGATCGGAAAAATCAAGGGCTATACGCCGCACATTCCGATTGCGGAAAGGTTTAACTCCGTACAAAAGGCACTGGACGATCTGTGGAAGGCGCTGGGGATCAAGGACGAAACGGTGACAAGACTTCCGGCGGAGATTGCGGGCAGAACGGAAACGTTCCGGCCACAGAAGCGGTGGAATCCGTTCTTCCTCGAAAGAAAGGGCGACAAGACGGCGTATGACATTGAAGAAGCGTTCCAGAACTACGTGCAGTATCTCGGCGATATCCTTTTCCACACGGACGACATCCAGAAAATACGCGCGGCGGAAAGCTATCTGAGAAAAGGTCTGCGGGGGAGCTTTACCGCGACGCTGGAAAAGGCGCTGGATATGTCCAGAAGCGGGAACGTGGAAGAAAAAGTGGAATACCTGCAGGAGATGGGGCGCATCGGAAACGATATGCGAGAATACTCCAACGCGGAGCTTGCAGAGGCGTTTGACAAGCTGATTAAGGAAATACTCGGAGAAGCGCAGGACAACACGAGATATTCCGACCTTGTGGTATGGCTGAAAAACTACGGCGACATTCTGGCCGGGAAGCAGTTCGGCGGCGACAGAGGAACGGAATACATGGGCGGGCGCGAATGGCTGAACATCGGCAACAAACTGGTGGGAGCCTTTGCAAAGGCCAACGTGGCCGGAAACCTCTCCTCGGTGCTGAACCAGAGCGCCCAGCTTGCGATGCTTCAGGCCACGAGAAGCCAGCGGGCGATCCTGAAAGCGACGCAGGAGTTCTGCACGGGAAAGCTGGGGGAATTCCGAAAAGAGATCGATTTCCTGACCGGAAAGATGGGGATTGACTATCTGGTGCAGAGCGGGACGGACAAGTTTGTGTCCGGTATGTTTGCACCGGCGGAATTCATGGATTCGATGCTCTCGACGATTGCGACGCGCGCGGCATACTGGGATGCGATCCGGAATGGGAAAAACCACGAGGAGGCCATGCGGTTTGCGGACTGGTACGGCAGAGCCTTGATGGGAGACCGGACAAAGGGGGCGAAGCCGCTGGCGTTCCATGCTAAGAACCCGTTTTTGAGAATGGCGAACATCTTCCAGATCGAGCCGCTGAACACCGTGGAGTTCGTAATGAAGGATATGCCGCTGGAGATTCAGAGAGAGGCGGAAAAGAACGGGAAAAAGAGTGCGGCGCGGATGCTGCTGCGGACGATCTTCGGGTACCTGATTGCGGCGTTCGTGCTGAACCGGCTGACGGATGAGCTTTACGGCGGCACGCCCGCACCGCTGGACATTGCAGGACTGACGGCAAACTTCTTTGCCTCCGGCAAGGGCCTCTCGACGAACGACTACATGAAGAGCCTGATCAACAAGGTGGTCGGATCGGAAATATTTGACGTGCCGGAGGAACGGGAAACGTTTGACACGTCGGCGGCGCTTGCGGACACGGGGTACAACCTGATGAATGAAATTCCGTTTGCATCGAATCTGTCCGGCCTATTTGGCGTGGGCGACAGGACGATGCCGATGCCGGACATCTTTGGAAGCGGGAAGAATATTGCGGATGCAATAAAAACGGACGGGTTCTTCTCCGGCGCATCGGCGGAGGCTGTGGCAAAGCTGCTTGCACAGCTGGTTCCGGGCGGGCGGCAGCTCAGCAAGACCGGCTTCGGCGTGAAGGCGCTGATCGAGGGCGGAAAAACCAAGGGCTACGGAGAAAAGCAGAGGCTGCAATATCCGCTGGATATGGACAATCCGATGACCTACATCCGGACGGCGCTGTTCGGCGTAAACGCATCACCGGAGGCAAAAGCGTATTATGCCGGGGACGACTCCGGGCTGACGGCAAAGCAGACGCAGCTCTGGAACGAGCTGCGGGAGGAGGGCGTGAACGGGTATGCGCTCTACGGCCTGATGATGCGGATGGACGATGCAATGAATTACTCCGACATCCCGGAGCCAAAGGACGACGAGAGCGAAGAGGAAAAGGCAAAGCGCTTGCAGCAGAAGGAGGAGCACCGCAAAAAGGCACGCGCCGAGCTGGCAGCGCAGGAGAATTTGACCGACGGGCAGAGAATGAGAATCTACAGCGCGATGGTCGAAAGCGGGAAAAACGACGAGATTGACAAGCTGATGGACGCCGGGATGAAGTGGAAGGACATTTCCGAAATTCTCGACAAGCGCGGAGAGCTGGGCGCCGGGAGAAGCGAAAAAGAATGGGCGGCGGACTTTGCAAACTGGCTGGACGGGAAGAAGTATTCCGGGAAACAGCGCGAGGCAATCGACGAGGAACTTGTGCCGAAGTCTGCGAAATTCTACAACGAAATGACCGCAGCGGGCGTGAGCGCGGGAAACGCGCTGAAGATAGAGAAAAAAGCGCGTGACCTTGCGGGAGAGAATGACCTGAACCAGACGTTCAAGGCGCAGGCGGTCATGCAGTCCGGGCTATCGGACAAGGAGGCCTATGCGGCGCTGGGAGCGGTATATACCGGCTCGACGGCGGAGAAATTCAGGGCCGCGCAGACGGAAGGAATTCCGGCGAAGGTCTATGCCGAATTCTGGACAAGAGCGAAGGAGCTGCACGCGGACAAGGACGAGGACGGAAAGAGCATCTCCGGCAGCAGGAAGGAAAAGGTCATTGAATTGATCGACAGCCTGAGCCTGACGGCAGAACAGAAGGACTGGATCATGGGGCAGGAGTACGAAAATGTGAAATGGTGGCAGATGCCGTGGAACTGAGCCGCAAATGACCCCTAAGTGACCCACAAGCAAAAAAAGAATATGCCATACTGGACACAGAAAAGAGGTGTTCGGTATGGCATATTCGTTTTTTCAGCCGAATCCGCGCGGAAAGGCGGTAGGCGACTGCACGGTGCGGGCAATCGCCAAGGCGACCGGAAAGGACTGGGACAGCGTATACTGGGGGCTTTGCATCGAGGGGAATCTGGCGGCGGATATGCCGTCGAGCAATGCGGTGTGGGGCGCGTATCTGAAGAAGCTGGGCTTCCGGCGGGAGATTGTGAAGGACGACTGCCCGGCGTGCTACACGGTGGCGGATTTTGCAAAAGAACATCAAACAGGCGTTTTTATCCTGGCATTATCCGGCCATGTGGTATGCGTGGAGGACGGACAGCTATTTGACAGCTGGGATTCCAGCGGGGAGACACCAATCTATTTCTGGACAAGGGAGGATATAAACGATGCCTGATTATTACTATCCAAACAACAGCTACTATCCGCAGCAAAGACCGTATCAGCAGCACCAGAATGGGCTGCTGTGGGTGCAGGGCGAGGAGGCGGCGAAGGCGTACATGGTGGCGGCGGGGAATTCCGTGCTGCTGATGGACAGCGAGAAGCATTCATTCTACATCAAATCGACGGATCAGAGCGGGATGCCGATGCCGCTCAGAATCTTTGACTACACGGAGAGGACCGCGCAGCCGCAGAAAAAGACGGAGGAATACGCGACACGGGAAGAATTGAAGGCGCTGGAGGAGAGAATATCGGCGCTGATGGAGGGAAAGCAGGATGAGCAATAGCTTGTTTCAGCAGCTCGGCGGGAACCGCATGGGCGGGCAAATGGGACAGTTCCAGAGGATGGTGCAGGACTTTCGGCAGTTCCAGGCGAATTTTCAGGGCGACCCGAAGGCGGAAGTCATGAAGCTGGTGCAGTCCGGGAAAATCAATCAGCAGCAGCTTGATCAGCTCCAGGAAATGGCACAGCAGTTCCGGGCTTTTTTGTGAGATCAATCTCGTGGCCACGAATTGATATAAAAATTTGAGAAAGGAGAAAAAGCGAAATGTCTTTTCAGGAAGGAAACCCCATGGTGACGATGCCCGTGCAGCCGGCCTATAACGGATACGGCGGCGGAATGTTCGGAGACAGCTGGATCTGGATCATCGTGCTGTTCCTGTTCGGCTGGGGCCGTAACGGCTTCGGCGGGAACAATGGCGGCGTTTCGGACGGCTATGTGCTGGCTTCCGACTTTGCAAACATCGAGCGCAAGCTCGACGGCATCAACAACGGGATCTGCGACAGCACCTTCGCGCTGAACAACAGCATCAAGGATGGCTTCTCGGCCGCAGAGCTGGCACGGTGCAACGCGCAGATGCAGTTCATGCAGCAGCTCTTTGCATTGCAGCAGCAGATCTCCAATTGCTGCTGCGAAAACCGCGAGGCAATCGCGCAGGTGCGCTACGACATGGCGACGCAGG
>CDZB01035891.1_pt1 | contig 33750 bp, 39 predicted proteins | sample 554961 | NCBI WGS metagenome assembly CDZB01 (sample SAMEA3182106, study PRJEB8094) | gut metagenome | biome: human; feature: gut; material: Stool; isolation source: human stools | place: Canada | collected 2013-02-26
TTTAAGGGCACGCATAATATATAATCGCGGACATTCACCCCTTCCGTGAGCCAAGGCGTTGGCAAATAGGGGTGCGCAGCGGAAAATTGCGATTTCCCTTGCGCGAATTAGTATTAAATAATTTAAGGCGCGTTCCGAAATCGCTATTTTGGATAAGCGCACACAATTTGCCGCATACTTGCGGTCTCAACGGGTGAATGCGGCGCGCATGATATGGTGTGCCCTCAAAAAGCGCGCCGCAGAGGGCAGCGCCCTAAAAATCACGGAAAAATGATTTGTCAGCACAAATCATTTTTCGTGAACAGAGGATTAAAAAAATTATAACACAAAATGCGTCCGCGGTACAGCGTTTTTTTGCTATCGCCGCTATTTTGTGCTATAATATACGCATGTTATCCGTTGTGTCGTCAAAAAAAGAGGGGTTCCGCTTTTATTTCGTGTTAAAAGACGGGGACAAATGCTTCGGCGGCGGATTGCGGGAGGATAAATTCCTCGTCTGCGACCCTGCCTGCACGGAAAAGGAACTGATGCTTCGCACCCTCATCAATAAATGTATGAACGATTTCGTGCCCGAAGTGTACGCCCGCGGCGATTGGGGGACAGACCTTACCCGTTTCGGCTTCGAAAGAGAGGGGGATGTTTACCGTTCTTCCCGGGAAAAACTGCGCCTGCCGCACGATTGCGGCGGCAAATAGAGGGTAAGCGCGCCCGCCGCTTGCAAAACGCGGCGGTTTATGTTAAAATAAAATCGATTACGGAAGAGATCGGGGAGGTTGTTGCCATGTTGAGCGACATCGAAATCGCACATAAGTGCAAAATGAAAGATATCGGCGAGATCGCCGCGGAACTCGGGCTGAAAGAAAAGGATATCGAACGCTACGGCAGGTATAAGGCGAAGATAACAACCCTGCCTCACGGCAAAAAACGCGGCAAACTCGTCCTCGTTACCGCCATCAATCCGACGGCTTCGGGCGAGGGCAAGACCACCGTGTCCATCGGCCTTGCCGACGGCATGCGCAAAAACGGCAAAAAGGTGTGTCTCGCGCTGCGCGAGCCTTCCCTCGGCCCCGTGTTCGGCATCAAGGGCGGCGCCGCGGGCGGAGGCTACGCGCAGGTCGTGCCCATGGAGGACATCAACCTGCACTTTACGGGAGACCTGCACGCCATCACGGCGGCGAACAACCTGCTTGCCGCCATGCTCGACAATCATATATTCCGCGGCAACGCGTTGGACATCGATCCCGAAAAGATCTATTTCCGCCGCTGCCTCGACATGAACGACCGCGCGCTTCGCAACGTCACGGTGGGGAGAAAGGGCGAGGGCGTCGAACGCGAAGAGCATTTCGAGATCACCGCCGCGAGCGAAGTCATGGCGATCCTGTGCCTTGCGACATCCCTCAAAGACCTCAAAAGGCGGCTGGGCAACATCATCGTGGGCGAAAACAGGAAGGGCGAATACGTGTTTGCGCGCGATCTGAAGGCGGAAGGCTCGATGTGCGCCCTTTTGAAAGACGCGATCAAGCCCAACCTCGTGCAGACGCTCGAGGGTACGCCCGCCATCGTGCACGGCGGGCCGTTCGCGAACATCGCGCACGGCTGCAACAGCGTCATGGCGACGTACGCCGCCCTTTCGCTTGCCGATTACGTCGTGACGGAAGCGGGGTTCGGCGCAGACCTCGGCGCGGAAAAATTCCTCGACACGAAATGCCGCGTCGCGGGCATTCAGCCGGACTGCGTGGTCGTCGTGGCGACGGTCAAAGCGCTCAAACTGCACGGCGGGGCGGATAAGGCGAACCTTTCCGAAGAAGACCTCGGCACGCTCGAAAAGGGCTTGCCCAATCTGTTCAAACATATCGAAAACATCAAAAACGTATACGGTAAACCCGTCGTGGTCGCCATGAACCGCTTTGCGAGCGACACGCCCGCGGAGATCGAACTCGTCATGAAGAGCGTGGAGGCGGCGGGCGCGAAAGCCGTCTTTACCGACGTGTTCCTGCAGGGCGGCGAAGGGGGCAGGGAACTTGCCGACGCGGTCGTTTCCGCCGCGGAAGAAAAGAGCGGGCTCACTTATGCCTACGACCTCGAAGACCCGATCGGAAAGAAGATCAACGACATCGTGAAGCGCGTGTACGGCGGCAAAGGCGCGGAATTTTCCGACATCGCAGAGCAAAAGATCGCCGAAGCGGAAGCGCGCGGATACGGCCGCCTTCCCGTCATCATCGCCAAAACGCAGTATTCCCTGTCCGACGACGCGAAACTTCTTGCGCGGCCGGAAGGGTTCACCGTGCGCGTGCGCGACATCATTGTCAAGGGCGGCGCGGAGTTCATCGTGGCGGTCGCGGGCAACATCATGCTGATGCCCGGGCTCGGGGCGCACCCCGCCGCCGAACACATCGACGTGGACGAAAACGGAGAGATCTCGGGGCTGAGCTGATCGCGGAAGGCCGCTGCGTATATTAAAAAACGGGGCGGCGGCACCGCCGCCCGCCCCGTCCGTCGGAAGAAGTCCGGAATCATTCGGCCTTTTCTTCGCCGTTCGTTTTTCGTTCTCCGTTTTTTTCTGCGCGCAGGGCAAACAGCAGCATACAGAAAAACAGAACGATGCCCGCCGCGATGAGGATATGCCCGAGGCCGGAAATGCCGGAGATCGCGCCGTCCGACCCCGCGCCGAGCGCCGCCCCGGTTACTTCGGTCACGCCGCGGACGAACATCAGGATGCTTGCGATCCCAACGCCCGCGTTGTAAATGATCATAAAAGGAAGATACAGGCGGCTTTTCTGAAGCCCGAGTTTTGCATCGAACAGGGCAAACAGCAGAAATATCGTCATGCCCAGCATAAAAAGATGCGTATGCACCTTGCCTAGCGCGGTCACGCCGGTAAATTCGTACGCCTTGGTGAATTCGCGGTAAAACACGCCGCAAGCCATGGCGAGAACGGCGTATACGAGCGCAAATCTGATATGTCTTTTCATTTGTGAACCTCCGATGTTCCTGCGGATATCGTCTTTTCCGCAGGATTCATGTACTGTATGGGACAGTATAGTACACGGGCGGGCGGTTGTCAATAAAAATTCACCATGCCGTTTTTGTTTCCGTACGGTCAACGACGGCGATAAGGAGCTCGATATGCAAGAAAAAACAATACTCCCCGAAGCGGGAAATTTTATCGAACAGATCATCAACGAGGACATTGCCGCCGGCAAACTGCGCCCCGAACAGGTGCAGACGCGTTTCCCGCCCGAACCCAACGGGTATCTTCATATAGGGCACGCGAAGAGCATGTTCGTCAACTTCGGCACGGCGCTCAAATACGGCGGCAAATGTAACCTCTTTTTCGACGACACCAACCCGTCCAAGGAAAAGACGGAGTTCGTCGACGCCATAAAGCGCGACATTCACTGGCTCGGCTACGATTGGGCGCGCGAGTGCTACGCGTCCGACTTTTTCGATACCATCTACGAATACGCCGTGCGCCTCATCAAGGAGGGCAAGGCGTTCGTGTGCGACCTCTCCGCGGAAGAGATCAAAAACACCCGCGGCACGCTGACCGAACCGGGCATCGAAAGCCCGTACAGGAACCGCACCCCCGAGGAGAACCTGAAACTTTTCGAGGAGATGAAGACGGGCAAATATAAAGACGGCGAAAAATGCCTGCGCGCGAAGATAGACATGGCGTCGCCCAACGTGAACATGCGCGACCCCGTCATCTACCGCATCCTGCACGCGACGCATCACCGCACGGGCGATAAATGGTGTATTTATCCGATGTACGACTATGCGCACCCCATCTGCGACTATTTGCAGGGCGTGACGCATTCCCTCTGCACGTTGGAGTTCGAAGACCACCGCCCGCTGTACGACTGGGTGGGCATAACGCTCGGCTTTGACCCCAAACCCCGCCAGATCGAGTTCGCGCGGCTGAACCTCACGAACACGGTGATGAGCAAGCGCTACCTCAAAAAACTGGTGGAGGACGGCTCTGTGCACGGCTGGGACGACCCGCGCATGCCCACGCTCGCGGGTTTGCAGAACCGCGGCGTGCCCGCGGCGGCGGTGCGCGATTTCTGCTCGCGCATCGGCATCGCAAAGGCGCAGTCCGAATGCGAATATTCCTATTTCGAGGCGTGCATCCGCGAATATTTGAACGCCCACGCCGAGCGCGCGATGGCAGTCCTCAACCCCGTGAAACTCACGCTTACGAATTACGAAGGGGAGGAAGAGCTGGACTTCGACGTCAACCCGACGGACGAGAACGCGGGTAAGCGCAAGGTAAAATTCGGCAAACATCTCTATATCGACGGCGCGGACTTCTCTCTGAATCCGCCCCCCAAATATTTCAGGCTCAAAAAAGACGGGTACGTCCGCCTCAAAAACGCGTATATCGTACATTGCGACGACGTTTTGCCCGGCAGTGACGGCGCGGTGAAGGAACTGCTCTGTTCGTATGTTCCCGCAAGCCACAGCGGCAGCGACACGAGCGGCATCAAGGTCAAGGGCGTCATTCAGTGGGTGAACGCGGACGGTTGCGCCGATGCGGAAGTGCGGCAGTACGAGAGCCTTCTGCGCGACGCGGATTACGCGGGGCAGGATTTTTCCGAGCGCATGAACGCGGAGAGCGAAAAGATCGTCCCCGCAAAGGCCGAACCGTATGTTGCTCAGGCGGAAGAGGGTAGAAATTTTCAGCTTCTTCGTACGGGGTATTATAAAAAGTGTACGGAAGGGGAAAAACTTATCCTCTCCGAAATCGTATCCCTCAAAGACAATTTTAACAAGAAGTGACAGAGGGAAAAATCGTTCGGCGGTTGACATTTCTGCGTTCAGCGATTATAATAGTATCGATGAAGTTTTCATCGACGAGCAGAATAAAGCAAAAAAGGGTGGTACATCGTGAAGATCTGTAAGAATTGCGGACAGCAGACGGACGACGGAAAAGTCCGTTGCCCCCATTGCGGATTCCTCTTCGAAGAGGACATGGACGACGTTCTCCGCGAGATGAAAAACAATTTAAGAAATTACAGGAGCGAGGTCGTTGCGAAAGCGGCTTCCGCCGCGCAGCCGGAATCGGCCGCGCCCTCTCCTTCCGCGCAACAGCCCGCGCCCGAAAGCGACGCAGGTCAGAAAGAACGGTTCGAACTTTTGGCGGAAGTTGCCCAGATGAAGGGTGAAATGCGCGTCTTGCAGAACGAGATCGAGCGCCTGCACAACACGCAGCCGGCGCAGACGGTCGTCTATGCGCCCCAGCCCGCGCCCGCCGCACCCGCTGCGGGGCAGGACGGAGCGGGCGGCGCGCCCGCGGCCGAGGCGAACGCGCAGAAAAAATCCAAAAAGAAAAAGAACAAAAATTTCGTCATTTCCGTTAAAATGACCAAAAAACGCAGCGCGAACCGCATCGTCATTTCGATATTGGCCACGCTCTTTTTGGGATTGAGCATAGGCATGCTTTTCATGCCCTGGGTCAAGGACATGGCGGTCAAAGGGTACGAGGGGCTCTTGTACATCTTTGATAAAGAAAGCCAGGACACGGCGGGTTTCCAGGCGCTCATGGCGGCGATCTCCGCACATCAATACGCAAACGGCGAATTTTTCCAGAACCTGGTCGTAACGGCGATCTCTTATATCGTGCAATGGGGCGTGGTCGTCTATATGGCGTGCCTGCTGTTGAGCATCCTCGTGCTGTTCAGCCTCGGCGGAAAGATCAAGTTCCGCGCCTGGCACAGGTGCTGGGCATGGCTCTCCTTTGTGGTCGCGGCGGTACTGTTCGGCGTGTTCTTCTGGACGTTTAAGTTCAGCGGGCTTACGATCTGGTTCCTGCTCGGCATGGGCGCGAATTTTGTCCGCGCGATCCTCTTCTGCTTCTATAAAAAAGAGGATTACGTCGAAGGCGGGCTTCAATAATCAAGAATATCGAAAGGGCGCGCGGCTCTGCAAAAATGCAGGGCCGCGCCTTTTTTGCGCCAAAAATTTCCTCGCGTTTTTTGGTATGAGGCGCGATCGCGGCGGGCATAATAAGGGGCGTAAGGAGGATTGCGCAATGCAGTTTAAGGATTCGAAAACGTATACAAACCTTGCCCGTTCGTTTGCGGGCGAAAGTCAGGCGGGCATGCGGTATCAGCTGATCGCAAAACTCGCCACGGCGGAAGGGTACGCGGTTCTCGCCGACACGATCCGCACGATCGCCAAAAACGAAACGTATCACGCAAAATCGTTTTTCAATACGCTTTTGCAGAAGGCGGGAAGCTGTGAAAACATCGACTTAAACGCAGGCTATCCGTTTCACTTCGGAACTTTGGAGGAAAACCTCGCGTTCGCGGCCAAAGATGAGCGCGCCGAATTCGAGGAGGTCTATCCCGCGTTTGCAGAGGAAGCCGAAAAGGAAGGATTTGCCGACGTTGCGGCGCTGTTCAAACGCGTCGCGGGCGTGGAAAAGGAACACAACATCGTTTTCAATTATCTTTACGAAGCCTTTTCGGGCGGAACGCTCTACAAGCGGGACAAACCGACGCTTTGGGTATGCAGCGAGTGCGGCTACCGCGCCACGTCGAACGAGGCGTGGCACATCTGCCCGCTGTGCAAGGCGAGCCAGGGTTTCGTGGAGATACACTTACCGTTTGACAATAAATAAGGAGAAATGATCATGAAAAACAGCAAGCAGAATTCTTCGGCGTCCGGCAATAAGCAGGCGACGGGTTCCAAAAGCACTTCGGGCGGCAGGTGCTGCTCCAAGAGCACGGCGAAGGGCGCGAAAGCGAGTTCCAAGTCCAAGGAATAAGGAATGAAGCGAGAGAAAAAGCGTAAGGGGACGATGTGGTCTCCTTACGACGAAAACGGCAGTTACACGGGCGCGGCCGAAGACGGCGAAAAACCCGTGCAGGATGCCGACGATCTTTAAAAATGCGGGCGCGCCGAGCTGACGGCGCGCTTGTCGCTTTTTATTTACGAAAATCCCGCCGTTCGGCTGTGCCGACGGCGGGTCGTCTTTCAAATCACGACGTTCCGCAGGCGTCGGCACGCCGAGAAACGCGTGAGGATATTTTGTTTTTCACGCTCGCCTCGTAACACAGTACGGTCGCCGCGACGCCCACGTTGAGCGAATCGCACTTGCCGAGCATGGGTATCGCGATCATCTCGTATTCGCCCTCGTACCACTCGCGGGTGATGCCGTAGCGTTCGCTGCCCATAACGAGGGCGCAGTTTTTGCCGAAAGGCTCGTCGAAATAATATTTGTCCGCGCGGGTATCGGCAAGGTATACGGTAAAGCCGTGCTTTTTCAGCCATTCGCGGCATGTTTCCACGCTTTCGAACTCGAATATCGGAACGGACAGCACCGCCCCCTGGCTTCCTTTAATGAGTTTGGGGTGCGTCATCCGCACTTTCCGGTTGCACAAAAACACGCCGTCCAGCCCCGCGCCGTCCGCCATGCGCAGCATCGTGCCGACGTTGCCGGGGATCTCTATGCCGTCCAGCACGAGTATGACCGCTTTGTCGGGCGGGGAAAAGGCATCGATGTCGTGAGAGGGGAGCGCGGCGAGCGCCATCAAGCCGTCGGGGCGGTCGCGTTCGGAAAGTTTTTCGTACGTTTTCGCCGAAACGGTGTACAGGTTTTCCGCGCGCGCGGCGATCTTTTCGGCGAGCGCCGCCGCTTCGCTCGTGCGGATGTGCTCGGGACATAAGATCAGCGAGTCGATCGGCGTTCTGAACTGTTCGCACATCTTTAAAAGCCAGATCCCTTCCGCGACAAAAAGTTTGTGCGGGTTGGGTTTTGAGTTGGAAAGTATCCCTTTGATCTGCTTTATTTTCGGGTTCTGTTCGCCTATCGCGAGAAAATTGCGGGAGGAGAGTACCTGTTCTATCGTATCCATAGGCAAATATTAACAGATTTTTTTGCGGAAGTCAAGGAACGGGGCGGGCTTTCGCCGATTCTGCGCGAAGCCGTCCTTTCTTTGCCGTCGGTGGCGAAGTGTGTTTTTCCTGCATACTATGTTTAATGACAAAGTATTACGGCAGGGAAAAGATGTTTGAGAGAAGATACAAAAGAACGCCGGCCGCATGCCTTGCGGGCGTCGCCAATCAGGCGGTCATCACCAACGTGACCGCGCTTTTGTTCGTCTCTTTTTTGGGACTGTACGGTTTTTCTCTCGTACGGCTGGGGCTTCTGACGGCGATCAATTTTACCGCGCAGATGTTTGCGGACGTGCTGCTGACGTTTCTCATCGGCCGCGTTTCTTCCCGAATGCTTGCGCTTGCCGCTTCTGCGGCAAGCTGTGCGGGGCTTGTTTTTTACGGGGCGGTACCCCTTCTCTTTTCGGGCGGCGCGCTGTACGGCGGCATCGCCGCGGCTACGGCGGTGTTCGCCTTTGCGGGCGGCATGCTCGAAGTCGTGCTCAACGGCGTCGCCGACCGCCTTCCCCCCGCGTCGTCCGTTTCGATCTGTCTTTTGCATACCGCCTATGCATGGGCGCAGGCCGCGCTCGCGCTCGCATTGTGCGGTTACATACTTCTTTTCGGCGGCGAAAATTGGAATTTCGCCATGTTCGCGCTCGCGCTCGTTCCGCTTACGGCGTTTGCGTTGCTCCTCGGAGCGGATACGGGAGACGGGCGGGCAAAAGGGGAAGCGGCGCCCGCGCCCGTCCTTTTCGGAGAGAAAAAAAGAGGATCGGACCGCCCGCGCCGCGCTTTTTATCTGTCCGCGCTCGCGGCGATATTTTTCGGGTACGGGGCGGAAGTTTCGATGAATCAGTGGATGAGCACCCTGTTTTCCGAAACGTTCTCCGTCAGCGGCGAATTTTTCGGCGTTGCGGCGTTTGCCGTCTTTTTGGGGCTGGGAGGGCTGTTTTACGTCCGTCTCTCCCGCCGCCGCGAACGTTTTCCTTTTTACGCGCTGCTTTTGTCCGCGCTCGCCGCGTTCGGCTGCTTTGCCGCGGCGGCGGTGTGCGAGGGGATACTTTCCTTTGCCGCGGCGGCGGTGTGCGGACTGTTTGTCGGCATGCTTTCCCCGGGGGTGATGACCGTGTCCTCCGAAAATCTCCCTGCCGACGGCGGGAGGATGCTCGCCTCGCTCGCCGTCGCGTCCGATCTCGGCGCGGCGGCGCTTCCGGCGCTTGCCGGCGCGCTTTCGGGGGCGGTCGGGCTGAAACCTTCCTTTCTCATTCTTTCGGCCGCGCCGCTGCTGTGCGCGTGTTTCCTTTCTTCCATGCGGAAAAACGCTGGCAAACCCCGCTGAAAAGGGCGAACCTGTTAAGGTTTTGTAAATATTTCGGCAGCGCACGGATTTTTAGCTGTATTCTTCCCCGCGTTGTGTTATAATAATTACCGACGCCTGCGCGGGAATCTTTTAAGAGGTATTTATGGAAGAACGGAAGGAAGATAAGGCAAACGGGGCAGGGACGGATAAGCTGCTCCCCGCAAAAAACGGGAAGGAAGAGCCGCCCCGCAAAAAGAAGATCTTTACGTTCAAAATTTTCCGATACAGGTTTTTACCGCTTTTTCTGATGTGCCTCATCATGTCGCTCGTCGGCTTTATCGTGGAAAACATCTTCCGGCTTTGCCGCAACGGGGTCATCAACAGCCGCCGCCAGGCGCTGCCGTTTCTGTTTGCTTACGGCATCGCCGTGTTCGTGCTGTATGTGGTCGTCGGCACGCCGCGCGAGATGCGGTTTTTCGGCTGGAAACTTTTCAAAAAAGACAGCAAGCTTTCAACCGCCGCGAAGTATGCCCTGTACTGGCTCGTCCTGTTCGCGGGCGTGTTTTTCGGCGAAGTGCTGTTCGGCACGTTCGTCGAGTGGGTCTCGGGGGTCGTGCTTTGGGATTATACGGGCATACCGCTCCGTTTTACGAAGTACACGAGCGTCCCTACCGCGCTGGGGCTGTCCGTCGGGGTCATGCTCTTCATGCGCTTCATCTTCGAACCGCTCATGAAAAAATTGGAAAAGATCCCCGACAAAGTGCTTCTCGGCATCGACCTCGGGCTGGGCATCCCCGTCGTCATTGACTGGCTCGTCATGCTCGTGCTGATGCTCGGCTTCGGGATCTCAAAAAATTTGTGGCAGATCCGTTTTTGGTAAACCTGCCGCAGGGTATAAAAAAGGACGCCTCTTCGGAAAGCGGAGGCGTCCGTATTTTTTAAGATTTAGAAGAAGTCTGCGGCGCTTCTTCTTTGGCGGGCCGGCTTTTTTTGACTGCGGCGTTGTCCGTAAAAGCGGTCACGCCCTTGTCGCGCAGCGCCTTGATGCCGAAATAAAGGGGCGTGCCCAACGCATATACCCAAAGCGCTTCGGTCACGGCGAGCGAGCCGACGTACGTCCAGTAAGTGACCGCCTGCGTGCCGTAAGAAAGGTCTCCGCACAGGAATACGATAATGACCGGAATGACGAACGCGTTGAGCAGAACGGGGAACAGCCCGCCGAGCGCGATGCGCAGAACGTGGTTTTTCATGTATTTTCCGATCAGCCACGTGCCCGTCGCCGCGGCGAGCGTCGCCAAAGACCCGACGAACACGTCGTACACCCAAAACGGGGAGGCGATGTTCGCGAGCATGCACCCGATATACAGCGCGGGCACGGCTTCCGGGAAGAAAAGGGGAAGAATGCACAGCGCTTCCGCGGGGCGGATCTGCAAAAACCCGTTGTAGGAGAGCGCGCCGAACGCATAGGTCAGCGCAACGTACAGCGCGGCGATGATGCCCGCCCTGCACAGCATCTTGGTGGAGAATCTCTTCATTATTCAGTTTACCTCGGTTGTTTTTAGGTAGTGTTTTCCGAAAACCTACCGGACGATATGATAGCAGAAAAAAGGATGCTTGTCAAACGGTTTTGCGCCGCTCCGCCCGAAAGGCCGCGGCTTTGCGCCGTTTGCACCTGTTTTTCCGTGCCTTCCCCAAAGTTTTACACGACGATGTTTTCGAGCAGGAGATAGTCGAAGTCTATGCCTTCCACGAAGTCGCGCGGCAAAAAGCGCACGTGGTTGAATTTCGCGAAGTTGAAGATGTGCGTTTTCAAAAGGACGGGCGTGGAGATGTCCAGTTCGTGGCAGATGTCGAAAAGGTAGTCCATAAAATGCGAATAGGTCAGCTTTTCGGGGTTTTCGTATACGAGCTGCCGCTGTATTTTTCCGTCTTTCATGATTTTTGCCCAGATCTTCGTCATATTGCCTCCGTCCCGCGAGAATCCCGGGATTTTTTATAGATTATACTCAAAATTTTCAAAAAAGTAAAATATAATTGGCGTATCGGGCGCGCAAAAAGGCAAAGAATCATTGACATATTTTCCGCGAAAAGTTATACTTAATAAAAAGCGGAAACAAGGAGGCCCATATGAAAAAGCTGGAAACGGACATTCTGAAGATCCTGGAAGAGGACTGCCGTTATACGCCCGCGAAGATCGCGCTCATGCTCGAAAAGACGGAAAAGGAAGTTTCCGAAGCGATCGCGCATATGGAAGAGTCGGGCATCATCGTCAAATACACGGCGATCGTGAACGGGGAACGCCTTTCGGACGAGACCGTGCAGGCGCTCATCGAGGTCAAAGTGACCCCGCAAAAGACCAACGGGTTCGACGCGATCGCGGAAGAGATCTACCGTTTCGAAGAGGTCAAGAGCTGCTATCTGATGAGCGGCGGGTTCGATCTGGCGGTGTTCATAGAAGGCAAGTCTTTGCGCGAAGTGGCGCGCTTTGTCACCGAGCGGCTCTCCACCCTCGACGAAGTGCTGTCCACGGCGACGCATTTCATCCTCAAAAAATATAAGATCGAAGGGACTGTGGCCGACGCGGAAGACGAAAACGGCAAGAGGTTATCGGTGCAGCCATGAGAAAGTTCGTCAATTCTCGGGCGGAAGAACTCAAACCGAGCGGGATACGCAAATTTTTCGACATTGTTTCGGAAATGAAAGACGCGATCTCCCTCGGCGTGGGCGAGCCCGATTTCATCACGCCGTGGAACATCCGCAACGCGGCGGTCAAAAGCATTCAGCGCGGATACACGCAATACACGGGCAACAGGGGGCTGCCGCAGCTGCGCGAATACATCTCCCGTTATATGGACGAACGGTTCGGCACGGAGTACCCGCCCGAGCATATCCTCGTCACGGTGGGGGCGAGCGAGGGCATCGACCTCGTGATGCGCGCCGTCTGCGAAGAGGGAGACGAGATCCTCGTGCCCGATCCCGGGTACGTTTCCTATTTCCCCTGCGTACAGCTTGCGGGCGGCACGCCCGTCGCCGTGCCCTGTTCGCAGGAGAACGGATTTATCCTGACCCCCGATGCGCTGGAAAAGGTCATTACGCCCAAAACGAAGGCGCTCGTCATGCCTTATCCCAACAATCCGACGGGCGGCATCATGACCAAAGAACAGCTCGAGGCGATCGTGCCGGTGATCGAAAAGCACGATCTTTTGGTCATATCCGACGAGATCTATGCCGAACTGACTTACGGCGGCAGGCACGTTTCCGTCGCTTCGCTCCCCGGGATGAAGGAGCGCACGGTGGTCATCAACGGATTTTCCAAGGCGTTCGCCATGACGGGCTGGCGCATCGGTTACGTCTGTTCGCCCGCCGAGATCGACGCGGCGATCCTCAAAATACATCAGTACACCTTGCTTTGCGCCCCGACGGCTTCGCAGTACGCGGCGCTCGAGGCGCTCAGGGACGGGTTTACGGACGGCTTCGCTTCGACGGAGGAGATGCGCGACGAGTACGACAAGCGCAGGCGGTTCATGGTCGGATTTTTCAACGGGGCGGGCATGCCTTGCTTCGAGCCGCGCGGCGCGTTTTACCTCTATCCTTCCACGGAAAAACTCGCGGTCACGGGCGAAGAATTCGCGAACGGGCTTTTGCGCGCGGAAAAGGTGGCGGTCGTCCCCGGAGACGCGTTCGGGTGCGCCGGGAAATACCATGTGCGCTGTTCTTATGCGACGAGCATGGCGAACCTAGACAAAGCGGCATCCCGCATAGAAAAATACATCCGTGAATATTTTTGATACCCTCGCGCGGAAATAGGGCTTGACAATGCGGCCGAAAAAGGGTATAATACGGTAGACGGCAGTGATTCCGCAATTTACATGGCGGGGTCACTCCTTTTGCAATAAAAGGGGCGCGTCTCCCCGCGTTTTATGCGCGAAAGGGCGTAATTTTTATCGGTTTCGGGAGCGGTCATTATGGCGGAAGAATTTATCATGACGCAAAAAGGGTACGATGAGGCGGCGGAACGCCTGAAATACCTTCAGACGCAGAAAAAGAAAGAGATCACCGAGCGCATCAAGGTCGCGCGCGGTTTCGGGGATTTGTCCGAAAACGCGGAATATGACGCCGCAAAGAATGAAGAAGCGCTCAACGAGAGCGAGATCCGCGAGCTGGAAAACATGCTCAAAAATGCGAAGATCATGGAAGAGAGCATCGACAACAGCAAAGTGCATTTCGGCAACGAGGTCAGGGTATACGACTTCGATCTCGAAGAAGAGGGCACTTATACGCTGATGGGGTCGATGGAGGCGGATATCGAAAAAAATATCGTAAGCATCGAATCCCCGTTCGGAGCGGCGCTGATCGGCGCAAAATGCGGCGACACGGTCACCGTGCACGCGCCCGGCGGAGATTATCGGGTCAAAATTTTGGAGATCAGATAACGGCGGCGGCTTTTGCCGCCCGCAAAGGAAACAACGAAGAATGGATGCTAAAATCACGAAAAGCCGCATAGGGCACATGCTTTCGTACGATTGGATCAAAATACTCGCTCTCTGCGCCGCGGTCGTCGTCGTGTGGGTGCTTTTGTTCACCACGCTCGCGCCGAGGGCGACGAGGGGGCAGACTTTCGAGATCTACGTCTATCCGAACGTCAGGATGGGTACGTTCGGCGACCTCGGTTCGCTGCACGGAGACAACGCCCTTACGTATGAAGCGCTCTCTTACGACGTGCTCGACATGTCCGCCAACACTACGCTGACGGACGACACGGTCAACACCGTTCTGAGCGCGCATTTTGCCGCGGGGCAGGGCGACGTCGTGTTCATCAGTTCCGAACGTTACGACAGCGGACAAAAAGACGAGAACGACAATGCGGTGATGACGAGCGACCTCGAACAATTACTCGCGTCGTATGTGTACAACTGCACGTGGCTGGGCGGCGACGCGGAATATCCGTTGACCGCTTCGGAAGAAAACGCGAACACGCAGGATTACCTTACGGCGTGCGCCGCATACCTTTCGCAATATTATACGGGCGACATAACGGCAGATTCGGCCGAGCAGGACAGGCAGGCGATCGAAACGGACTTCCGCGCGCGCGCCGACGGGGACAACCGCTATAAAAAGGAATCGCAGATTTTGGCGGGGCTGGAAAAAGAATACGGGCGGATAGAAAATCTCCGCGTTGCGTATAACAATGTCGTCGGCTACCTCGGGGACGGCACGCTTTCGGTCACGGAAGTCGACCTGACGGTGCAGAGCGAGACGGACGTGAACGGCGACGGAACGGTGAACGACAGCGACACGGTGCAGAAGAAAGGATATTTTTCTTTCGACCTGAGCGACGTGCCCGGGATCGATTATATGTTTACGACTTCGCGCGTGACGGACGAAAACGGCGCATGGAAGGGCGATTCGGTCAATATGGTCGTACTCAACACCCGTTTGCAGGAAGAAGCGCTCCGCTACGAGCAGGTCACTTTCCTCGATTACATCGTCAAAGAATGCGCGCGCCGTCAGGAATTGGAAAGCTGATCCTGCGGCGCCGCAGGCATAGGAGAGAGCCATGGAATATCTGATATACGGTGCGCTGAAAAAGTATAAAAAACTGCGGCCAGTGCGCTTTCATATGCCGGGGCACAAGGCGGATTCGAAAAGGTTTCGCCTTTTTCAGGATGCCGCGCTCGACATCACCGAACTTCCCTTTGCCGACTGTCTCGAAAATCCGGACGGGATCATTGCCGCGGCGGAAAGCGACGTCGCGGAGATCTTCGGGGCGAAAAAAAGTTTTTTCCTTACGGACGGTTCGTCGTGCGGCGTCTTTGCGATGCTGTATGCGGCAAGGCGGCGGGGCGGCAAAGTCGTCATCGCGCGGGGCGCGCACAAGAGCGTGTACAACGCCTGCGCCGTGCTCGGCATCGAACCGTATGCGATCAAGGGCAACGAGCTGGACGGCGTGCCTCTCCCGCCGACGGCTGCGGAGATCGAGGACGCGCTCAAAAAAGAAAGGGACGTATGCGCCGTTCTGGTCACGTCTCCCGATTATTACGGTAATATTTCCGATCTTGCCGCGATCAGGCGCATCTGCGACCGTTACGGCAAGCTGTTCCTTGTGGACGGCGCACACGGCGCGTATCTCAGATTCGACCCCGACGAACACCGTTATGCGGGCGAGTATGCCGACGCATGGGTGGACGGCGCGCACAAAACGCTGCCCACGCTCACGCAGGGAGCGATCGTGCACGCGAACAGGGACGACGTCGTGGCCGACCTGCGCGAGGGGGCGGGCATTTTCCGTACGACCAGCCCGTCATATCCGATCATGGCGAGCATCGAATACGGCGCAAAATATCTCGCCGAACACGGCGGCGCGCTCATCGACGCGCTCAAACGGGAATTTTCGCTGATGAAAATGCGGCTCAAAAAGAGGGGCGTGCTGTTTTACGATGGGGGAGAAACGCTGCAATTCGCCGTGGATTTCGGCGGCATGGGCATTTCTCCTTATCTTGCGGAAGAACAGCTGGAAAAGAGGAAAATATACGCCGAAATGAACGACGGCAGGTATATACTTTTCTATTTTTCGCCGCTTACGCGGCCGCGGCATCTTTTGCGTCTGGAGCGGGCGATCCGCCGTTTGGCAAAAATGCGTTCTCTGAAGGATACTTACGCGCCGAAGCCCGCAACGGCTTACGGCATGAAAAAATTCAGTTATCTCACCGCGCTCACGTTCCGCAAAGAGAGCGTGCCCGTCGAGGAATGCGCGGGCAGGATCGCCGCGCGCAATGCGGGCGTCACCCCGCCGTGCATTCCCGTCGTGCTTGCGGGCGAACAGATCACGCCGCAGGCGGCGGAAGCGCTCAAAAAATCGAAGCATGTTTTCGGCGTCGCGGACGGGAAGATCGAAGTCATTAAAATAGGCGGAGAAAAATGAAAGGCAGGTTTATCGCTTTCGAAGGCTGCGAAGGCGCGGGCAAATCCACGCAGATGCGCCTTCTTTCCGAATATCTCACGTCGCGCGGCATACCGCACATCCTTACGCGCGAGCCGGGCGGCGGGCAGATCTCCGAAGCCATAAGAAAGATCATATTGGACGGGAAAAACAGTGAAATGACGGACGAATGCGAGGCGCTTTTATACGCCGCCGCGCGCGTCCAGCATCTTGCCGATACCGTCGCGCCCGCACTCGCACGGGGAGAAACGGTACTCTGCGACCGCTATATATTTTCTTCTTTCGCCTATCAGGGCTACGGCAGGGGACTTTCCCTTGCTTTTCTGAAAGAGATCAATGCGTTCGCGATCGAAAAATATATGCCCGATCTGACGGTTTTTTTGGATATACCGTCATCCCGCGCGTTTGAAAGAAAGCACGGCGCGGATCCGGACGACAGGATGGAACAGGCGGGCGAAGCCTTCCACAGGCGCGTTTACCAAGGGTATAAGTCGCTGTTGAAGGAATATCCCGAAGAGATGACCGCGGTCGACTGTTCGGGCACGAAGTACGAAACGAGCGCGCGCATCGCCGAACTTTTGCGTTCGCGCGGGCTGATCGGCTGACGGCCGCGCCTCCCGCAAAAAGCATCCGTTTTCCGCGCGGCGCGCCACAGGTGGAATATGTCCGTTTTCAGCAATGCAAGGCCTTATAAGATCGTTTCGGGAGATATCGCGCAGGGCAGGCTTTCCCATGCTTACCTGCTCATATGTCCCGACGCGCGCAATCTGCGCGGGTTTCTCAAAGAACTCGCCTGCCTCGTGTTCGGGGCGGACAGGCGCGCGCAGGATCTTATAACCCGGGAAATGTTTGCGGACTGCCTCGTTCTTCCCGCCGTCGGCGGCAAGTTCACCGTTGCCGAAGCGAAGGCGGTCGTGGACGAGAGCTATATCAAGCCCGTGGAAGGAGACAGAAAGGTCTTTATCCTCGACGGCGTGCAGGATATGAACGCGAGCGCGCAGAACAAACTTTTGAAGGTATTGGAAGAGCCGCCCGCGAACGTCTGCTTCCTGTTGGGCGCGGTCAACGATTTCGCGGTGCTTCCCACCGTAAAATCGCGCGCGAAGAGGCTCGATCTGAACCGTTTTCCCGAAAGGGAAATAGAAAATTATCTGAAACAAAAATACCCCGGCAGGGAGGACGCCGCCGAGATCGCCGCCGTCTGCGGCGGTTCGCTCGGCAGGGCGGAAGAACTTGCAGAGGAAGGAGACCTTAAAAAAGCTACGGAAGACGCGGTGTTTTTCGCGATGAATATTTCGGTCTCTTCCGCGATCTCCGCTTCGCGCAAGTATGCGGATAAGGACAAAATTTCCTCCTTTTTGACCGTGCTTCGGCTCGTATACCGGGATATTCTCATGCTGCGGCTGGGGCGGGAGGATCTGCTCCTTTCCGGCGGCGACAGGGCGATGCTCGGGCGCGCCGCTGCCCGCTATACGCCCGCCGCGCTCGTAAACGCGCAGGACAGGATCGCCGCCGCGGAACGGGAGATCCGTTTCAACGCAAACCTGTCCGTCTGCCTGGAAACGCTGTTTTTCGGCATTTTGGAGGGACGATGAAAGTCATAGGGATCAAATTCAAAGACGGGGGAAAGATCTATTACTTCGCCCCGCAGAAAAACGTAACGTATGAAGAAAATATGGACGTGGTCGTGGAGACCGCAAAGAGCATAGAGATCGCAAAGGTGGCGTTTCTTCCGCACGACGTGCCGGACGAAACGGTGACCCAGCCCTTAAAACCCGTCATCCGCGTCGCAACGGAGAAAGATCTGGCGCAGCGCAAAAAAAACCTCGAAAGGAAGCCCGAGGCGATGCGCATCGCTGCGGAAAAGATTGAAAAGCACGGGTTGAAAATGAAGCTGATCGACTGCGAATTCGCATTTGACGGGAGCAAGGTCGTATTCTATTTCGCGGCGGACGGCAGGGTGGATTTCCGCGAGCTGGTCAAAGACCTTGCCGGCGCGTTCCACATCCGCATAGAACTGCGGCAGGTGGGCATCCGCGACGAGACGAAGCTGCTCGGCGGCATCGCGCCGTGCGGGAGGGTGTGCTGCTGCGCGGGCGCGATGCCCGATTTCAGAAAGGTTTCCATCAAAATGGCGAAGGTGCAGGGGCTTTCGCTGAACCCCGGCAAGATCAGCGGCCTTTGCGGCAGGCTGATGTGCTGTTTGAGTTACGAGAACGATTATTACAGCGAGATTTACAAAAAAATGCCGAAAATGGGGGCCGAGGTCGGCACTCCCGACGGCAAAGGCACGGTCGTGGGAGAAAACATGCTCAAACAGACGGTGCGCGTAAAAATCGAAAAGGACGGCAGCCTCGTATACAAAGACTTCCCTCTCAAAGACGTGCGCTTCAAGAGCGGGAAAAAAGAGGCGGACGATAAGGTCGGCGACGAGCTGAAAGATATACTCGACTGAGCCGCCGCCGGCGGCGTATGCGTGCGTGCGGGCTTTTATTCCTTTCGTTTTCGCGAAAAAGTTGAAAAAATCTGAAAAAATCCGCGTGCTATGCCTTTACGAACGCAAAAATTTGTGTTATAATAAGTTCGGCAAAAGCGGAGAGGTTTGCTTTTGCCGTTGAAAAGAGATCATTTGGAGGTAGAAGATCATGGCACATAAAATTTCGGAAGATTGCATTTCCTGCGGCGCTTGCGCGGATACCTGCCCCGTAAACGCGATTTCCCAGGGCGATACGCAGTACCAGATCGATCCCGATGTTTGCATCGATTGCGGCGCTTGCGAAGAAGGATGCCCCGTCGGCGCGATCAAAGGCGAGTAAGCAAAGTATAAAACGGGAAAGCCTGCGCGGAAGCGATTCCGCGCAAGTTTTGTTCTTTTGCATGAATTGAAAAACAAAAATCCGCGGCGTACCGCTGCGGATTTTGACGGGGATATAGCTCATCTGGTAGAGCGCTTGAATGGCATTCAAGAGGTGGACGGTTCGAGTCCGTTTATCTCCACCAAACGGGAACTATCCGAACACCACTATTACAGAACAGTGGGTTCGGGTAGTTTTTTTATTGCCGCTGAAGGAATAACTCTCCGAATTTTTTGCCCTTCGTTGTGGCTATCGTAGCACAGTTCTCGCGGAAGTCAACGGGAAAAATTATCGCTGAAAAATAGAATAGCCCTATACACGGAAAGCCGGGTAGGTCAAATTGACCTGCTCGGCTTTTTTCGTTTACAGCAGATTTCCCGTTATCCGTATGCAATAATTTTGTCCTTTGTCGTTGACTTCCGATTTACCTCTTTTGAGTGAGCGTGAGCATATCTCGCCCGGTGCTCCTGTCGCCCCTGCCGAAAGGCAAAATAAAAATTCGGAGGTAAAACTCTATGAAAACCAAAGTTTCCAATTTCACCGAGTTCAGAGCGTATTATCTCTCTGAATTTGAACTGTACGATGGCGAAGCGTTCATCACCTTCAACATCGTCGGCATCGACCTTGACCGTAATGAAGTACAGGTCGCCGTAACGGACAGAGGCAAAATCAGCGTCGTAACGTATGACCTCATGACGGACAAAAACGGCAGGCTTTACTTCGAGTACGGCGGCATGTTCGAGCGCGTGTATCTGGATGAGTTCGAGGAGGCTGCGTAATGAAACTTACTCTTGCCAATATCAAAGAACTCAAACGCAAATCAGACAGTCCGTTGACGCGCCACGTGTGCAATTACGTCATTGACCGCTGGGGCGATTACGACGACAAGAAGTATATCTTCACGGACGTGCTGCATTACGGCTGTCAGTCGGGCGTTGTGGGCGAACTCATCTACTATTCGGATACGGTGCGCTTCTACAAGCAGTACCGTCAAGAGATCAATGCGCTGCTGTACGAAACCATGAACGGCACGGGACTTTACGCTCCTTCGGAACTCTTCGGCGACAAGTGGGACAAGGAAGATCCCCTCGCGCAGGACGACTTCAATCAAAACCTGCTGGCGTGGTTCGGCTTTGAAGAAACGCTCCGCAACATCGGTTACAACTTTGAAACATTAGAAAAGTACATTTAAGGAGAAAAAACTATGAAAGACAAGAACATTGCAAAGAAAGAAAAGGCAATCGAATTACTCAAACAGATGGATATCTACGCACCGTACATCAAGGGCTTCCGCGAAAAAGGTATGGCCTGCTTCTTTGAACGCTTCGGCGGGTATTGGGCAGATCAGGAGCCCGAACTCTACGAAAAGATGAGAGCGCTTGAAAAGAAGTACAACTGCCTCGTATATGCCATCACGCACGAATATACCGACTTCGGCGAGTGCTATTCCTTCCTCATCGTGACAGCATATCCCGAAGAATGGAAAACGCTCATGCACACCGAAGGCAACAGACATACCGCCTTTGCTTACGTCTGGAACAAAGACGACGACTGGTGCAGCGAGTTCGGCAGCATTACGGTGCAGAGCTTCGGCGGCGGTATCAGAAGAATTGCGTAACAAGGAGGAACGGCTATGAACGAATACGCTTACAAGACAACGGCACACATCCACTCTCTGAAAGGAGAGATGGACGAGATCACCGTACTTGAAAAGGTCGGCGAGAACGACTATATCGTGGACTACAAGGGCGTGAAGTGTCACGCTCTTTTTAATTGGTTCGTCTGTCAGTTCTATGCGAACGACATTTACAGGATCGTCAAGGAGGATGAATACAATGGCTAAAATCGAAGAACTCAAAAAGTACCTTACACACGAATTTTCATCGGGCAGCTACACCGGCGAAGATTACAGGACGTTCCAGACAAAGTACATCAACTATCTGAAAGCGATATGCCGTGAAAACCATTGGCAGCTCGTCAATGTGGGGAAAAATCACTACTGCTTTTCGGCGTTCATTAAGAGCGCGGAGAACAAGTGTGCGTATCTTTCCATTTCGGACGTGCGTTACTTCACGAACGAATGGTACGGGCATATCCTCATCCGCACGGCGAAGGACGAACAGGACTACCGCGGCGGGTTCAACCACTATACGACGCTGGAAGCCTTGCCTACCAAAGCCGCCGAGCTTTTGGACGATTTACCTTTTTAAGGAGGCGCGATATGCAATCTATCATTGAACTGCTCTATAAAGGCGATATCCGCGGCGTGAGCCTGAAACTCCCCGCGGATAGACGGGACAAGGAACTTGCTTATTACGACAAGATAAAGGCTCTCATGGCGGGCGAAAATGCAAAGCTCTTTGACGAGTACGCGGATACGGTTGCGCTCAACTATGAATTTCTCATTGAGCGGGCGTATGCGCTTGCCTTCAAAACGGGCTTTCTGCTCGGCTTGGAGATGGCAGACACGGAGGAAATATGAAACTCAATTTACAAGCAACGACAAAAGAAGAACGAAAGGTCAAAGCATACTTGGAGGCGAATGCCTCCGAGGTGCTTACCAAGAAGATCAACAACGGCGTGCGCATCCAAAAGGACGGCAAGACGCTTATCAACAAAAAGACGCTGGCGGGCTTTCTGAAATATGCCTGCGACGAGGCGAAAAAGCAAGCGGAGAAAGGCGCATCGTCTGCCTGTATCGACGATGATACCGTGTACGGCTGGACGGTGCATTACTTCGAGGAAGCTTCCATCGAAGGCACGCTCTACAACGAGGACGGCACCGAATATAAAGCACCCATGCCCAAAGCTACGGCAAAGGCACCTGCGGTGAAATCTGTTCCACCCAAAGCGCAGCCGAAGCCGCAGATGTCGATGTTCGACCTTATGGGCGAAGACCTCGAAGGCAAGCCCGAAGAGGAAAAGCCCGAAGACGATGAGGATACTATGCCGTCCGACGAAGAGATACAAGAGATCATGGCAGAGATCGCCGAGGAAGAAAAAACGAAACCATCCAAACGAACGGTCTCTCCCATGTACCAAAAATATTTGGACGTGCAGGAAAAATACCCGCACGCCGTTGTCGCCACGCGCTTGGGCGATTTTTACGAGGTGTTCGGCAAGAACGCCGAATTACTTGCAAACGAACTTCCTCTCACCCTTACGGGACGGGACTGCGGGCTGGAAAGCCGTGTGCCGATGATAGGCTTCCCGTACCACGCTTCGGATGCGTACTTCGGCAAAATCTTAAGTAACGGGCATACGCTCGTCGTCATGGAAAACGACGATGAGGTGCGCGAACTGCCTACCGAACAAAACGTCGATTTGGAAACAGGCGAAATACTCTCCGAAGAAGAGATGCGCGAATTTGACGGCGACGTTGAAGAACCAGACATTGCGGACTACGAACCGGATATTTCCGCTTTCGATACGGAAGCGCTTGCCGTTCTGGATGAAATGTTCGGCAACGAAATTACATTGAGGTGAAAACCATGACAGAGAAAGATATCAAACCAATTCCAAAATATATCCTGCGCATGATAGAGCGCGAAGATAAGAAAGAATATCCGCTGCCCTCGAAGCAGCTCCGCTTTTACGCCTATCTTACGAAGTACCGCGGCGAACTTGTCAAAGTGACCGTTGCCGTCAAACACTACCGCAAAAAGCTGTATTGCAAAGCCGTAGCATGGCATGGCGTTCATTCGCCCGTATGCTTTGTAAAAGACCTCGAATACTGCTACTGCGGCAGCATGGGTTTCCGCGTCGGCTGGTACGGCGAAGGTATCCAGAAAGAACGGCGTTGGTACGAGCGCGGCGTTTGCTGGGCGAAAGACCGCTATTACGATCCGTGGGCGGTACTCGTCAATCCCTCTTTCGTAGAGAAATTCCCCGAATATAAGTACAGCGCGTATCGGCTTTATCACGGAGATAAGCTGCTCAAATACCTGCGCCTCTATGAACTGTACCCGCAGCTTGAAATGCTCATGAAGTCCGGGCTTGGGATGTATTACGACAGCATCACCATCTTGAAGCGCATTGGAACGGACAAGGCGTTCTGCAAATGGCTCATCCGCAACAAGCAGGAGCTGACGGCATCGCCATTCCCTTTCTACATAGAAACGGTCATGCAGGCGTATAAGACGGGACAGCCCTGTAAGGAAATACAGGCTTTTCTTTCAAGGAAGAAGTGCTTTGAACGGGAGATGGACTATACGCCCATCCGTAGGCTGTTCCGCGGGCAGAAGCTCAAAGAGTTCTTCCGCTATATCGACGAGCAGAATATCACGCCGAGGTTGTACCTTGACTATCTCAAAGCCTGCGAGCATTTACAGCTGGATATGTCCCTTCCGCAAAACAGGCTGCCGCACGATTTCATGCGCTGGCACGATATCCGCATCGACCAATACGCAACGGTGCAGGCAAAAGCGAGCGAGGAAGCAAAACGTGACCTTAAAAAGGCATTCGGCGAAGTCGCGCAAAAGTATTCTGTCTTACAGCACGATAAGCGCAGTGCGTTCATCTGCATCATCGCAAAGACGCCCGCCGACCTTGTGCGCGAGGGAGAGTTTTTGCACCACTGCGTGGGGCGTATGAATTACGACCAAAAGATGATCCGCGAAGATTCGCTCATCTTCTTTGTCCGTTTGAAAGCGCAGCCGGATACGCCACTCGTGACACTCGAATACTCCCTGCATACTCATAAAATCTTGCAATGCTACGGCGAACACGACCACAAACCGAGCGACGATATCCTGCATTACGTCAACAAAGTCTGGCTGCCGTATGCCAACAAAACCATCAAAAAACTTGCCGCGTAACAGGAGGAAATCATGAAAAACTATCTCGACGAAATCTATACCGTATCGGAGTTCAAACGCGATAATCCCACGCTTGCAGAGCAGGCGGAACGAGCATTGCAATATCTCAAGGGCTATTGCCAAAACAGTGATGATGTGACGTATGTCATCATCGAAGTCGAAGGCTACAAATGCGTTGCTTATCTTACAGACGAGTTCAGCCCATATTTGCTGGCAGAAATGATAGCGCCTTTTGACAAAGAGCGTATCTATCCGTTGCAAGGGTTGGTAACGCAGTATGCTTTCAAACGATATTAAACACAGGAGGAAACAACTATGGCAAACTATTTCCGCATTACCGCTTACCACCCCGCAAAGAATATTTGCGCCATCTTTGACAGCAACGGACGCTTTGAAAAGCTCTGGCAGTTCAGCTCGTATCTCGTCCAAAATGGTTTCAAGATCGTCGAAGTCGGCGCGGACGATAAATTCCTCGACGGAAATATCCCGAAGGCTCCTGCGGGCAAACAACTCATCTTACGCGCCTGCGCAAAGGGACAGCCCGCCATCAACGATAGCTCCGTTCAAGTGAGCAACAAACACTATCATTGTACGAGATGATATAAAAGGGAGCCACACGCTCCCTTTTTATTTGCTCCATATAAGCCTTTACAGGATAACTCTTTACAGATTATACCATCTAAAAGTTGCATAATTGGCATCAATATTATCAAGTTCAAAGTATTTAATCCCAGTTAAGCGTGTTTTATCAATAGACACATTGGCAAAAGGATTTAATAGAAGACAAAAATATTCTTTTTCTAAATCCTCACTAATTGCATTATTATTTACGATTACTCCGGAAATATCATTAAACTCTTCACTATAAAAATAGCTTAATGGCAAATCCGCATTGCGTGGCGGTTTTACTGCCGAATCTTCATATGCGTGCGATTCAATACCGTTCTCCTCGACGAAACTATTTGTAGAAAGATTGAAGCGTATAGTTCTGCACCCAATACCGTACAAAATCTTGAGCACAAGTTCCAAATTTAGTTGACCGTGAAATTCATTTGAGAACACAGAAGTATTGAGCGCTATAATACGAGGCTTTCTTTTATCAATTATATTATTTGCCAAATAAGTCTTGTACTTTTTTGTTTTATCCAAAATTGCCCCCGACAACCGTGGTAAAGCAGAAATATAACGGTTCATGGATTGATTTAATCGCTCATCTATCCATAAACGCTCAGGCGTTCCGGGCAAACCTTTTGTAACGCTGATACATTCGATATAGCCTAAATCTGTTACAAAATCAGGACCTGCTTTATCATCATTAGCTGCATTGATACTTATTCCCATATGTTTCATGTAATCATATACGCGAAGCTCATGGACGATACTATAAAACTCTTGAAGTTCATGATCTTCTTTTTGACATAAAGTATAATAAGCGCTGTCTAATTTGTTTTTCTTCTTTGTGATGTTAGCGTCGGTAGATAGTTCTATAATATCTATGCATTTTTTATAAATACTATCAAATAGCGGTCTATTTATACTCATGAATTCACTCTTTTGGTTTTTATTATATTATACCATTTTTTTACTCGTAAAGGCAAACATCTTGAAATGAATTTACTTTGGGTAAATTTGTGGTTTATTTGGGAGAGTGGCTACAGGGCGTGTGCTTGTCTTGATACAAGCGCGGCGCTGCGCGCCGCGGACAAGCACACGCCCTGCACCGAACTCGACTGAAATACGGAAAAGCGGAACCGTTCGGAGCGCGGCATCGCCGCGAACCTGCTTAGCGATTGCCGCGCGCATACCGAAACGGGCATTTTCCGTTTTATAGCCGTATTTGCACATTCGTAGTTCAGTTTGCCTTCGGCATTTGGTTTATCACCGCTTTGCTTACGGCGCCGACGAGTACGCCTTCATCCCAGCATAGGAAGTCATCGTACAAGAGCAGTTTCTTATCTTCCAGCCCGAACGGGCATACGACGTCCTCGTCCATGACGTCCGAAATGAAGAACTGCGGCAAGCCTTTGGAATAGACTATCTTCTCGCCCGTCTTTTCCAGATACTTGACGATATACGCTATCGCGCCGCCTATACTCTGTATATCCAACGGCTCGAAGTCCGAACGCCCGAACTCTTCGTTGAAGTATGAGTTTTGGTGCGTGACGACACGTCTGTGTGCTTTGAAGTTGTAGTCCGCAACTTCCAGCATCATCCCCGGCATCGTGCCGTCGGGGATTTGGAATATCCCGTGAAAGTGCAGCCGCTTCTTTTCGGGCGAGCGTTCCCATACGCCCACATACTTCCAGCCCTTGCGCGTGCAGAAGTGCGAAAGACAGTTTTTGAGTTTTTTGCGGAAGCTCTCTTCCGTGTGCAGTTCGCTGTTATAGGTGAAAGTCACGAAATAGTTGAAAGTCTGCAAATTGATCTTCCGCGTCATACGCACGCGGCGGGCGATAAGATTGCGCGTCTTGCGCCACATATTCGTTTCGACATATAGCTTGGCAGCGTCCGCGTCGGAAAAATACGGGCGCATTCGTTTGAGGATGGCGGCTTTTCGCTTATACCGCGGCAGGCTCTGATACCTCGCATACAGTTCCTCAAACAGTTCCTTCTTTGTCATGAGCCGATTTGTGGTCGGCATTTCGGGTAACGTATCCGCAATTTCCGTACAATCGACGGTATCCGAAACCGTTTCTTCAAGCGGCATGGGCGCGTCCTCGGTTGAGGGCGCGCTTTGCTCCGCAGCGGGCTGTTGTGTTTCCTCGGCAACTTCTTCCGTGACGGCGATGACTTCTTCCTTCGGCTTTTTACGCGGTCTGTACGGCCGCGTGGTGTGCGGAATGGCGATATAGTGCCCGCCGTCCGAATAGATCTTGCACTTCGGATATGGCATATATTCCTCCTTGTACCGCACAAGGAGCGCCGACAAATACACCTTACAATCATTTACGCAGAACCGTTGCCGGCGTTCCCGTACAGCGAGTTGATAAAGTAGCTGTTCTGCATTTTGAGTTCGTCCACAGTTGCTTTCTCCGTAACGTATTCGATATAGTCCGTAAGTCCCGTTTTGCTCTTTTTTGCCATGTCGTTGAAGTAGTCCGAAAAGCAGTCCGTACTGAATCGTTTCGCATAGATTTTAGCGTTCATGAGATAGTATTTTTTATTCTCCGTCTTGCCGTCCATCGTGCCGCGTTCTTTCTCTATCTTCAAAACCGAGTAGCCGAAGCGGTTGTAGATACGCAGGTTTCTCCGCCAGAGCCATGCGACAACGCTTTTGAGGATATGCACCAGCAAGGTATTGTCTCCGCGCCTGAAACGGAAGTCGTAGTACAGCGACAGGAAGCGGTTGAACGCCCACTCCGAGAGCATTTCCTCTATTGTGTAGAAAGGCAAAGCGAGCCGCATATCTCCGCACGAAGCGATGTTTATGATGTCCGCAAGGTCGCGCGCGTCCGCACCCCAAGACTCCGGTCTTTGCTCGTCAGTGAATACTTTAATAAACGGGAAGTTGTCCACCGTCGCGGAATGACGGCACATTTTCAGCCAGCTATTGAATAAGTCGTTCTTCTGGTTGGTATCGTCCGCGCCTTTCTTGATCTCTCGTAGTTCCAGATTGTTACCGCGCTCTTTTCCTATCTCCGTGATGCCCACGACGCCGAACTCAAAACTGCCTGCTTTCGGGTTGTTTTCCAAGACCTTTCTGCCGAGGCGCAACACATCGAAATCAAGGATATGTGCGTGCCTGCTTTGAGGCCGTCTGCGCTTCGGGAAGAAGTCCGTGAACCACATTGGAAAGTTGCCGTTGTCCGCCAGCATATTGTCCGTGCGGACGGAGTAATTAGCCACGATGAGGCTACTCTGAATAACATAGATGAAGTACGCCTGCGCGTAGGTTTCCAACACCTCGAAGAGCCGGCTTATTTTGAGCGAATCGTCAAAAGTCGTACCGTAACGCGCATAATCGTATCCGTAAAGTTGCGTTTGCGCGTTTCTGTGCCGTATGAACCTTGACCGCTTCAATGCCACCCATGTCTTGACCGAGGCAAGGTTATACACCGTTCCATGCTCCATACACGCCCGCAGCTCGTCCTCAAAGGCGATCCACGGGAAGTACGGGAATTTCATGTCGTTCTGCTGTAAGATTTCCAATGCCTTCTGCCTGAACATCACCTCTTGCGACAGCACCATGTCCGTGATGAGCGTCGTCTTTTTCTTGCCCATACTTCCACACGCCATAGACACGATAGGCAACTCGTTTATGAAGCCGCAATTCCTCGCCTCGAAGTGCCGCAGCCTGTTCTGCGCGATACTCTTTCTCCAATGGTCGAACAGCAGCCAGCAGACGAACGCGATGCTCCACCACGGGAAGTGTCGGAAGATGACCTGCAAGTCGATGAACAGCTTGCACACCTGTACATAGAGGTTAGGCACATCGAAGCTCAACACGAAGTAGAAGTAGTACGCGAGAAAGCCCGTGACGATGCTTGCCGCGTTCAGATGAAAAGCCCACATCACCGCCCAGAAGATCCATACCGCGCGATGCTCCGCAAGAAAGTCCCGATACGACAATACAGTCCGTTTCAACGGCTGATACAGACACCGCGAAAATGATTTGAACACTTTCAGCGGCACGGTATCTTTGTTGTGCTTGGTGTTGCCGCTCTTATACAGCCGCCAGATGACCAGCCCCAAGATAAGCAGGCAAGGGAGAATGATAGCCACGACTTTCAGCAACACGAGCATAACATCTCCGACCTTCGCCCAATAGCCCGAGAAGTTCACTCCGTCCACAAGCAATGAGAAGAAGCTCGTTGCCTGCGAAGTGAAACCCTCGAAGTCCGAAGGAAACAGGATACTCCAATCCATCACCGAAGAATACTCCGTGACGGACGGCGCGATGTCATGATCCAAGCCGAACAGCGTGCAGAAATAGTACCCGACAGACAGCCCGAAGTCTTTTGCGGTCTCGCCGAAGCGGAGATAGGAACTTTCGAACACAAATACACCGAGCAAGATGAATGCCGCCGTTATCAATACGGACAGGCAAATATTAAATACCTTGCGCTTGTCCATAGACCACCTCCACAACCGCCGCTGCCTCCTGCGTGGCGGTAAGCCGGCTACCCGTATAACACAGATAGCCGACCACGATTCCCGCCACGACCAAGAGAAAGACTGCTATAATTCTCTTGACCGTTTTCATTTACACCTCCAATCCGTCCACATCGTCGGGCGGTTTCTGCGTCTGCTTTACGGCAGGTTCTTTCTGTACCTTCGTTTCCGCTTTCTTTTTCCGCTTGTTGTCTACGCCTTTGAACAGCGCCGCTATCGCCTTGAAGGGAAGGCAGACGAGCCATACGACAGCACGAAGTATATACGGCAACACCGGAGCGAGGATGATGAGCAGTAACACTATAAGAATGACCGCAAGCACGATCTTCCACCAATCATAGCCTTCAAACTCTACGGGCGGTGTTATTGCTCCCACAACGTCCACGGGACTTGATACGACAGGGATAACGTGATATACGCCGTCGCGGTTGAATGTCAGCTGGATGATGTCGAAATCCAGAAACACCGTTTCCTGCGCCATATATGCCGTATCCTTTATAAGCAGCCCGTTTTCGCTCTGACTGTCCTCTATATCCACGTCTCCGGCAAAATAGTCCGTTACCGCAAAGCGGAATAAGAATGTGGTCTTGTCCTGTTTTTTCGCGTTGTCGTAATATTCCTTGAACTCGTCCACATCGCTTTCGCTTATAAGCAGCGTTTTGGCAATGCCTTCGTCGTCATAGGACATATCCGTATCCGTTACCGCATAGATAGGTTCGATACCGAACACGTTTTCATCCGTCGGAACTTTTCCGAACAGCGTTGCGAAAAAACCGTAATCACACACCTTGTCCCAGAATCCGTGGTTTGCCGTATAAGACAGCAGGTCGTATTTCTCCGACGCGTCTATCTCCACGCAGTTATACCCGCGCGTGCGGTTCTGGTCTACCGTATCCAAGAACAAGTCCGCGCTGATTTGTCCGTCCTTGATGGGAAGATACCCTTTCGCGTTACTCTTGTCATAGCCGTATATCCATTGCTTTAAGGTATCGCTCGGAATGGTATAATCGCTTACGCTCGTTCCGCCGGTATAGAACAGGTACGACAGCATTTCGCATATATCATACGAATCGACGACGAAAGTGGAAAGTCCCACATTCGAATAGCAGTCCACATTGTAAGACCAGTCATAAGTGATAACCGTCGAGCCCGGCGACGATATGACGTTTCGTCCGTAACCGAGACTATACCTTAGACTGTCCGTATGCTCGCCGATGTTCTTTCCGACATAGCCGTTGAGCGTATCGTATATGCCTTTATCCGATATCGTAACAATAGGCGCCGTCTTATACTCATACCATTCCGCCTTGACTTTCTGTAATTTTCCGTACCGTTCGAGTATGTCGTTATCCACGCTGAAATACACGCTTTCGAGCTGGTTCTGATGGTCTTTACCCGCGGAACTTGACTCCGTGCGGTAGTTCGTCCCTCTGACATCGAGCGATATGGTTTCGAGTTCCCTGACCGCAGAAGTCAAAGTGCTTTTCGCCGCGGGATCGGGACCGTAACCTTCAGCATAGCCCGTGAATATGTACGAGCCGCCGCAGCTGTATTCCACGGCATTTACCTTCCCGTATTCCATAAGCTCAATGCCGGAAACATCGTACCTGCGCTCGTTGCTGTTCACCCTGTCCTTGAATGTCGTACCGCTTATCTCGCGGTCTGCAACCTTGAATTTATAGAACAGGTTTTTGTAGTTGCTGTCCTCGGACTTGCTCAAAAACTGCAGGTCGAACTTCGCATAATTGTTCGGCTTGCCCTCGGAGTCATACGACACCGCCATCTGGATTTTGTTGCTCTTACTGTTCGTGGAGATGTTCAGCCCTTGCGGGTTATACACATAGACATACAGCCCGTAATTGCCCTGCATATTGCCCTTGTACGAGTAGCAATACTCCACGAAATTGACGATCTGCGCCTGACTGTCCTCGTCATACGGATAGTCCTTCACATCGAAAGGCTGCCCGTTCACGGTGGAAGAGGTGAGGTCGTCCATGACATTTGTCTTGTCGTAGTTCAGTTCGCTGCCTGCCGCATAAGCGATATCCGGCGCCGCCGAAACGACGACGCCGAACACCATTACCAACGCGATAAGACAGACGAATATCCTTTGCCTTACCGTGCTCAAAACTCTATCACCTCCTGATCCAATGTCACTCCCGCCACTTCCTGCAGCACGGAGAAGTAGAGCGTAACGCTCGCTTTGCCGTTATACGACGTGACGATGAGCGCGTACATATCCTCGTAGCCTTTGTCGCTGCAATCGCCGATCTCGTTGTTCGGGTACACCGCACGCAGCACTTCCGTAACGCCGCCTTTGGGCGTTATCGTGAAAGAGGTTTCCTCGCGCGCTATGTCGAACCCCGCCGTCAGGTCGGTTTCCGCCTGAAAGGAATACACCTGATCGTCCAGAGTGAAGTCGAAGTCTTTGCCTTCGACGGCGTGAGGGACGACTTTGACGGAATAGCCGCTGACGTCGCCTCCCGCAGAGCCGAAGGTGTACTTCACATCGACGGTGAGCGGTTTTTCGTTGGTGATTTCATAGCCGCCCGCGCTCGTGAGGATGTCTTTTCCGTCCACCGAAACGTAGAAGGTTTTGAAATCGCTCGTGAAACCGCCCGTGAACCTGACGATGACTGCGATCACGCCGGCGACAACAAGCAGAACGAGAATGTACGCGATCACTTTGCCTACGGTTTTTCCTGTTTGCTTGTTCGTGCTCATGGCTCACCTCAGAAAGTTACGATGTCGTCCGCCAGCACCACGTTCGTGACCGTCTTGACGGGACGGACTTTGAAAGACGTGCTGACGCCGCTGTTGGTTTCGGTGACGATGACTTCGTAGTACCAGTTGTCGTCCGTGTACTCGCGGAACTTATTCTCATAGGTGATCATGTTGCCGTTACGCACCGAACTCGTGTAGTAGCTTTCCAGCGTGCAGTTGACATTGACGGTCAGTTTGTTGCCGCTCACGGACCAGTCGAACACGCTCGGCTCGTACTTGGAAACCGTCGTGACATCCGCGATGTTCACGGTCTGTTCCGTTCCTTCTTCCCATGTCTTTCCGTCATTCACCGTGTAATAATACTGCGTTTGTGTCTTGAAGCTGCCGTGTCCTTTCACCTCGAAGGTGTAGTTGCATTCCGCACCCACCGTGCCGAACACATTGTCCGGGGTGATGTCGAAGGTGTAGGAATTGCCGGCTCCGATCTCGTAGTAAGTGCCAAAGCTGCCGCTTTTGAGCGAGAGCGCATCACACGATACGTTTACCGAGGAAGGATTGCCGACGAACAGCACGCGGCAGGTGTCGAAGAACGCGCCTTCACGGGAAGTCACCGTAACGAGTGCTTCGCCATCGAACGCCTGCAAACAGGTGAGCTGCGCGGTTGCGCTTCCGTCCGAATCGGGAACAAGCGTCAGATAGTCCGAAATGTCTCTCGTTTCTTCAGTATCCAGCCATTCTATCGTCCAGTCCACGGCTTTGTTCTTGGCGTCTTCCGGGTAGACATATGCGGTAAGCGTCTTGCTGACAGAGCCGTTTGCCGCCGTTACTGCCGCAGCGTTCATGGAAAGGGATACCGCCTGCACTTTTGCCGTTCCATACCCGTAAAATTCGTCTTCGTCATTGCTTTGCAGCATTTCCGACGAAGGCACATCTGCCTTCCAATGCGTGTAGCCGTCAGTGAGAATGCCTATAAGCACCGTACAGACGATAAGCGCCAAAACAAGCAATGCTCCACAAACACGGGAGATCCATTTACCTTTACTCACATTCATACGCATACCTCCTTAAAACTGCATCTCGGTCGTATTGACGGAAACGCCCGTAACCACTTCGTCGTCAAAACGGATGTTGAGGACTTTCGTCAGACCGGACGCATTCTCTTTGACCGTGACTTTGAAATAGCAGTCATCCACAAAAGAGCGGAACTTGTTGTGGTACGCTCTCGTGCGTCCGCCGTCCATTCTTTGCACGGATTCGTAATAACTCTCGATAGACTTGATGGAGTTCACCGTAAGTACGCCATTGGAATATGTAACGGAAATGAGCGCGTCCTTGATGGAGTCAATGGTGATCGTTTCGTCATTTTCATCGTACCATTTATCCGTGCCGCTCTGGTTGTAGTGTTCCATGTATCCGACAACGATAGAGCCGACGCCTGAAACTTCGCAAGTGATGTCGTTGAACTGACTTCCGACCGAGCCGAAAGGATTTGTAAGCGAGATATTGAACTTGCTTGCCGTACCGATACCGACGTTGTACGCATCGCCTTCCTTTGCAACGGAGGTGTCGATGAGTATGTCCGTAGGCATACCGACAAAGGTGATGACGCAGCTCGCCTGATACCCGTTTTCGCGAGTAGTGACGGTAACGAGGATATTGCCCGTGAACGCTTTCTTGCAGGTAACGGTAGCTGTGGTGCTGCCATTTGAGGAAGGCGTTACGGTAACATACTGCGTAACGTCCTCGCTTTTGCCTTCGTCTCCCCATTCGACCGTCCAGTCCACGTACTTATTGCTTGCCGTAGCGGGAAGAACCGTGGCGGTAATGGTCTTGCTGACGGAGTTATCTGCCGCAGTCACGGCTTGAGCACTCATTTTCAGAGAGATAAACTCCGTGTTGTGCATTGTTGCTTCAAAATCATTGGCTGCCGCTTCCACATTGACGCCGCCTTCGGTTTCCTCGGTTTTGTCCGGAGCGGACATGACGAGGGAGGCGATCATCCCTGCGAACAGCACGCCGATGAGCACGAACACGATGATCCATTTCACCGCGTCCGATTTCTTGTGTTCGTAAAATTCGTTGTTCATGTTTTACCTCCAAAAGATTTGAAAACTGCGGCTC
>CDZB01052255.1_pt1 | contig 33529 bp, 37 predicted proteins | sample 554961 | NCBI WGS metagenome assembly CDZB01 (sample SAMEA3182106, study PRJEB8094) | gut metagenome | biome: human; feature: gut; material: Stool; isolation source: human stools | place: Canada | collected 2013-02-26
ATGCAAGGGGCTCCGCCCCTTGCATCCCCGGTGGCTGAACCCGGGCGGCACTTACAGCCCCTGCCAAGCAAAGCATCCGGCGGGGTGGCTGGTTTTCCTCCTCGCCCGACGCCCAGACAACCCTCGGCGACGCCGGCTCAAATCAATGCTGCACCACCTCCGGTCAATACTATAATCGAGGAAAGTTCTTGGGGGTTTGGGGGCTTCTTTCAAGAAGCCCCCAACGCTTCCTCGCTTCCTCGCTTCCCTGCGCATCCGGTCAGACTGTGTCACAATCCGGCGGGGGCGGACATACCATGGGAACGGGAGCCGTCCAGGACGGACTACCCGCACGGTGTGTCCGTCCACGGTCGCGTCCTGCGCCGGGGGCGCGGCGCACCGACACCAACCGGAGGAGGAATGAGTTTCCATGCCCAGCTTTACCAACCAGGCGACGCTGTCCTATCGCGGCAACGTCACCATTTCGAATATTGTCACGGGTGAGCTGGTCGCCGTGCTGTCCGCGACCAAGACAGCCCTGTCGGAGCGGTACGGCGCCGACGACATCCTGACCTATGTCATCAGCATTGTCAACAGCGGACCGGCGCCCTACACGGGGTTGACCATGACCGATGACCTCGGCGCATACACCTACGGCACCGGCACGCTGACCCCGCTGACCTATGTGGACGGATCCCTGCGGTACTTTGTGAACGGCGTACTGCAGGCAACGCCCACTCCGACCGCCGACGCCCCACTGACCGTTCCCGGGATTGCGGTCCCCGCCGGAGGCAACGCTCTGCTGATCTACGAGACGCGCGTCAACTCCTTTGCCCCGCTGGATACCGAATCGACCGTGACCAACACCGCGACGCTTTCCGGCGCCGGACTTACCACGCCGGTTCAGGCAGCCAGCACAGTCAACGCCCGCGCCGCCGCCTACCTGACCATCGGCAAGGCAGTCAGCCCTGCCACGGTAGCGGAGAACGGCACGCTGACCTATACCTTCACCATCCAGAACTACGGCAACACTGCGGCGGCGGAAACGGACAATGTCACGGTTTCGGACACCTTCTCGCCCATCCTGAAAGCCATATCCGTCACCTACAACGGCGCGGCGTGGACAGAGGGAACGCAGTACACCTACAACGCCGCGACCGGTGCGTTCGCTACGACTGCCGGACAGATCACGGTACCCGCCGCTTCGCTGACGCGCGATGCCGCCACCGGCGCCGTCGTTGTCACCCCCGGCATCAGTACACTGACCGTGACCGGAACAGTCTGAGCACCGCACCCGTACCGAACAAAAGGTGCTGTTAAAAAGCCCGCTGCTTTTTGACAGCACCCCCAAATGCCGGTCGGTTTTGCCCATGGCTTTAGTTTCCTGATTTTCTTGGCGACAAGACGGCGGTTTTCAGCCGCCGAGACCCATGTCACAATGTCATCGGGGCGTTAAAAAACTCAGTTTGAGTTTTTTAACGCCCCTTTTCCATGCGTCCGAAAAAGCGGCGTAGGGTGTGATTCAAAAAAGCACAAGACTGCGTGTTTTTTGTGTACATCATATTGACAATCACGTGATTGTATGATATACTATATGTGATCGTGAGCCCCTACCGCCGCAACAGTCTTGTCACAAAGAGAGAGGAGGCACTCATGTCCCGGTTTATCAGAAAGAACCCCTATCAGAAGGTTCCGGCAATCCCGCCATTCCTGCGCAATCACCTCTGGCAACCGCTCAAGGCATTGCTTGCCTCCTTAGAGCTGTGGCTTCTGATCCCCATTACGCTGCACAGCCCGGACGGTGTCCGCTCCATGTTCACAGTGGCGTACGGCACCTGGGCAGACGGAATGATCCTTGCCGTCCAGCTGATTTTTCTGTATATCCTGACTCACTTTTTTGATTCGGTTGACGACATCACCTTCGTGGACTACTGCAAGTCGCCGGTTCCCCTCCTGCGGCGCTACTCGTGGTGGCTGTCGGTGGGACTGTGCACGGTCGGATGCGCCCCGTCGCTGGCGGTGGGGATCAATCTGGTTCTGCGAAACACGGCGGCGACGAAGGCGGCGGCACCGCTCTACGCGCTGTTTGTCTACCTGCTTGCCGGGCTGGTCGTATGCGGCATCCGGCTGTTCCAGATATGGCTGCTGAATCGGAAGTGGAGCCGTCAGCGGCTGGCGGAGGACGGCTCCACCTATTGGCCGGGACTGCAAATCCGCATCTTTCAGGCAATCGTCCTGCCTCTTTCGCTGTTCCTGTTCGCGCGGCTGCTTCTGAAGACAGGCTACCTGTACATTATCCCGAATCTCATCTGGGCAGTGCTCGTGCTGGTCAGGCGGGAGCGTGCCGCACTGCCGATCCTGCTGGCGGCAGTCAGCTTGTGCCTGCTGATTGCAGGCATACGTCTGCTCTGTGCGTGGCGCAAGCGGAAACAGCTCCTCGATCAGTTGGAAGAGCTGGCGCACAGCGGACTTCTGAGCTATCGCCTCGTGGGACACCCCTTCCTGTCGCTTTTGTCGCGGCGGTTCCTGTTCGGACTGTTCGTCGTAGACACACGCGGGAACCGCTGGCGCGTCGGCATTGCATCCTGCCGGCACAGGTCGCGGTCGGCGGTCGCCTGTGAGGGGCATCTGCTCCGGTTCCGACACACGTTCCGGTTCCGGATGGCGCCCATCGTGAACGCCTACGGAGCCTATATGCATCAGGGCGAGCAGATGGGCGTCCGGTACACCAACTACCCCGTGCTTTTTCCTGTCGGCACTTTCCCGGATGACCTGCCCGCTCCAGCCAAACAGCGCCGGGGCATCGGCAGACGGCAGTATGAGCCGACCGAATCCGAAATCATGCTGCTGTCACCGCCGCCCGCACAGCTATATGTCAGGGCGCCGCAAGGCTTGGCGGAGCTGGACAACGGCAGCGAGGTATATGGCTACCAGGTCTGGAGCGGCGGTGCATTCTTCCGCTTTCTGGAACGTATGTACACCGGAGACTGACAGGATTGCCGGCCGGATAAGCCTGTCGGTGAGATTCGGCGAAATAAGGAAAACCTCCGGAAAAGACCGTCCCGGCGTGTGATCGGGGCGGTCTTTTCCGGAGGTGTCTTTTACTGCGGGTCAGTGGGCAGGGCGGACGGGCGGTATGTAAAGCAGTCCAGCAACCGCACCCCCATGCGGCGCAGGGCAAGGCAGGACACCCGCCTGTCCTCCTCGCTGTTGAAGCCGGGGATGAGCGGCACCCGCACCGTGACGCGGTCGGCACCGACCAGCGAAAGCAGCAGCGCCAGATTCTCCCGCACCGGCATCATGACCTGCCCGGTATAGGCACGGTACACCGCCGGGTTCATGTCCTTGATATCCACGAAAAAATGGTCGATACAGCACGCCGCAATCCGGACTTGCTCCGCCGGGACATGCAGACTGGTTTCGGCGTACAGCCGCCATCCGGCGGGGCAGACCGCCCGGAAGGCGGCGATAAAGTCCGCGTGGCAAAGCGGCTCGCCGCCCCCGAAGGTCACGCCGCCGCCCGTTGCCAGATAGTAAAGATCGTCCTGCCGGACAAGTCCGCACAATTCGTCCGGCGTCACCCAACTGACGCCGGCTTTGTCCGCCGGACGCATAGCCTTCGGATTGAGGCACATCCGGCACTGCAGAGGGCACCCCTGCGCCCCGACCAGTGCCGTCACACCTGCGCCGTCGGTCGCCATGCGCAGGCGGCTGATGAACGCCAGCGGAAAAGCAGCCTCTTGCAAAGCCTCCCGGGAGCCAGTCATCTCATCTACCGTCTTTCCCGACAGGGAATTCTTCATCCGGCTCCCCCGGCAACGGCGCCACTATCAGCAGCTCTGTAGTTTCGTCGGTGTACACACCGCCGACGGTAGCTTCCTCCGTCTCGGATTCCGACTCGGGCAGGGACATTCCGCCCATGATATCCTCCCCGACCACCTTCCCGGTCGGCGCGCTGCCTATCCCGGACTGCGCGGCGGAAGCCGGTTCCTCCATCATGCCCTGCCGCTCGAACAGATCGGTGGACGCGCATCCCGAAACCGACAGCGTCATGGCGGCGGCGACACCCACCACAGCGACCGCCTTCCCGAGCGCCTGCCTGCGCTCCAGCGCCTTCTCCAGCGCGACGACCTCCGCCTCGCACTTCGGGCAGGTACCGCGGCAGTTGCCCTTATGGGCGCACGACTCCACCGTCCATGCGATCCCGTTCTGCCGGGCAATTTCCGCACGTATCTCTTTGAGGATACAGCATTTTTCTTTCCCGTAGTACTTCATACCGATCAGAGACTCCTTTCCCGGAAAATCCGTAAAAAGCGGAAAAATTTATGCGGTCGGATGTGCCCTCAATACAGATCCGTCTCCGCATAGGCAGGCGCCGTCTCCTCCTGCCGCGTCTCTTCCTGCGGGTAGTCCGACGCTTCCGTATTCAGCACCTTCGGCACAAATACGGCGATGCCCACAAAAAGACTCACCAGTGCCACACCAACGGTCAGTTCCTTGTTTTTCCGTACCTTCTTTTCCATACCGTTTCCGTCCTTTCGCGTCAGCCTTTCGGCAGTATCACAGGTCCCTTCACTTATATAGACGGTTTTTGATAGTATTTTGTCGCGCCTGAATTCGGTTTTTTCGGAATTTTTCGGAAATTTACATCCTGTTCACATTTGGCGGCTGTTGCAGGGGGGGAGTTCTTACGACTTTCCCTTCTGCTTTTTCATGCCCTTTTTCAGATCCTTCAGTTCGGCAAGGAAGGAATCCACGTCCTTGAACTCCCGGTAGACCGACGCAAAGCGCACGTAGGCAACCTCATCCGCCGCCCGGAGCTTTTCCATCGCGATCCTGCCGATTTCCTCCGTTGTGATCTCCTCCCGCAGGGAGTTGTACAGCTCGGTCTCGATCTCCTTGGCAATCTGCTCGGCGTCCACAGGACGCTTCTGAGTCGCCTTGAGCAGTCCGCCCAACAGCTTGGAGCGATCGAACAGCTCCTTGGAGCCGTCCTTTTTGATGACGACAATGCGCAGAGCTTCCGTGACCTCAAACGTAGTAAAGCGGTGTGCGCAGGACAGGCACTCACGCCGCCGCCGGATGCTACTCCCTTCATCCACCGGACGGGAATCAACCACTCTGCTTTCCGGGTACCCGCAGACAGGACATTTCATATAATCACACCGCCTTTCTCTGCTCTCATTGTATCATAACCTGCGCGTTTTGTAAAGGGCTTTTCCGGATTTTTCGCGCAATCCCGCATAAGGCGTCCACAACAAGCCGCACGGTACCGCCGGCGTTTTCATACGGGCACCTCAGCTAATCAGCGTGCGGCGAAAGGGGTGCCATTAACAAAAAAACATCGCAGAGAGAGCGTGTTCTCTGCGATGCTTTTCCCTGACGGAGCGGCGGGAAGGATGCCGCCGCTCCGTCATGCCGGTCAATATGCGATGGTGGTCATGAGGGCGTACTCAGGCTGGGAGACATCCAGGCGGGAGCACTGTACCACGATGGGGCGGTCGCTCTGAACCAGAATGGCATAGGGCTTGTTGCGGGGAATACGTTTCCCCTCATCGTTGACCATCCGATCCAGACGGATGTGATTGGTTCTCCGATCCTCGCACACTGCGTGCAGACCGGTGAGCGGCTCACAGTCCTCAAAGAACAGCGTCAGATCAATGTGCGCTGTCGCGCCGGACAGGTTGAGCACGCACACCGCCTCGTGGGAAACGAATTCCCCCTTGACCGTGTCGCTCATGTAACCGTCGGCAATCATCCATGTGGTTTTTCCCAGTACGGGTTGGGCAGTCATAGCGGATACTTCCTTTCATCAACAGCTTTCGGGATACGGGAAGTATACCATAAATCGGGCAGGAAGTCAAGAGGCGGGAGTCCGGGCGATATCGGTTTGGCGGGCGATCCGGCAACGCCGTGGGCAGGTTCAGCCGCGCAACTGCCAAAGAAGTCGCAACCGCCGCGCTTTTTTTCTCAAAACACTTGACAAACCACTCCGAATCGGGTATAATTATCGTTGTCGCATTTTGTGAACTGTTCGGCGAGAGGAGAACCCGGCTTGAATCTGGATCTCAGACCCCTGCTGAAAGGGGAAACCGCCCGGATGGGCGTGGATATTTTTATTGAGCCGGAGGCTCCGGCAGGCGTTGAACTGACGGATCGCGCCCATCTGGTCGGGGAAGTGACCAACCGGGGCGGCTATATGCGCTTGGCGGCAACCGCAACGGTGCCCTATCGCGGTGCCTGCGCCCGGTGCCTGGATCCAGTGAGCGGCGTGTTCTCCATTCCGTTTGAACGCACCGTCGTGACAGAGGGAACGCTCACCGAGGAACAGCTGGAGGAGGACGTGGACGAGTATCTCGTGCTGAACGACGGGATGCTGGACGCGGACGATGCCGTGCGCGAGGCACTGATCCTCTCCTTTCCGATGCGTCTGCTATGCAGGGAGGATTGTCCCGGACTGTGTCCGGTGTGCGGAAAACCGTTGCGCGAGGGCGCCTGCGGTTGCGTGACACGCGAGGTCGACCCGCGCTGGGCACCGCTTGCCGCGCTTCGCTTTGATGATGAGGAAGAAGCGGAGAACAACTGACGCAGCCGGTTGCCGTTGCTTTCCGGATTCGTTTTTCTTTTGAATGATACCCGCAAGGGGACTCAGATAGACATAGGGGCATGGCGGGAGCACCCGCGCGTGTACCCGTATTGCCCAAAGAGGAGGTGTCAAAATGGCAGTACCAAAGTGTAAAGTTTCCAAGGCTCGCAGAGATTCGAGACGCTCCAACAATACTAAGCTGACGGCAGTCGGTCTGGTGAAGTGCTCCAACCCGGAGTGCAGCGAGATGGTCAAGCCCCATCACGTCTGCAAGAAGTGCGGTTTCTACGACGGCAAGCAGGTTCTGAATGTCAAGAAGGACGCCTGACGGTCGGCGCTGTGTCGCCCCGGAGACTCTGAAACGGAAAAGACACCCTCTGTCCCAAACGGGAGAGGGTGTCTTTTTTTGTCGGGTGCGCCGCTTCGGCGGCACTGTCCCGATTTTCCGATCAGGGCGTCCGGTCGCTCTTGCGCCGGAAACAGCGGCCGCGGAGATGTGACCGGCGGAACACGCGCCGCGGTTGGGCTTGTCCCGCATCCTCGGCACACGCCTGCGCATGGCGCTTGCCGATCCGGTTGTACAGGCACAGTCCTGCCAGACTGATGGCGGCTGTCACAAGGAAAACAGCCACTGCCCAAAGGTACTTCTTTTCCCCGACGGCATTTCCGCCGACCGTGGACGTAATGACGGACGGGAACCGTGCCACCGTCGTCAGGGCAAGGTAGGAGGGGATGCTCATGTCCGTCAGCCCGATGCCGTAGGTCAGCAGATCCTTGGGCGTGCCGGGGAGCAGGAACAGCACCAGCGTCAAAAGGTTCCGTTTTTTCGGATTGCGCAGAATCGGCAGAGCGTCGATCTTCTCCTTGGGGTAGAAGGCGTACACGAACCGACCGCCGAACCGCCGCACCAGCAGAAGCACCAACACACTGCCCAGCGTGGTTCCGGCAAGGCAGAGAAACGCGCCCCCCCACGCGCCGAACACGTACCCGGCGGATATTTCCACCAGCTCGCCGGGGATCAGCGCCACCACGACCTGCACTGCGGAGATCAGAATCATGCACAGCGCGCCCAGCACATAGTGGTCGCCGATGATCTCCCGCACCTTGGCGGGATCATCCATGTAGCGCCACATCAGCCATATGCCCAGTACCGTCAGTCCGGTAAATACAACCGATGCAATGGACAACACCACGGATGCCCGGACACGGCTGACCAGCTTCTGCCCGTTCGCCTGCTTCACCCAATCTGCTCCTTTCCTTGCTTTGCCGAAGAGTCGCTACGCGGTCATGGGCAGGCGCACCGTAAAGGTACTGCCCTGACCGGGACTGCTTTCGACCTGTATCCGTCCGCCGCAAAGAACCAGAATCCGTCCGACGATTGTCAGTCCGATCCCGTTCCCGGCGGAACTGTGGGAGGTATCCCCCTGATAGAACTTCTCAAAAATACGTGTGATTACCGCATCGCTCATGCCGCATCCGGTATCCCGGATTCTGACGACCGCCTCGTTTTTCTCCTGTCGCAGGGTGCAGAATACCGTTCCACCGTCCGGCGTGAACTTGAAGGCGTTGCCGAACAGGTTGAGCCACACCTGCAGCAGCATATCCTCGTTGAACTCGTACATGACATCATCCAGATCAATATCCAGCTCGATATTCCGGGACGACCACTGCTTTTCCAGCGTCAGAATGGCGTGGCGAAGCTGCTCGTCCAGGTAGAAGCGCGTGCGGTCTGTCACGATCTTCTGGTTCTCCAGCTTGGAAAGAAGCAGGATATTGGTCGCCATATTGGCAAGGCGGTCGGACTCGGCGGCGATGATGTTCACGTACTTGTCGTGCTGCTCCGCAGTCAGATTGCCCTCCTGAAGCAACCGGGCAAAGCCGCGGATGGACACAATAGGCGTCTTGAACTCGTGGGAAAAATTATTGATAAAATCGTTCCGGAAAATCTCGGTGCTGTCCAACTCGCTCGCCATGTGGTTGAAGCTGCGCTGGAGTGCGCCCAGATCCGATCCCGGGTCTGCCGTTTCCGCCAGCCGGACCTTGAAATCCCCCTGCGCGATTTTCTCCGTCGCGCGGATGAGCTGTTCAAAGGGGCGGTATATCTTTTTGGACAGGATAACAGACAGAAGGCATCCTGCCAGAAGGCAAAACGCAAGACTCAGCGCGACGGCAAGAATCGGTGCGTACATCTCGCTCGGCAGGATCGGATAGAGCAGCCAGTACAGCAGAATCGTGAGCAGCGATGCCGCAACCATAATGGAGGAAAGAAGCAGGATAATCCGGTTGCTGAAGGAGCGGATGTAGCGGTAGCGGCGCGGCTGAGCCGGTGCCACGGCAGACTTCCGGCACCCCCTGCGACTCATTTCAGGTACACTCCCTTATAGCCCAGCCCGCGCACCGTGACGATCTCAAAATCGTGGTTATCGCGGAAGCGGTCACGTACCCGGCTGATATGCACGTCAATGGTCCGCTCGTCGGACTCGCTGGTCGTATCCCAGATCTCGTCCTTCAGCTGGCGCCGCGTGAAGATCTGGTTCGGGTAGGACAGCAGCTTGAACAGGAGCATAAATTCCTTCTGCGGCAGCTCCATGCCGCCTGCGGGAGTGGTTGTTTCCCCGTCAGTGCGGACGGTGAGCGCGTCATAAAACAGCACGGTCTTGCCCACCACCAGCTTGCGCTCGCTGACGACGCGGGAGCGGCGCAGCAACGCGGCAATGCGCAGGATCATCTCCTCCTCGTCCACCGGCTTGGTCATATAGTCATCGGTGCCGAGCAGGAAGCCGCGATGCTTGTCGGCAGGAGTCTGCTTCGCCGTGACCATCAGGATCGGGATCATGTTGCCCTGGGAGCGCAGGGTCTGCGTCAGCTCATAGCCGTCCATATTGGGCATCATGATATCCAGCAGAAGCAGGTCAATGTGCGTGTTTTCAAGCTGTCTCAACGCGTCCATTCCGTCGTTTGCCGGAACAGGCAGGTAGCCGTTCCGTTCCAGCACGGTACACATCAGCTTTCGGGTATTGTAGTCGTTCTCGACGACCATGATATTGTACATGGTAATGCCTCCGTACGTGTATTGCCACAGCGGGTCGATCCGCTGCTGTTCACATTGTATACCATAGGTATGACTTGCGTGTAAACAATTATAAAAGTTTTAGGCAATAATGCAATCTTTTGTCGGGATTTTTCAGGATACCCGCGCGCGAATCGCGCACGGCGGGCAAATTCAGCTCCGGACGTGCTTACGTCCCTTCAGAATCAGCGGAACAGCCATTGCCAGTTTGACCGCGTCGGGCACAAGGTAAGGCAGGACGCACCAGCCCAGCACGGTAGACAGTGCCACAGGACCCGTCGTGCGGGCGTAGACCACCATGAACCACGCCGTACCGAAGGTGTAGCACAGTGCCAGCCCTGCCGCCATACCGAGAATCAGCAGGGGCAGCTTCCCCTTGCCCAGCCGGAACAGGAAGCCCTCCATCGGCGCCCAGAGCAGGAAGCCCCACAGGTACCCGCCGGTCGAACCGAGCATATAGGCAATGCCGCCGTTGAACCCGGCGAACACCGGCACACCCAGCGCGCCCAGCGCCAGCCACACCGCCACGGCGGCAGTGCCGCGGCGCACGCCGAGAAGCCCGGCGATCAGTGCCACGGCGAAGGTCTGCATGGTAAAGGAGACCAGCGGCTTGGGCATCGGCACCGATATCCAGGAGCACACCGCCAGCACGGCGGCAGCCATACCGACGTATGCAACATCCAATGCCCGCGCGCGTGCGGTGCGGACGGCACCAGCCGTCCCGTTCTGTGTCGTCTGTTTGTTTTCCATTTCTTTTCCCTCTTGCTTTTATTTTTTCACAGCCTCATGCGGAGGCTCTTTCTGCGTTTTCCCGCAAAAATTCCCCGAACCGCCCGGATCCGGGGAAGCGGTCTGTACAGACCGACCTGACGGCAATGCCGCGCATCGCACGCTGTTACTGCTGCCTTACGTCTCCTGCAGGTACGCGACCGGCTCATACCCGAGCGCCGCGATGACAGCATCCCAGCGCGCACGCATATCGCTGTCGGGATCATACCGGAGCACGGGACGGAACCCGGCATCCAAGTAGGTCTTGATGGCGGCAAGGCGGTGGTCATCGGTGGTCAGCGTGACAACCGGGCACGCCCGCGCCTGCAATTCCTCCAGCGCGTGCGCCAGCATGGCGTGTCCGATGCCCTTGCCGCGGCAGGCAGGGAGCGCCCCCACCATGTGAATATAGCCCGTGCCGTCCGCGTGCCGCACGGCGGCGGAGGTGGCAATCCGCGCACCGCCCGCATCCGTGACAAAGAACAGGTCGCGCGCGGGGTCGAGGTCGGGGTAATTCCGGATGGAGTCCTCAAACCAGTGCGCGTCGGTATTGGGCAGCAGTCCGGCGGCGCAGACAGTCAGCCAGTCGGATATCTCCGCCTGCGTCCCGCCGAACGGCACGAAAGCATACCCCGCCGGCAGGGGACGGGGCGTGACCGGCGCGGCGGGACGAAGCATCATGAGTTGCTGCATGCTTCCGCCTCCCCGACAGCCTCGGCTGTCGGCTCCTCCGACTCCGGCTGAGCCGGGCAGTCGGGCGCCGGTTCTGCGGCGGGCGCCGCCTCCGCCGTGTTCTGTCCTTCCAGCAGCAACAGCTTTTCCGCCAGCAGGCGGGTCAGACCGCCCACCATGGCAGACGCGATGATGAGATCGCTGGCGTTCTCCACGGCAGTCTGGCTGGGCTGTTCGTGGTCGAGGATGGAGCCAGCCGCCGCACGCACCTGCTGGACGAAATACTCCGACACAATGCGATGCCGCGCGGTATACATCCGGTAGAACGCCTCCATCTCCTCCTCCGGCTGATCCGACGGCAGAAGATCGCGTATCATGGTGATGCTCAGGCTCTGCTTGAGCGTCAGGATGACGATCAGGTACGCCAGATGGATGCGGTAGTACCGCTTTCTGCGCGGTTCGGGCATGATCTTCATGCGCACATAGTTATTAATGGTAGAAGCCGTGATAAACTGTTCTTCCTTCAGCTCCGGCGGAAGGTAGTCCAGATACTGCCGCATCAGCACCGTGACCTGCTCCATATACAGTCCCAGGTCGGGAAGTCTGTCCCATTCCGGCAGTCTGTACTCCCGCAGGTATTTTTCCCATCGGCGCAGTTTGGCGGCGACCAGTTCCTTGTCAAAAGCCATATGTCTGCCCCTCTCTCTATAAAGTAGTGTTCATTATATCACATCCTGTGCCTGATTGCAAGAGGTCACGGTGAAAAAAATCAGGAAATATATATTCAAATCCTCTTGACATCGAGCCTGATATGTGGTAATATAATACGCGATATTAGATGTCAGGAGAATCAAACATGGATTATGTGATTTTTACCGATACGTCCGCCAACCTGCCGGACAAAGTCGTCCGCGAATACGGACTGCGCCAGATCCCCTTCTTTTACTGCCCGCCGGAGCATCCGGAGGGAATTCCCTGCCCCGGCTCGGAGGAGTTTGACGGGAGCGCCTACTACAACGCCATCCGGGGCGGGGCGGTCGTGACAACCTCCCAGATCAATGTACACCAGTATGTCAAGGCGATGGATCCGGTTCTGGAAGCCGGGCACGATATTCTGTTCGTGGGTATGTCCTCCGGTATCAGCGGCGCCTACCACAGTGCAACGCAGGCGGCGCACATCCTGTCCGAGCAGTACCCCGAGCGCAGGATACGCACGGTGGACACGCTGTCGGCATCGCTCGGCGAGGGACTGCTGGTCATCGAGGCGGCGAAAATGCGCGACGCAGGTGTAGGGCTGGACGAGGTCGCCGACCGCCTGAAAAGTCTCCGGATGCGGATGGGACAGATATTCACGGTAGACGATCTGTTCTGCCTCAAGCGCGGCGGACGCCTGTCCGGAGCGGCGGCGCTGTTGGGCACGGCGCTTGGCATCAAGCCGATCCTGTGCTCCAACGCGCAGGGGCAGATACTCTCCTGCGCCAAGGTGCGCGGACGCCGGGCATCCATACAGGCACTGGCTGACCGGTACGATCAGCTGGTCGAGGAGCCGGAGCAGCAGTGCATCGGCATCGCGCACTGCGACTGCTATCCGGACGTGCAGACGCTGATCACGTTACTCAACCGCAATCACCCCCCGCGCGAGATCATGACCGTCATGTACGAGCCTGTAACCGGTGCGCACGTAGGTCCCGGCGCGCTGGCGCTGTTCTTCTTCGGAAACCCTGCCAGCCGGGAGCTGGCAAAGTCGTAAATTTGACAGGCAGACGCCAATGACGGAGCATATGCCGCCATCATTGTGCCGTACTGCCGGAAGAAGGGCTTCCCCGACACTTCCGCAGGCGGAAAAACGCGGGGCACCCGTAAAAAGGAGGCGTTGCAGTATGACACGCACCAAGCTGTGTGACCGTATACTCCCGGATTATACCCGCGGAGAGGAAATATTCAACATGGTATCCCACATCGTGGGTGCCGCCTTCGGCGTTGTGGCACTGACGCTCTGCGTGGTGTTCTCGGCACTGAAAAGCGATGCGTGGGCTGTCGTCAGCAGTGCCATCTACGGCGTATCGCTGATCCTGCTGTACACCATGTCCAGCGTGTATCACGGACTGCCTCTTTCTTCGCCGACTGCCAAAAAAGTCATGCAGATCATGGATCACTGCACCATCTACGCGCTGATCTGCGGCAGCTATACGCCCGTACTGCTCTGCTCCATCCGTCGGGTTTCGCCGGGCTGGGGCTGGGGGCTGTTCGGCGTGGTGTTCGGGCTGTGTACGCTCTGCACCGTGCTGACCGCCATTGATCTGAAGAAGTACTCCGCGCTCTCCATGTTCTGCTATGTCGGCGTCGGCTGGTCTGTGGTGTTCGCCATACGCCCCGTGCTGGAATCGGTACCCCTGCCGGGTATTCTCTGGCTTGTCGGCGGCGGCATCGCCTACACACTGGGGGCTGTGCTGTACGTCCGCGCCGGCAAGCGCGGCAGTGCCCCCTATATGCACTCCGTGTTCCATCTGTTTGTTCTGCTGGGCAGCCTTCTTCAGTTTTTCTGCATCTTCTTCTACGTGATTTGAGCGAGGGCAGCAAAACCGAGGCGGCGGATCCGCATTGGGTTGCGCCGCCTCTGCCTTACAGTGCGCGGTGCCGCCGTATATACGGTTGCCCGGTTGCTTCCCTTTTCAAGCCCTTGACAAACGTCCGGATATATGCTATAATACGGTCGGAAATTGACCGTGTTTCACTGATGCAGATGATCGTGGGAACGGATAACGGCAAAGAGACGGGGGCACCGCGCGGGCGGACGCTCCCCCTCGTGTGCGCTCCGGCTCTGACTGCCTGCACGCCTCCGGGAGGTGATCGCGCGTCACGCCGGAGTTTTTCAGGGGGTACCGTATGCATATGAACCATGACATGAACCGTCCCGCTCTGCGGGTGGATGCCAGTGCCTACCCGGCAGGAGCCGCGCTCCTGTCTGCGTCCGGCGTGCCGGATGTTGCCCTGCTCCCGATGGGGGGCATATCCCATGCGAAAACACCGGACGGAACCGGCGAGCTGTCCGGTTCGGTTTCGTATTCCCTGTTGCCCGGCTTCTGTGATGTGCATGTGCACTTCCGGGAGCCGGGTTATTCGTACAAGGAGACCATCCGCACGGGGACGCAGGCGGCGGCACGCGGCGGTTACACCGCCGTCTGCACCATGCCGAATCTGGATCCCGTGCCGGACAGCCCGGCGCACCTGCGGGTTCAGACCGACATCATCCGCCGCGATGCCTGCATCGCCGTGTACCCCTACGGTGCGCTGACGGTCGGCGAGCGCGGCACGGAGCCGGCTGACCTTGCCGGCATGGCGCCGGAGGCGGTCGCGTTTTCGGACGACGGCAGGGGCGTGCAAAGCGCGGACATGATGCGGTCTGTCATGCGCGAGGCGGCGCGGCTGGGCAAGGTGGTCGCCGCGCACTGCGAGGACAACAGCCTCCTGCACGGCGGGTATATCCATGACGGCGGGTACGCCCGCGCCCACGGACATCGCGGGATATGCTCCGAAAGCGAGTACCGCCCCATTGCGCGCGATATTGAGCTGTGCCGCGAAACGGGCTGTGCCTACCATGTCTGCCACATCTCCACCCGCGAGAGCGTCGGGCTGATCCGGCGTGCCAAGGCAGAGGGCGTCAACATCACCTGCGAGACGGCACCGCACTACCTGGTGCTGGACGAGAATGCACTCCGCGAGGACGGGCGCTTCAAGATGAATCCCCCCCTGCGCTCCGCCGCCGACCGCGAAGCACTGCTGGAGGGACTGCTGGACGGCACGATCGACATGATCGCCACCGACCATGCGCCGCATACCGCCGCCGAAAAGAGCCGGGGGCTGGCAGGCAGTGCCTTCGGCGTGGTGGGACTGGAAACGGCATTTCCCGTGCTGTATACACACCTGGTGCGGACGGGCATCCTGTCCCTGGAGCTTCTGCTGGAACGGATGGTATGGGCGCCGCGGCGGCGCTTCGGTCTGCCGTGCGACCCGGAATCGGTCGGGCTGTCGCTCTGGGATCTGTCCACCGCCCGCCCGACAGACCCGGCGGAATTTCTCAGCATGGGACGCGCCACGCCCTTCGCGGGCGATGTGCTGTACGGCATCAACCGCATGACCCTGTGGCACGGGCAGGCGGTATACTCTGCAACCGACGGAAAGGAGTCCGCACAATGAAGCAATCCCTGTTTACGGTTTTCTCAAACCGACTTCTGACGCCCGATGCGCGTCAGCCTGTCTGCGAGATGGTGCTGGAGGGCGATCTGACCCCGGCACCCGGCGCGGTCAACCGTCCCGGACAGTTCGTAAACGTCCGGCTGGACGGGCTGTTCCTGCGCCGCCCGATTTCGGTCTGTGACATGGACGAGGCGGCAGGACGCCTGACGCTTGTATACAAAGTGGTAGGCGAAGGCACCGCGCAAATGCGCGATATGGTGCCGGGGCAAACGCTTGATCTGCTGACCGGACTGGGTAACGGCTACGACCTGTCGGTCAGCGGGGAGCATCCGTTGCTGCTGGGCGGCGGCGTGGGCGTACCGCCGCTGTACGGGCTGGCAAAGCGCCTGCTCGCCGCCGGACGGCAGGTCACGGCGGTGCTGGGCTTTAATACAGCCGCCGAGGTATTCTATGCCGATGAGTTCCGTGCGCTGGGCGCCGAGGTCGTACTGGCGACGGCGGACGGATCGGCGGGGGTGCGCGGTTTTGTCACCGATGCGCTCCCTGCGTCCTACAGTTACGTGTACACCTGCGGTCCCGAGCCGATGCTCCGGGCGGTGTTCCGCAGCATTAAAACCGGTGGACAGTTCAGCTTTGAGGAACGCATGGGCTGTGGGTTCGGTGCCTGCATGGGATGCTCCTGCAAGACCGTGACAGGCTGGAAGCGCATCTGCCGGGAAGGTCCGGTGCTGGAAAAGGAGGAGATACTGTGGGAGAAGTAATACAGACAGCGGATACCCGCACGGTGCTGTGCGGCATTGAGCTGGACAATCCGGTAATCCCGGCAAGCGGAACCTTCGGGTTCGGGTACGAATTCGCCGCGCTGTACGACATCAACTGCCTCGGCACCTTCTCCTTCAAGGGGACAACACGCGAGGCACGCTTCGGCAACCCGACGCCGCGCATCGCGGACTGCACGGCAGGCATGATCAACGCCGTCGGACTTCAGAATCCGGGGGTGGATGACGTGATTGCGCAGGAACTGCCCCGCCTGCAGGCGTGCTTCCGCAAGCCCGTGATGGCGAACGTATCCGGCTTCTCGGTCGAGGAGTACGCCTATACCTGCGAGCGGCTGGGGCGTGAGCCGCAGGTGGGTTGGCTGGAGGTGAATGTCTCCTGCCCGAATGTGCATGGCGGCGGCATGAGCTTCGGCACCGATCCCGCCGCAGCGGCATCCGTGGTGCGTGCCGTGCGCGCCGTGACCGACAAGCCGCTCCTTGTTAAGCTCTCCCCCAATGTGACCGACATTGTAACGATCGCCAAAGCCTGCGAGGCGGCAGGCGCGGACGGCATCAGCCTCATCAATACCCTTTTGGGTATGCGCATCGACAAGCGCACCCGCCGCCCCGTGCTTGCCAACCGGATGGGCGGATTTTCCGGACCAGCCATTTTCCCGGTGGCATTGCGCATGGTCTATCAGGTCGCGGGCGCGGTCGGCATCCCCGTTGTGGGTATGGGCGGCGTCTCCTCCGCCTCTGATGTCATCGAAATGATGATGGCGGGCGCCTGCGCCGTCGAGGTTGGCGCCGCCAACCTCGTGAATCCCTATGCCTGCCGCGATATCATCGCCGACCTCCCCCGCGTCATGGATATGTACGGCATCCGTGCCCTGCGCGACATCATCGGCGCGGCACTGTAACGGCGCCGTCTACCGTCCCCGCCCCGCCGGGCGCCGGTGACATTTTTCCCCGCAAAAAAACAACCCGGATTTCAGAAAACGGAGGATAAAACAATGGAAAAAGACGTAATCGTAGCCTGTGACTTCGACAGTGCCGGAGCGGTATTCACGTTCCTTGACCGCTTTGCAGGACGCGGACGCAAGCCCTTTGTCAAGATCGGCATGGAGCTGTTCTACGCAGAAGGTCCCGCCATCGTCCGCGAAATCAAACGCCGCGGACACCGCATCTTCCTTGACCTTAAGCTGCACGATATCCCGAACACCGTCCGCAAAACCATGGCGGTGCTGTCCGGGCTGGACGTGGATATGTGCAATCTCCACGCCGCCGGAACAATTCCCATGATGGAAGCGGCACTGGAAGGTCTGACCCGCCCGGACGGCAGCCGCCCGTTGCTCATCGCCGTGACACAGCTCACATCCACCGACCAGGCACACATGGAGCATGACCTGTGGATCCGGGAGCCGATGGAGGACGTGGTGCTGCACTACGCCGACAACGCCCGCCGCGCGGGACTGGACGGCGTGGTCTGCTCGCCGCTGGAGGCAGGGCGCGTGCATGAAACGTGTGGTGCCGGGTTCCTGACCGTCACGCCGGGCGTCCGGTTTGCGGACGGCGACCGCGGCGACCAGAAGCGCGTCACAACACCCGCCGAGGCGCGGACGATCGGCTCGGATTTCATCGTTGTCGGACGCCCCATCACGGCAGCCGCCGATCCGGTCGCGGCATACGAGCGGTGCTGTGCGGAATTTCTCGGCTGATGGCGGACAGAATCGCCGCACGCCATACCGTCCTGTTTGATCTGGACGGCACACTGACAGACCCCCGTATCGGTATCACCGGATCGGTGGCGTATGCGCTGGCAAAATTCGGGATCTCGGTGGACGACCCGCATCGGACACTGACTCCCTTCATCGGTCCGCCGCTCCTGGAGAGCTTTGAAAAATACTACGGCTTTTCACGGGACGAGGCGCGCCGCGCATTGGCTTACTACCGGGAATACTTCGCCCCGACAGGCATTTTTGAAAATACCGTGTACCCCGGCATCCCGGAAGCATTGCAGGAACTGCGCGCCGCCGGTCGGCGTCTGTGCGTGGCAACCTCCAAGCCGGAGGTGTACGCGCGGCGCATTCTGGAGCATTTCTCACTGGACTCCTGCTTTGATGCCGTCTGCGGCGCGACACTGGACGAAACGCGGGTGCGCAAGGCGGACGTCATCGCCTACGCGCTGGAAACGCTGGGCGCGGAGCCGGACGCCGCCGTCATGGTGGGCGACCGACTGCACGATATAGAGGGCGCACACGCCTGCGGACTGCCTGCGCTGGGTGTTACCTACGGCTACGGCTCCCGCAACGAACTGACGGCGGCGGGTGCCGATGCACTTGCCGACACGCCGGCGGACGCCGTGCGCGTTCTGCTGGGCAGGTCATCCTGACGCCGCCGGACGCATCCGCCCCCCAAAAAAATGACATCTCCGGAAGCCGATCTTACAGAAAAGCACAACAATACTGCATTATAAAAGAAGCGAGGAAAAAGAACCATGACTGAACTGCAGAAACAAATCGCCACTGACCTCCTGTCCATCCGCGCCGTATACTTCCGCCCGGAGCAGCCCTTCACATGGGCAAGCGGTATCAAAAGCCCGGTATACTGCGACAACCGTCTCACCCTGACCGCCCCGGCTGTGCGCACGCACGTTGAGGAAGGGCTGGCACAGCTCATCCGCGAGAACTACCCCGACGCGCAGGTGCTCATGGGAACTGCCACCGCCGGCATCGCGCACGCCGCCATCACCGCCCACCTGCTTGGTATGCCCATGGGCTACGTTCGCTCCGGCAACAAGGATCACGGTATGCAGAACCGCATTGAGGGCAAGCTGGAAAAGGGCGCAAAGGTCGTTGTCGTGGAGGATCTGATCTCCACGGGCGGCAGCGTGCTGGAAGCGGTGGACGCCCTGCGCGAGGCAGGCGCCGAGGTGCTGGGCATTGTGTCCATCTTCACCTACGGGATGAAGAAGGGCGCCGAGCGGCTGGCGGCAGCGAACGTACACAACGTGTCGCTGACCAACTTTGACTGCATCGCCGAGGTGGCTGCCGAAACCGGCTACATCCGCCCGGCGGACGTCGCGCGCCTCCTGGCGTTCCGCCGGAATCCGTCCGACGAGTCGTGGATCCACGCCCACGAGGCGTGACCGGACGCGCACGCCGGAAGGGGGTACTGTCCGATGAACGGAAAACCGAGAAGCCTGTTGGCAATCGAGGATCTGTCGGTCGAGGAGATTGACGGACTGCTGCATACGGCGCTGGACATCATCGACCGTCCCGCAGCCTATGCGGACGTCTGCCGGGGGAAAAAGCTGGCAACGCTGTTCTTTGAGCCGTCTACCCGCACGCGGCTGAGCTTTGAGGCAGCCATGTACGAGCTGGGAGGCAACGTGCTGTCGGTGGCAAGCGCTGCGTCCTCCTCCGCCTCAAAGGGCGAGAGCGTGGCGGATACGGCACGGGTCGTGTCCTGCTATGCGGACATCATCGCCATGCGGCACCCAAAGGAGGGCGCCCCGCTTGTGGCGGCGGCGCACGCATCGGTGCCTGTCATCAATGCCGGGGACGGCGGACACAATCACCCGACGCAGACGCTGGCGGATCTGCTGACCATCTACCGCCGCAAGGGCAGCTTCGCGGGACTGACCGTCGGATTCTGCGGCGACCTGAAATTCGGACGGACGGTGCATTCGCTCCTGCACGCGCTGTGCCGCTACGCCGGGCTGAAGGTCGTGCTGATCTCGCCGGAGGAGCTGAAGCTGCCGAGCTACGTCAAGGATGAGGCGCTCCGCGCGGCGGGCGTCCCCTACGTGCAGACGACCGACCTGTCGGCTGTCATGCCGGAGCTGGACATCCTGTACATGACGCGCGTTCAGCAGGAGCGGTTCTTCAACGAGGAGGACTACCTGCGGCTCCGGGATCGATACATCCTGACGCCGGAGAAGCTGAAGACCGCCAAGCCGGATATGTGCATCCTGCATCCGCTGCCGCGCGTCAACGAGATCTCCGTGGCGGTGGACGAGGATCCGCGCGCCTGCTACTTTGAGCAGGTGGAGAACGGAAAGTATATGCGCATGGCGCTGATTCTGATGCTGTTGGGGGTGAGGGTATGACTGTTGATTCCATACGGAACGGAATCGTGATAGACCACATCACGGCGGGGCGCGGCATGGAGCTGTACCGCCTGCTGGGGCTGGGGGAGCTGGACTGCCCGGTCGCACTGCTCAAAAACGTAACCAGCACCAAAATGGGACGCAAGGATCTCATCAAGATAGATGCGGACATTCCGCTGAACACCGACATTCTGGGCTATGTAGATCCCGGCGTGACCGTCATCACCATCCGCGACGGAGCGGTGGCGGACAAACGGCAGATCGCACTGCCGGAACGCATCACCAATGTGATCCGCTGCCGGAACCCCCGCTGCATTACCTCTACCGAGCAGGAGCTGCCGCATATCTTCCGCCTGACCAACGCCGACCGCCGCGAGTACCGTTGCCTGTACTGCGAGGTGCGGGCGGATAAGACAGCGGCAGACACCTGAGAGACTTTCCGGGCTGTTCCCACTGTCGCAGGGTTGTTCAGAAACTCGCAATGAGTTTTTGAACAACCCTTTTTTTGTTTTTCCGACCGAGCCCGGACCGCCGGAATACCGCCCTCCCGGGCGAAAAAGATGACTTTACACAGACTTTACAGAATCAAAACCCCGCTTTGATAGCGCTATTTTGCGAAACGCGCTATACTTGTGCCGTAATCCGGAAAGATGAAAAAGAAAGCAAAAGGAGTTTGCGAAAATATGAAAAACGGTATCAAGAAGATTGTTTCGGCAGCGCTGGCAGGTCTGATGTGCCTGGGCGGTGCGGCGCTTGCTTCCTGCGGGAACAGCAATGAGAAGAACATTACGGTCGTTGTGCGTGAGCAGGGGAGCGGCACCCGGGAGGCGTTCGACAAGGTCGTCACCGACGGGACGCATTTCCTGGAGGAAAAGAACAGCGCGGGCAAGAAGGTGTACAACACCGCCTCCACTGCCGTCCAGCAGACCAAGACCGGCACGGTGCTGTCTGCCGTTGCGGCTGATAAGAACGCCATCGGGTACATCTCGCTGGGATCGGTCAACGACACCATCCGTGTGCTGAAGGTGAACGGCGTGGCGCCCTCCGAGGACACCGTCCTCTCCGGCGCGTACAAGATCCAGCGTCCCTTTGTGGTCATGACTCACAAGGGGCAGACGCTGACCCCCGTTACGGCGGATTTCATGAGCTACCTCAAGAGCGCAGCCGCCAAGAACGCCGCCGATGCGGCAGGATGCATCTACCTGTCCGACCCCGCCAAGCGTGCCAATGCGGGCGCGGAGGCAATCCCGGTTGTGAGCTTTGAGAAGCAGGCGAGCCTGCCCGAGGGCGGCAAGATCGTCGTGCGCGGCTCAACCTCCATGGAGAAATTCATCAATGCCGCCGCCAAGGCATACGCCGCCGTGTACGGTGTCAAGCCGGAGGATGTGTTCGACATCCAGCTGGAAGGCTCCTCGGTGGGACGCAAGGCGGCAGAGAATGATACGGTCGGCAATGTGATCGGGCTGTCCTCTGCGGCGGTCAAGCAGGACAACATCGACAGCTTCAATGTGTGTCTGGATGCGGTGGCTGTCATCGTCTGCAAGGAGAATACGGCAGTTTCCGACCTGACGCTGGAGCAGCTGTACGCCATTTTCTCCGGCAAGATCACCAAGTTCAGCGAGCTGTCCAAGTAAGGGATCCTCTATGACTGCAACGAGACTGAAGGAAAGGATCGGAAAAGCAGTCTTTGCGGCGGCGGCGGTCATTTGCGTGATCGCCGTAGTCGCAATTTTCGCGTTTCTGATCTACAAGAGCATCCCCGCCTTCGGCAAACTGGGCGTGTTCCGGTTCATGTTCGGTGACAACTGGTCGCCTGACCGCCTCGACACCTACGATTCGCCGCTCTCCGGCACCTACGGAATCCTGACCATGATCGCAGGCACGCTGACCGCTACGGTAGGCGCCCTGCTAGTCGGCGGCGTGCTGGGATATTTCACAGCCATCTTCCTGGCATTCTACTGTCCCCCTGCCCCGCGCCGGGTGCTGTCCGCCGTCATCAATCTGCTGGCAGGCATCCCGTCGGTGGTATACGGCTTCTTCGGCATCGTGTTTCTTCTCCCTCTGCTGGCGCGCATCGCCCCCAACAACGGCAGCGGACTGCTGGCAACCTCCCTGATTCTGGGCATCATGATCCTGCCGACCGTCGTGTCGCTGTCACGCACCAGTCTGGAGGCAGTCCCGCGCTCCTACTACGAGGGATCGGTTGCCATGGGTGCCACGCACAGCGAGACGGTGTTCCGCATCATGTCCCCGGCGGCACGCTCCGGCATCACGGCATCGCTGATTCTGGGCATCGGACGGGCTTTGGGCGAAACCATGGCAGTGGTAATGGTGGCAGGCAACGCGCCCGCTTACCCGAGCGGTCTGTTCTCCTCCTTCCGCGTGCTGACGGCGAACATCGTCATGGAGATGGGCTATGCGGGTGAAGTGCAGGAAGGTGCCCTGGTGGCAACCGGTGTGATTCTGCTGCTGTTCGTGCTGGCGGTGAACCTCCTGTTCGGCGCCATTTCCTCCCGCGCTGTCAGGCGGATTTCGTCCCGTCAGCCGCGCGGGAAGCATCCGGCGCGGGAAAGCCGTCTGCGCGGCTCTGCCGCGCGCCTTGCGCGCCGCATCCGCGACTGGTTCGGTGCACTGGGCAGCCGCATCCGCATCTGCCGCATCGGGCAGGGCGTGGCGGTCTTTGCCGGCGTGGCGGTCGCGGCGGTGCTGGTGCTGATCATCGGCTTCATTCTGGTCAAGGGACTGCCGTACCTTGTGCGCAATCCGTCGCTGATCTGGGGACGGTTTGAGTTCGGCGGCGAGAAAGTCACCATCCTGCCTGCCATCATCACGACGCTGTACGCGGTCGGTCTGAGCCTGCTCATCGCCGTACCGGTCGGCATCATGACAGCGGTATTTCTGAACGAGTATGCACGCCGGGACAATCCGCTCATCCGGCTCATCCGCTCCGCCATTGATATTCTGAGCGGCGTGCCGTCCATCGTGTACGGTCTGTTCGGCATGATTACCTTTGTCAAGCTGTTCGGCGGCTCCAGCAGCATTCTGGCAGGCTCCCTGACCGTGAGCATGATGCTGCTGCCTACCATCGTGCGCTCGACGGAGGAAAGTCTGAAGTCCGTCCCGGATTCCATGCGGGAGGGCAGTCTCGCGCTGGGCGCCGGCAAACTGCGCACCATTTTCAAGATCGTTCTGCCCAGCGCACTGCCGGGCATCCTGTCTGCCGTGATCCTGTCCATGGGACGTGTCATCAGCGAGTCGGCGCCCTTCCTGTACACCATGGGCTCTGTCATCTCCGCGGTGCCGCACGGCGTATCGGACAGCGGCGCGTCCCTGGCGGTAGCGCTGTATCAGCTCTCCGGCGAGGGCTGGTACATGAACGAGGCATACGCGACGGCGGTCGTGCTGATCCTCCTCGTGCTGACGCTGAATCTTCTGGCGGAGCTTGCCGCCTCCCGCCTGTCCCGCAAGCTGAAAGGAGCAAGTAAGTAATGGCAAATACGGATATTCTGAGCAACCTCGAACATTTCGGGCAAAACATATCGGTGCGCGGCGCCGATCTCTGGTACGGCGATTTCCACGCCATCCGGGACATCAGCGTGGACATCCCGGCACGGCAGGTGACGGCGTTCATCGGTCCTTCGGGGTGCGGCAAATCGACCTTTCTCAAGTGCTTCAACCGTATGAACGACCTGGTAGACGGTTGCCGCGTATCGGGTGACTTCCGCATCGGGGATGTGGACATCTACGGCAAGATCGACATCAACGACCTGCGCCGCAACGTGGGCATGGTCTTTCAGAAGCCCAACCCGTTCCCCATGAGCGTCTACGACAACATCGCCTACGGTCCCCGCACCTTCGGCATCCGCAAGCGCGCGTTGCTGGACGGCATCGTGGAGGAATCCCTGCGCGCTGCCGCCATGTGGGACGAGCTGAAGGATCGGCTGGACAAATCCGCCCTTGGACTGTCCGGCGGTCAGCAGCAGCGGCTCTGCATCGCGCGTGCCCTTGCCGTCAAGCCCGGCATCCTGCTCATGGATGAGCCGACCAGCGCCCTTGACCCCATCTCCACCGGCAAGATCGAGGAGCTTTGCACCGAGCTGTGCAAGTCCACCACCATCGTCATCGTCACCCACAATATGCAGCAGGCAACCCGTATCTCCCATAAAACCGGTTTCTTCCTCCTCGGCGAGCTGGTCGAGTTCGGCGACACCGACGACATCTTCACCGATCCCCACGATGAACGCACCGAGCGCTACATCACCGGTCGCTTCGGTTAAGCGCAGGAACGTTGGGGAGGCGCCGGAGAAGCGTCGGGGGCTTCTTGAAAGAAGCCCCCGAACCCCCAAGAACTTTCCCGAAACATGCTTTGGGCAGACCCTGCGTTCGTGCGCGGTCAGCCGGGGTGCGTTCCGGGGGATCCGGCGGCGTAAAAAAGCAGGTCGTCGCCTCCCAAGAACGTTCCAATGCCCCTTGTAAAACAAAACAACCTATGCTATAATGAAGGAGGACACACATATCATGTCCGCAAGAGTACAGTTTGAAGCAGAACTCAATGAAATGAAGGACGAACTGGTCGCCATGTGCCGCCTGACTGCCGATATGATTGCCAACGCCACCACTGCGCTGGTCAACTTCGACCGCGAACTGGGACGCAGTATCGGGGAGTCGGACAAAAAGGTGGACGAGTATGAGATGGATATTGAGAAGCGCTGTATGCGCATCCTCATCCGCCGCCAGCCGGTCGCGCGCGACTTCCGCGTGGTCTCCACGGCGCTGAAAATGATTACGGACATCGAGCGCTTCGGCGATCAGGCAAGCGATATCGGCGATCTGGTCTATACCATGCCCGGGGACACCTATATCAAGAAGCTGACCCACCTGTCTGCCATGGGCGAGCTGGCGGTCAGGATGGCGCGGGAAAGCGTCAATTCCTTCATCCGCAACGACGAACAGCTGGCGGATGAGGTCATCGCGCTGGATGATGCCATGGACGATATGTTCATCGCGGTCAAGGACGACCTCATTGAGCTGATCCGGCAGGACGGGGAAAAGAACGGGGATCAGGCAATCACCCTGATGATGGTTGCCAAGTATCTGGAACGTATCGGGGATCACGCCGTCAATGTAGCGGAGTGGACAAAATACAACGAAACGGGGGTACACCAAAAATTCTGATGAAAAAACCGCTGATTTACGTTGTCGAGGATGACGAAGGCATTCGCGAGGTATACGAGGGCGCCTTGGAGGAGGACTATGACCTCCGCCTGTTCCCGGACGGAGCGGGCTTTTTCGCGGTGTTCGACACGGCACGCCCTGACCTTGTCATTCTGGACATCATGCTGCCGGACATGGACGGCTATACCATCCTGCGCCGCATCCGCGAGGCGGATGAGCGGGTGCCCGTCATCATCGTCAGCGCCAAATCGGACGAGATCAGCTTTGTCAAGGGGCTGAACAAGGGGGCGGATGACTATATGTCCAAGCCCTTCTCGATTCTGGAGCTGATGGCACGGGTGCGGGCGCGCCTGCGTGTCGCCAACCTGAACATTTCTGCCTCCGGCGGCTTCCGCATCGACCGCAACACCTACAAGGTATTCTACGACGGCACAGACCTCGGGCTGACGCTCAAGGAGTACCGCCTGCTGGATCAGCTGATCAGCAAGGCGGGCGTAACCGTCGCGCGCGAGGATCTGTTCCGCGAGGTGTGGGGGGACGACTATATGGGCGAGACACGGACGCTGGATATGCATATCGCCACACTGCGGGAAAAAATCAAGGCGGCGGGCGGCGGGGATCCCATCGTCACCGTGCGCGGCATCGGGTACCGGTTCGAGGGATAAGGAGTACGGCATGAAAAAGAAAATATTCTGGCGCATATTCGCGCTGTCGGCGCTGTCGGTCCTGCTGGTTTTCCTGTTCGCCCTGTATGCGGTCAACCGCAACAGCCAGCACGTGGTGGAGGAACGCCTGATCGCGGAATCAGAGCTGTTGTCCTGCGTACTGAAGCAGCCGGATGACATCGACCGCCTGCGGGATTATACCGACCGGGATCAGTTCCGCATCACGGTCATTGACCGGGCGGGCAATGTGCTGTACGAGAACGGCACCGACACGTCCGCGACCGAGAATCACGCCGACCGCGCGGAGGTGATCGCGGCGCTGGCGGGCAAACCGCACACGGTACAGCGCTACTCCGCAACACTGGGGCACACCATGACGTACTACGCCCTGGCGACCACGCTGGACAGCGGGGAGACTATTGTCATCCGGCTGGCAGTACGGAGCAGTGAGATCGGCTCCTTTCTGCTGGCGGCTCTGCCATTCCTGTTGCTGGCGCTGGTACTGGCGCTGGTGCTGTCCTCGCTGTTGGCTGGGCGCCTTTCGGCGCACGTGTCCGACCGGATAGGCAACGTGGCGCGCAGTCTCCGCTCGCTCAACGAGGGGAAGTATGAACCGCTCAGAACCGACAGCAGTGAGCCGGAATTCTATGCGGTCTATCAGGAGATCAACGAGCTGAACGGCAAAACCTGCGCACTGCTGCAGAAGCAGCAGCGCGACCGGGAACGCCTGTACGCCGTGCTGGACAACATGGCGCAGGGCATGATCGCCATTGATGCGGAGGAGAAGATCGTGTTCGCCAACAACAGTGCCCTGCGCTTTCTCGGCGGGACGCTGCAGGACATCGGGCGCCCGCTCAACTACCTGCTGGAGGATCCGGAGCTGTGCCGCCGGATACGCGAGAGCGGCAGTACGGACGCGATGTTCGACTATCCGTTTGAAGCCTACGACTTCACGGTGGCTGTGCGCCACCTGCGGGACGAGGCGCCCTCCGCGGGGGTAGCCGCCATCGTCATCCTGACCGATTCCACCAACGAAAAAAAGATTGCACGGGAGAAGAGCGATTTCTTCGCCAATGCATCTCACGAGCTGAAAACGCCGATCACGGTCATGCAGGGGCTGTCCGAGCTGTTGCTGGCGCGTCCGGGGCTGGACGACACCTCCCGCCGGGACGCAGACCGCATCCATCGGGAGTGCCTGCGCATGGCGGATCTGATTGCGGATATGCTCCGTCTGAGCGAGCTGGAGCAAAGCGCCGACAGCGGGGACAACCGCACGACCTTTGATCTGCACGCCGTGGTGGATGAATCACTGGCGGAGCTGAATGCCCGCATGGAGGCTCTGAATCTGACGGCGCGCGTCACGGGCAACGGCAAGGTATCCGCCGATCCCAAGAAAATATATGAGCTGGTCAACAATCTGCTTTCCAACGCGGTCAACTACAATAAGCCGGGCGGGCGCATCGACGTCACCGTCAGCGAGACAGCCGGGCACACCGTGCTGACTGTCCGTGACACGGGCATCGGCATTGCGCGGGAGCATCTGCCGCGCCTGTGTGAGCGCTTCTACCGGGTGGACAAATCCCGCTCCAAGAGCACCGGCGGCACCGGATTGGGGCTTGCCATCGTCAAGCACATCTGCGCTCTTTACGGTGCCGAGCTGAAAATCGACAGCGAGCCGGATGTCGGCACGACTGTGACGGTTCGGTTCTGATGTGCAGGCGCAAACGAGCGACACGCGTTCCTGCGTCATCATCAACAAAAAGCGTTACGAAAAAGCGCGGGCGGTATAAACCGCCCACCAGATTACTGACAAAGGTCTCAGGCCTCTCGTTCTGAGACCTTTGTCGTATTTTACAAGTATTCGTATAAGTGATATAACAGATGTAAGTGCCACTTACAATCCCGATTTATTATATCATAAATCTTCCCGTTTTTCAATCTCAACCACGCAATAAACTTTGAAAGGAACACCGCCGAGCGATGGGATGTATCGGCGGTCATTCTTTTATTCGTTTCTGTCTGCTGTGCAGAAGGCTTCTGCCGCCTACCGCATGGCAATTTTGAATCCGGCAGTAAAGGCTTCGCGTTCGGAGATGCCGTTCAGTTCGATTTCTGTGGCGCAGTACTTTTCAAGCAGTTCTTTCTGCTCATTTGAAAGGACTTCAAGCAATTCGGCTTTGTTTTGGGATTGCCTATGTTGCAGTTCACGGTATTCCTGATTGTTTGAAATATGGATCGGTATTTTTTCAAAAAAAGCAGGGACGAAAAAAACGGGAGAAATCTTTCGAAATCTCCCGTTTTTCCGCTGTTTGGCTTGCCAAACGGCTGTTTTCCTCGTGCGGATCAATTTTGAACGCACAACATGGCATACCCTTTCAAAATCGATCCATACCACAAGTTTTTTCAAAATCGATCCGTGGTTTTCGGTCAGTGGATAGACTGATCCCTTGGTGATGATGGAATATTAGTCTTACCCGCTATCTTCCGGAGACTTGACATCATGCCTGCAAACGAATCTATGTAATGAGCTTTACCAAGTCCGGTCTTCGCACAGATGATTCCACGCATATTCGAGCGATGCATAAGTGATTTCTATCCAACAATCCTTAAAATACGGCTTTTTGTCAACGCGTATATTGCACATTAGCATCGCATTGTTGTTGCCTTGATTATATCGGTACAAAAACTCTAATTTGCATTTTCCGCTGTTGATCTTGTCTGCGAGCTCTCCGATACTCCATTCCTTTCGTATCGTTTGTCCGAAAAGCGACTTTTCAAATACGTATATAGTTACGTCGTATTCGTCATCTATCAAGGTGTAGGTCACTTTTGCGGCATCCGTCCGAACGACCTTGTCAATATCGCTTGCAGGATGGTCGGGTAGCACCCAAAATCCGTCGGGAAAATCAAAGATCAGCTCTTTGTCTTGAAAATAAACGCGATCGGTAATGCAATCGTGCAGCGAAAACATGTTTTCATCTCTGTCGCAATGCAAAAAGTTCATGCGCTCACCGCCGTTCTTTGCTTTATTTATATAATAAGTTTGTAAACATTTCAACCATTTCGCAAGCGATTCTCAAAGGCTCCATCCGGGAGGGAGCTGGCGCCGTAGGCGACTGAGGGAGAGTGCGTTGACGTAAAGTCTAATCAAATTTCAAAGTCGTGCAGGCTCCTTCCACCGCTAACGCGGTCCCCCGTCTCGCTTTGGCTCGGTCACGCTCGGGCTCTGACACCACACCGTGGTGTCATTCACTACCCTCGCGCCGCTTCGCTACCTCTCGGAGGGAGGCTTTCGGTAGTTCGAATCCTTTGTGTCGCAAAAAACTTGAAAATGGATCTATGGAAATTCGAAAAAAGTTAGGGTCGAAAAAAACGGAGAAATCTCTCGAAATCTCCGTTTTTCTCGTTTTTTCTCTTCCGGATCGATTTTGACCGTTAGACATGGCAGGGGCAGGAGGATTCGAACCCGCGACCCACGGTTTTGGAGACCGGTACTCTACCAGCTGAGCTATACCCCTGTGCAACGCCAGTATTATAGCACACATCCGGCAAAAAAGCAAGGGGTTTCCCGAAAAATCAGAAAACTTTTTTGCGTACAGATTGCCCAACAGGAGCCGGAAGCGGGCGATCGGCAGAGGAAGGTCTTCCGGAAAATACGGGCGGCGTATCCTGTACAGACAAAAATCCGAACTCTTGTCAACCGACAAAAGTCCGGATCCTATACTGGTGGAGATAAGGGGAGTCGAACCCCTGACCTCTTGAATGCCATTCAAGCGCTCTCCCAACTGAGCTATACCCCCGTGAAGCATCGCGTGACTGTCCACTGCCATGCAACGCCCGGTTATTATATCACACGGCAGACGGTTTGTCAAGAGCTTTTTGGAAAAAGTTAAAAATTGATTCTGCGTTGTAAAGAGATATGACCCAAAAGGAAGAAAAATATAGCAATTCCCAAAATTACAGGCAATATCCATCGGCCTTAAACCAGCCGACGCAATCCCGTTGACTGACGCACAAAAGCGCACAGGAGACGGTTTTAGGCAAGAGTCCGGCAGTCCGGCACTTCCATTTGCGCAAAAGCGCCTTTATCTTCGACCACAGCATCTCAATCGGATTCATATCGGGGCTGTACGGCGGCAGATACCGCAGCTCTATGCCTGCGGCGTGATATGTGTTGTTCGTCCTCGTCGTTCAGCAGCTGCTTTCTACCCTTCATTGTGCAGCATTTTACCCATTTTTCTCATCTCCCTGTGACATATTGTACCACTCTTTGCTACAATTGTCAAGGGTGACTGCTATTTTGAAAGTTGCTATAATCAGTGTTTCCTTAGCCACACAGCAAGTTCTTCCGGATAGTTATAAATATCGACCAGCTTCACATACTGTACAGCTTCGCCTGCATATCCGTAAGGCAGTATAGCTACATATGCATCATGATACACCAATCCGTCCGCGTCATCATATTCCCGGAAAAGAATTACTTCTCCCCCCAGAGGATCAGATGAAAAACTTCCACACTGATACTTATCACGAATTCCCATCATCCGGGCAATTTTGTCCAGTTCGCTTTCGTCAATGCTCAAATATTTTCTTTTCACTGGTGATGTTGTTATAAGTGCTTCCTGCAAGGGTTTCCCCCAATCATTCTTTTCCTTCAAACTGGCCAAATTCTCCTCATTTCCGGATAGTTGAGATTTTGAAAGCATGCAGCATTCCAAATTATAATAGGAGCAAGTGTCCTCGTCACTTCTTTGCATGACCATATACGCGTATACGAATCCGTCCTCAGTATCATAAAACAAAGCCATACTTGTGCGATATTCGAACAGCACCCTTCCATAAGCATCGGTGTCCATCGGCGTGATGGTTTCATAGTAATCTGTCATAGGAAAGGAGTTGTGGGTCACGCTGTATAGATCCATATCCGAGCCACTGTAACCATGAGGTTCGCAAGCACACAGTGGAAAAATGATAGACAGACAAACGATAAAAACAGTCATGCGCAAAGCCATATTCCTTGTAATCATTAGCCCCTCCCTTTAACAAACAATCATTGGCGGTCTTATAACATCCCAATAGTATCTCCACCCTGCTTCCTCAGCACCCTCTCGATACCGGCTTTGCAGATAGTACAGCCCCGTGTCCGTATCGTAGTAATACCCCCGATATCGGAACGGATTGAGCGTGCGGACAATCCGCTTCTGAATCGTTGTCGTGCCCAACTCGGTGGAAACCGTGCAGTTGCCCCACGCATCGTATGTGTACGAGCCTATCTTGGTTCCGTTTTCCGTGTAGATGGCGATGATGTCCCCTTGCAGGTTCTTCTCGAAGTAGTAGGTGTCAAATGTATACGTTCCATAGGTCTTGTTTCGGTACTGCAACCCGACGGGAGCGCCGTTCTCATCATAGAGGTATACAAGGAAGTGGTTCGGGGTCTCCGCGCCACTACTGCTCTTCGTCGTCCACGTCTCGGTGACGATTTGGGAGCCGTTCAGCGTGTAGTGGTGGATCGTACTGCCATTTGTCTTGACGGTTCGGATGCCATCGGCGTTATACGCGAAGGTATACAGGAACTGTCCTCCGTTCATGGACATCTCCATGAGTTTGCGACCGTTCCACTCCAGCGTATACCCGTTGTAGGTGGTGGGGTTGCCGATGGCGTCATACTGATATACCGTCGAACCGACCTGTGTCAACCGGTCGCCGGTATAATTGTAAGACTCGGTCGCGGTTTCGTTACCCGGTGTGCCTATGGTGTAATCATATGTCGTTTGACTTGTACGGTTTCCTGCCTTGTCAAACGAGATACCCATATAAATATATGCATCACTCCTCACACCTCCCATAAGAAAAGACAGATATTTCAACCGGTATGTTCAAAACAGACAAGACTTCAGTCTCCTGCGGTGTCAGATGATAGAGAAATTGTCCGTACAAGGATATTATGGACAGCCTTATTCGCATCTTCCCCATCTGGCTTAATAAATTTTTCTTTTCAAGTATGGATGGATATTTCTTAAAAAAATCGTCGATGGTCATCTGTTTAACCCCATTATTAACCAACTGCTCTTTTAATGTCCAAGAACGGCGTTGAGCCTGTAAACCAAGTGTTCGAAAAACAAGGCTCTCTGCGTTGCACTGCACAGAGGGTTCCACATTAAGAATAGATGTAATGTCCGACAAGTCTTTCTCACTATCTATTCCAAAGTACAAGAATACATCAATCATCGTTGATATCCTCCAAGAAAGCTTTTCCTATTTCAATAAGTTCTTTATATGAAAAATTCTTATCATTGGGCAAATCCCATTTCAAGGATTCAATGTAATCCCCAAATGCATGGCGTTGATGGTCATTCATTTTCAGTTCTCTAGCCGCTTGTTCAACTTGCCGAATATCCCTTTTCTTGGCGCACATATTATGCACCAACACTTCTGTGTCGCCTACATAATATGTATGGAACCCCTCGACCTCAAAGTTATATGTTGTTTCAGGGCTTTCCAGCAGTTCATGCTGAACCTGCTCCACGACAATATACTCACCGTTGAGCAGTTGCAATCTGTCCCCGGCACGGAGCTGTATAGCCTCCGTCCAACCTTTTTGCGGTACATAGAAAGGATGCGTCGGAGTGCAAACAATTTCTTCACCGTTCACTGTAATATGGACAAGCTCTTTGGCCTCATTCCGGAAAGTCTGAACCACCTGTTTTAGTTCGGTCTCCCCTGTCGTCGGGTCGGTTGCCCAAACCCAGTCCCCGGCCTCTATCCTCTCGATGGCTTCGTGTCCTGTTGCCGTCAAGACCAACGTCCCAGCTACAAAGCAGATATTTCCTCCGTTGGCCACATTATACGCCCCACATATCGTGGTACCTATCTCTGCAACCGTTTGCGTTACAGCTTTATATGTGTTATATGCCTCTTCGTCTCCTCCGCATGTACCATCACGGACAAAGTTGTAATCTGTTCCGGCCTCTACCACCTCAGCAATGCCGTTCACTACAGTAGCGGCTCCAGCCACTGCTGTCGCAGCCGCAACAACTACCATCAGCGGCGCAGCGGCACCACAGGACAGTATCGTAGCTGCTGTTGCCATCGCCATGGCACCAACCATGATCAGGTTTGCTCCACTGAGGAATGTTCCCCAATTCCACTCGCCGGTTGGGTCATATCCCATTACCGGGTTATTATCACAATACGCATACATATTGTAACCCAGCAATCCTGTTCCGGTGCTGACATACCCATCCGCATTCAGGAACCGTCCCCACTGCGGGTTATAGTAAGGCAACAGGCCAGCATCCCGGTGGTGCTGGCCTGTTGCGTTTCCCCACCAAACAGCGGGAGGCGTTCTATCAATCTGCGAAGGAGGTTTACCGTGAAATTAACTACACAGGAACTTGAACAAATGAGAAGCGTTGACATTGGCGCGGTGGCTGCCGAGTCCCTGCCTGATGTGAGCGGTATGACCTTTGACAATGCGCTTTCCCGAAAGGAGCGCATCTCTCGATTTTTGCAGACTGTCAAAAATCCATACTGCTTTTGCATCGGTGG
>CDZB01031349.1_pt1 | contig 33189 bp, 29 predicted proteins | sample 554961 | NCBI WGS metagenome assembly CDZB01 (sample SAMEA3182106, study PRJEB8094) | gut metagenome | biome: human; feature: gut; material: Stool; isolation source: human stools | place: Canada | collected 2013-02-26
AGTTTGATGCGGTTTTCCTGATTGACTTTGGTCGCGGAAGTGTCGTAGTCGATCGCGACGATGTTCTCGTACTTGTACATCTCTTTGAGGGTGCGGATCGTCCCCTTGCCCGCAATATGGTTGGGAAGGCACCCGAAGGGCTGCGCGCAGACGATGTTGTCCGTGCCCGTTTCCGCCAATGCCGCCATTTCCGCGGGGATCAGCCAGCCTTCGCCCATCTTCACGCCCTGATGGATGACCTTATCGGCGCACTTTCTCAAATGTTCAAAGTCGTGCAGCGGCTCGAAGCCGTACTTTTCCGTCAGTTTGATGATCTTTTTCTGCACATGGTGCAGGTATTTGTAAACGATGTTGAATACGGGCGTCGCGGCGCTCTTTTTGTTGTACAGTTTCGCGTCGTTGACGTTGTTGACCGCGCAGTACATGACGAAATCCATCAGCGCGGGCACGACGGGTTCACAATTTTCCGAAAGCAGAAATTCTTCCAGATGGTTGTTTCCGAGCGGGGAATATTTGACGTAGATCTCCCCCACGATGCCGACTTTAACCTTATCTTCCTTTTTGCGTTCCACCTTTTGGAAACGCTCCAAAAGATGCCGCGTGATGCGCTTGTAATGCAGATACTTCTTGCGGTCGAACTCTCCCAGAATATATTTTATGCACTCTTCGCGCGCTTTGTCGGATGCGCCCTCTTCCGTTTCGTAAGGCTTGCACTGATTGTACAGCGACATGAGCGTATCGCCGTAAAAAATGGCAAACGCCATTTTGGCGAGCGTTTTGAGCGTAACGGGGAAACCGCTGTCCTTTTCCAGTCCCGCAAAATTGAGCGAAACGACGGGAACGTGCGGAAACTCGCTTTTAAGCGCTTTGCGGATGAGCGGGATATAGTTGGACGCGCGGCACCCGCCGCCCGACTGCGTGATCATGACCGCCGTGTGCTCCGCGTCGTATTTTCCGCTTTTGAGCGCGTCGATAAACTGCCCCGTAACGCACAACGCGGGATAGCAGGTATCGTTATGGACGTGTTTCAGCCCTTCGTCGATGACCGCGCGGGAATCGTTGTGCAAAAGTTCGAAGTCCCAGCCGTCTTTTTTGAGTATTTCGACGATGATGCCGAAGTGCACGGGAAGCATGTCGGGCACCAAGATCTTGTGCGTATGCTTCATTTCTTTGGTAAATTTCGGGTATTCGTCGCGGAAGTCCGCGACGGGTTTCTGCTCTTTATCTTTTTTCTTCATCTTGCTTGCGCCTCTTTTGCTCCTCGATCGCGGCGAGCATACTGCGAAGGCGGATCTTCACCACGCCGAGGTTGTTGATCTCGTCTATCTTGATCTGTGTGTACAGCTTTCCTCTCTTTTCCAGAATGGAACGGACTTCGTCCGTCGTGATCGCGTCTATGCCGCAGCCGAAGGAAACGAGCTGAACGAGGTTCACGTTGTCATGCTCGCCCGCATACTCCGCGGAGCGGTACAGGCGGGCGTGATACGTCCATTGGTTGAGAACGTTCACGAGAACTTCCTTACCCTTGAAAAACACGCTGTCTTCCGAAAGGACGGCCATATCGAGGGAGGTGAGCAGTTTGCCGATGCCGTGGTTGATCTCGGGGTCGATGTGATACGGCCTGCCCGCCAGAATGATGACGGGAATGTCTTTCTGCTCCGCCTTGGCGAGTATTTCGTTGCCCTTATCGCGTATGTCGCGGTAATACGCTTCCAACCGCGCAAAGCCCGCTTTCAGCCCTTTTTTGATGAGCCCTTTGGACAGTTTGTATTTTCTGAGCGCGTTGTACAGCGCGCGCACCGTCGTTTTTTCGTCGTTCGGGTCTATGTACGGCATGATAAAATTGCCGCCATCCAGCCGCTCGTTGTTCGCCTTTAAAAGTTCGGGATAGTACGCGACGACGGGGCAGTTGTAATGGTTGGTCGAATCGTGTTCGTCCAGATTATAACTTTCGCAGGGGAAGAAGATGAAATCCACGCCCGCGTCGAGCAGGCTTTCGATATGCCCGTGCGTAAGTTTCGCGGGATAGCAGACCGTATCGCTCGCAACGGTATGCTGCCCCCTGAAATAGAGCTGACGGGAAGATTTTTCGCTGAGTACCACTTCGAAGCCGCACGTTTCGAAAAAGCCCGCCCAAAGGGGAAGCTGTTCGTAAAAGCCGAGCGCCAGCGGCAGCCCAACCCTGCCGCGCTTTCCCTTTACGCCCGTCACGCACTTTTGGATGCGCTCGTATTTATAGGCGTAAATATCCAGCTCGTCCGAATGCGGTTTGAGCCCCGCGCCCTTTTCGCACTTGTTGCCCGAAATGAATTTCCGCCCGTCCGAAAAGCCGATCACGTTGACGTTGCAGTGCGAGGTACACCCCTTGCAGACGTGGCTCTTGGACGTATAAGAAAAGTTTTGCAGCTCTTCTTCGGAGATGACGCCGCTTTCCCCGCGGATATTCTCCTTTGCGTACAGCGCCGCGCCGAACGCGCCCATCAGCCCCGCGATGCCCGGACGCACGACCTGTTTGCCCGTTTCGATCTCGAAAGAGCGCAGAACGGCGTCGTTCAAAAAGGTGCCGCCCTGCACGAGGATGTTGTTGCCGAGTTCGTCCGGCGTTTTTGCGCGGATAACTTTATAAATGGCGTTTTTGACGATGGAAGAGGAAAGCCCCGCGGAGATGTCCTCCACGCTCGCCCCCTCCTTCTGCGCCTGTTTGACCGAGCTGTTCATGAACACCGTGCAGCGGCTGCCGAGCTCCACGGGATGCTTCGCAAAAAGCCCCAGCTTGGAAAATTCGTCGATCTCCATGCCCATCGCTTTGGCGAACGTCTGAATGAACGAACCGCAGCCCGAAGAGCACGCTTCGTTGAGCATGATGGAGTCGATGACGCCGTTTTTGATCTTGAAACACTTGATGTCCTGCCCGCCGATGTCGATTATGAAGTCTACGTGCGGATCAAAATAGAGCGCCGCCTTGAAATGCGCGACCGTTTCGACGATGCCGAAGTCGGCTTTCAGCGCCGCTTTCATCATATCTTCGCCGTAGCCCGTGACCGCAGCCCCCGCAATGCGGACGCGCCCTTGCGCAAGGGCGTAAATTTCGCGTAGGCGTTCCAGAACGATGTCGAGCGGCTGCCCGTTGTTGGATTGGTAATGCGAATAGAGGATCTTCGCGTCGGGGGTGACGAGGATGAGCTTGGTCGTCGTGGAGCCGCTGTCTATGCCGAGATAAGCGTCTCCTTTATATGTTTTGATGTCTTCGAACGCAAGGTCGCTCTTTTTATGGCGCGCGACGAACGCGTCGTATTCGGCGCGGTCTTTGAAGAGCGGGTCTCCCGTCACCACGTCGTCGCTGCCCTTTGCGTTCTCAATGCGCGAGATCGCCTCTTCGATGGGCATGGGATCGACGTTTTCCGAATACAGAGCCGCGCCGACCGCCATGAACGAGGGCGCGTTTTCGGGGAACACCGCATGCTCGTCGTCGAGGTGCAGCGTGTCTTTGAAAGCCTTGCGGAGCCCCTTGATAAAGTAGAGCGGCCCGCCCAAAAAGAGCACTTTGCCCTTGATGCGCCTACCCTGCGCAAGCCCCGAAACCGTCTGATCGACGACTGCCTGAAAGATGCTCGCGGAAATATCCTCTTTGCGCGCTCCCTGATTGAGAAGGGGCTGAATGTCCGACTTTGCGAACACGCCGCAGCGGGAAGCGATCGGATACACCTTTTCCGCCCGCAGGGAAAGCTCGTCCATCTCGCCTACGGAGATATTCAGAAGGGTCGCCATCTGATCGATGAACGCGCCCGTGCCGCCCGCGCAGCTGCCGTTCATGCGCTGCTCGGTGCCGCCCGTGATAAAGATGATCTTCGCGTCCTCGCCGCCGAGTTCGACCGCCGCGTCCGCGTCGGGGTAATACTTTCGTATCGCGGTGAACGCCGCCTGTACTTCCTGCACGAAGGAAACGCCGCTGCGTTCGGCAAGCCCCAGACCCGCCGAACCCGTTATGCTGATGCGAAAATCCCCGCCGAACTTTTCTTTTACAACGGCAAGCTGCGCCAGAACGCATTCCTTGACGCGCGCGAAGTGGCGCTCGTAACTGGTATATAAAATTTCTTTTCCCTCGGTAAGGACGGCAATTTTTACCGTCGTCGAACCGACGTCGATGCCCAACAATTTCGCCATAAAGACCCCGTTTTTTGTCAATAAACTGAACTTTACAATATAATTAAGGAATAAACCGATAGGATTCGATTTATTTTAGCACAAATTTCGGAAAATGACAAGAGGTTGCGGCGCCGCAACCTCGGAAAAATATGGTTTGTAAGGCGTTTCCGCCCTCATAACCGTGATATCACGATACAAAACATGCGCGGACGGCCGAAACGCCGCCCGCGCATATTTTGCGCATTCCGCACCGTTTTCCGTTTTCACGGCTTACGAGCCCTGCGTTTTGCCGGAAACAGCGCGCCTTCCGCCGCCGCGCGCATACCCCGTGCGGCAATAAACCGCCCGGTTTATTTCCCCTTTGCCCCTTCGTATTTGCGGCGGGTCGCGTCCCCGCCCCGGATATGCCGCTCGGCGAGATTCTTTTCGAGAACTTTCCGCACCATACAAAACAGTTGGGGATCGATCTCCGCCAATCGCTCCGATACGTCTTTATGTACGGTCGATTTGCTGATATTGAAGTGCGCGGCGCAGTCGCGCACCGTAGCGTTCGTTTCCAAAATATACTCCGCGCATCGCACCGCGCGCCTTTCCATATACTCCCACATAATATGTCCCCTGCCTTTTCGCGATGTTACATTCTATGTCGAAGTTTGAAAAATTATGACGGATCTTTCAGCCGCCCGCCCCTATTTTGCCCGAACTTTTGATTGCCGATCGGCAGTTTCTTCCAATTTATGGGAATAGTCTCTTTTTTCCGATTGTTAGAATATTTGCAAATATTCTGCAATTTTTTACAAAGGAGCGAAGCTATGGAGCTTTCGAAGGCTATTTCTTACCGCATTTCTCAATTGCTGGCCGAAAAAGATTGGTCATCCTATAAATTATCGGGCAAATGCGCCGTCCCCACGTCAACGATTTCAAACATATTGCTGTGCAACGGAAAATCCTGCACGCTCTCCACTTTGAACAATCTTTGCAGAGGCTTCGGCATAAAACTCGTCACTCTTTTCGACTCGGAACTCTTTGATCCGGAAAATCTGGACGACAACGATTGAAACCTCTTTTACTTGCATATCTTCCGAGGATATGTTATAATGATATAAGATAACGTTCCTCGGACGGTGAATGCCATGATGCTCAGACTCATACCGACCCTGAAAGACTATATTTGGGGCGGCTGCAAACTCAAATCCCTTTACGGGCGCGAGGGCGGCGAAAAGATCAGCGAAAGCTGGGAAGTTTCCGTCCACCCCGACGGGCCGAGCAAATTAGAAAACGGCGGCACGCTCGCGCAATACCTGCAGGGCCGCCCCGAAGCGGTTTCCCCGAAGGGCGGGGAACTGCCTGTACTCATCAAGTACATAGACGCGGCGGACAACCTTTCCGTGCAGGTACACCCCTGCGACGAATACGCCCGCAAGTACGAAAACGACAACGGCAAGACGGAGATGTGGTACATCGTGCAGGCGGACGAGGGCGCGGGCATCTACTGCGGTTTCCGCGAGGACACAGACAAAGCCCTGTTCCGCCAAAAAGTTTCCGACGGCACGGTGGAAGAGCTTCTGAACTTCATCCCCGTGAAGGCGGGCGACTGCTACCTCATCGAGGCGGGCACGGTGCATGCCATCGGCGCGGGATGCGTCATCTGCGAAGTGCAGCAGAGCAGCAACGTCACCTACCGCGTGTACGATTATAACCGGAAAGGCGCCGACGGCAAGCCGCGCCAACTGCACCTGGAAAAGGCGCTCGACGTGATCGACTTCAAAAAATTCAAAGACAACACGAACAGCGGCGCGCCCGGACGCGTTGCGGGCGGAAGCGTGCGGCGTCTGACCGAGTGCGCCTACTTCCGCTGCCGCGAACTGTCGCTTCGCGGTGCGTTTTCGGAACAGAACGTCTCCTTTACCGCCGTAAACGTGCTTTCGGGCGAAGGCAAAGCGGACGGCAACACATTCCGGGCGGGCGACAGCTTTTTCGTGCCCGCGGGCGAGCGCTTTGCGCTCGAAGGGAACGCGAAGATCATTCTGACGGACGCGCCGCAAAACAAATGAAGCGCGCTGAAAAGAAAAACATAAAATCGAAAGGGAGAACACAATTATGCAGTACTATGCGGGACTCGACCTCGGCGGCACGTTCGTCAAGGGCGGCATTGTAGACGATAAAGGGAATATCGTCGCAAAGGACAAAATACCGACGGGCAAAGACCGCCCCTATACCGAGATCGCGCGCGACATGGCGGCGCTCGTAAAGTCGCTCGCGAAAAAGGCGGGCGTCGCGGAAAGCGACTTAAAAGCGGTCGGCATCGGCTCGCCCGGCACGATAGACAGCAAAAACGGGGTCATCGTGTATTCCAATAACATCCGTTGGGAAAACGTGCCCCTCGCGAGCGAGATAGAAAAGGAACTTTCCCTGCCCGTATCCGTCACCAACGACGCGAACGCGGCGGCGCTCGGCGAAAGTTTTGCGGGCGCGGCCAAGCAGTACCCTTCCAGCATCTTCGTGACGCTCGGCACAGGCGTGGGCGGCGGCATCGTCATCGACGGCAAACTGTTCGAGGGCAACCGCTCGGCGGGCGCGGAGATCGGGCACATGGTCATACATACGGACGGAGAGCCCTGCACCTGCGGTAGGAAGGGCTGTTTCGAGGCGTACGCCTCGGCGACGGCGCTCATCCGCCAGACGCAAGAGGCAATGCGCGCGCACCCCGAAAGCGGGCTTTGGAAGATCTGCCCCGACCTTGAAAAGGTTGACGGCAAGACCGCGTTCGACGGCATGCGCGCGAATGACGAAACGGCGAAAGAGGTCGTTTCCGCCTACATCGCATACCTCGCGGAAGGACTTGCCAACCTTGCCAACATATTCCGCCCCGACGCGATCGTTCTGGGCGGCGGCGTCTGCGCGGAAGGCGATACCCTCCTTTTGCCTCTTAAAGAAGAGATGAACAAGCGGCTGTACGGCGGCACGGGATACGCGCCCGTGGAGCTGATCGTGGCAAAACTCGGCAACGACGCGGGGCTTGTGGGCGCCGCATGCTTTGCCCGGCAGCGCGCATAAAACATTTTCAGGCGCGGCAAGCCGCCTTCCCGTCATTGCAGCTCTCCTCTTTCCTGTCTGTATGCCCGTTATAACATTTTTACTGACTTAAAGTTAATGACTTTAAGTCAGTATTTTCTATTCGTTTTCAAAAATTATCGGCGGCATGCTCGTACATGCCGCCGATCCGTAAAAACCGTATTTTGTTCCGCCACTCATTTTTCCGGCGTCTGTCCGACCGCCCGTTCTCCCGCGCGCTGCTCCGCCGCCGCAAAGTATTTCAGATACGAACGGCGGCAGTAGCGGCACACCTCTCCGTTTTGGGCGGGTTCGCCGCCGAAATCGTACGCCCCGTTCACTTTCCACCCGTTCAAAAGGCCGATCGTGATCGCGTTTTCGGGGCAACCGAAAGAACAGCGCACGCACCCGACGCAGTTTTTGCCGAAAACGGGCTTCCCGTTTCGCATTTCGATGTTTTTCTGCGGGCAGGCGCGGGCGCACTTTCCGCAACCCGTGCAGGCTTCCGTCGCTTTAAAACCTTTACCGACGAGGTGCATTGCGGGGTGTTCGATGCGGAACACGAAGGAAACGGCGCGCTTGAACGGCCCTTTTTTGAGTTCGGTACGCTCCCCTTGCAGCATTGCGCGCGCCTCCCGCGGGATGCGCAGTTTTGCTGCCCGCCACATGCGCGCCGCCATGCCGTCCGAATGGCGGAAGATCATGTTGTAAGGCATCACATAATGGTATTCCCCCGCGACCGTATACTTTTTCTTTTTCAAAAGCGAATATACGCGCGCGCACGACCCGTCGTTGAGTTTGAGCGGTTCCCCCGATGTTTTGACGAGGTATACGAGCCTCTCGCCGAAGCAGGCGGGCAGTCCCTTTATAAAATCGAATACCGGTTCGGGAGCGTTGAACGCATGGATGGGATATCCGATCACGATGCGGTCGAAGCCGTTCGGGTCGGGATATGCCGCTCCCTTTGCGATCTCCGCGTATTCGCAACCGACGCCGGCGTTTTTCCATTCTTCCATGACCGCACGGCAGATTTTATGCGTGTTGCCCGTGCCCGAAAACACATAAAAAACCGCTCTCATTCTTCCTCCTTGCCCTCATCGGCCCAGCAGGCGTTGCCCGCTTCGTCGAACCAATAACGCAGGCGCTCGTCCTTACCGTGGCTGTCGTACCAGACCTGCGCGTAATAGGGCGTCTTCGCGGCGAGCGCGTCGTACCGCCAGGGCTGCGGCGAGCATTCAGGGCACCAATGCCCGCCTTTGAGAACGGTAAACGGCGAAGCTGAAAAGATATGCCCTTCGCTGCATTGCCATTCGAGTTTATCATATGGCGTCGCGCCGATTTGATCCGAAAGACATTTTCCGCCGCGGAATTCCGCCGCCTTCCGCATGTCCTCGATCGTCCAATCTTCGGGACGCTTGCCCTCGTCGATACCGTGCGACAGAAGCCTGCCTTTGCAGGCGGTTTTCGGGTCTTTCTCCGCCGCGCCGTGATCCTCCGCGCGTTCGAGCCGAAAATCCCTCCATTGCCCCGAAAGCATTTTTGCCGCTTCCATGCTGCCGTATGCGGCGATCACCCTGCCCGTATTCCCGTCCTTGACCCACCGCGCGGGCGTGTTGGCGTCTTTGAGCAGCCGCCTGAAAACAAAAAAACGTATCGCAGCCGCAGGCACGATGCGCGCCAGTTTGAAAACGCGGTACTTTTTGCCCGTCGCTTTCCAAAAGTCCTTGAACGTATTCCGCTGATAGCCGAACATTTTTTGCAACGTGCCGTCCGCAAACCAAAGCCCGTGGAAATTGCGCGTTTCGCAATCGCTCGGTTTAAAATACTTTTGCGGCGAGCCGCTCATGACGGAAAAACCCTCGACAAAAGTGTCGTAACCCGTGCAACGGTTTTCCGCACCGCCCGAAATGTCGTATACGTCATTCCAAAAACCGTCGTTTTCGCCCGCGATCTCCTTTTCAACGATGCGGCGGATGAGATAGCCGCTGTCTCTGTCGGTGACCCACTCGAGCGGGCCGTTGAGCGTGGTGTGGAACAAAAGCCCGTCGCTGATGTTGTTGAATACGATGCCGCCGTACAGCATTGCCGTCTGGCGGAGAACCGCCCAATGCCGGATGCCCCGTTCCATGACATAGCGCTCGGCGAGCATTTTATGCAGCGCGTAATAATCGTACGCGGCGGGAAGCAGCGGATCGCCCGGCCTGCCCCACGGATGTTCGAGCGTGCGGTTGCCGTATACTGCCACCGTGGATATATGGATCAGTTTCGGCTGCGGCACGGCGGAAAAAACTGCGTCGGCAAGGCAAACGGTGCCGCGGTAATTGCAAAGATAACTCGCCTTCGGGTCTTTATCCGAGCGGGGCGGGATGACCGCCGCCATATGGATCGCGACGTCCGCACCCGAAACGAGCCTTTTGCACGCGTCCGCGTCATATATCTGACCGCGCACGACCTCTATCCGATCGCCGTAACGCTTTTTGAGTTCGCGCTCGAGTTTATCGTTCTTCTTTTTCGGCGTAAGCAGAATGCGGGCGCGCACGCCCTCCGTCTCCATCGTCTGCGCGAGCGCCTCGCGGCCCATGTTGCCGCTTACGCCCGTCATGGCAATGATCTTCATTTGCATATTCTCTCCGATTCGGTTTCTCTCCACTCAGTATACCACATTTTGAGCCAAAATGCAAATAATTCGCCGCGCGGCTGAATGCCGCGCGGCGCGCTTTGCTTCATATGCGGGTTTTTACCGATGTTTCCGCCCGGGAATATCGATCACACGAGCTTTTCGCCGAGATCTTGCCCGCCCAGGATATGGATGTGCAGGTGGAACACCGTCTGACCCGCGTCCTTACCCTGATTGATGATGAGCCTGTACCCGTCCGAAAGGCCAAGCCCCGCTGCGATAGCGGGGATCTTGACGAGGCACTTTTTGACGATCTCCGCCTGTTGTTCGTTCATCTCGGAAAGCGTCGCAAAGTGCGATTTGGGCACGCAAAGGCAGTGCACTTTCGCCTGCGGGTTGATGTCGCGGAATACGAGCATGTCTTCGTCTTCGTAAACCTTGTTCGAAGGGATCTCCCCCGCGATGATCTTGCAGAAAATACAGTTTTCCATTTTTACTCTCCTTCCTTATGCGGTATTTGCGCAAAAAGCCCGTCCTTGAACGCGTCTTCGGCGCGCACGGGCATGCTTTTCGCATATTCGCCCGCAAGGTACAAGCGGATATAGTTTTCCGAATACCCCTCGGTATACCCGTCCTTTACCTCTTCGGGCACAAATTCCAAAATTTTGCCTATAAATTTTTGTTCGTATTCCCCTTTCAGCTTTTCGGCAAGCGCCAGAAGTTTATGAAGGCGCGCGCTCTTTACCTCGGCGGGGACTTCCTTCATTTTCGCCGCGACCGTGCCCGTCCGCCTGCTGTACGGGAAGCAGTGGATCTGCGAAAACCCGATCTCTTCGGCAAAGGCGAGCGTTTCTTCGAAGTCCTCTTCCGTTTCGGAGGGGAAACCCGCGATGATGTCCGTCGTGATCGCCGCGTCGGGAAAATATTCCCGTATCAGCGCGACGCGCGCGCGGTAATCGTCCTTCGTGTAGTGGCGGTTCATCTTCTTTAAGACGCTCTCCGCGCCGCTCTGCAACGACAAATGAAAATGCGGCGCGAACCGCCCGACCCGTTTCGCCGCGTCCAACAGCGCCGCGGTCACGGCATTGACTTCGAGCGAGCCGAGCCGGATGCGGCAACGCGCATCCTTTACGGCGAGCAAAAGGTCTGCAAGCCCCCTGCCGCCGTCGTCGTACGACGAAATGTCTATGCCCGTTATGACCGCCTCTTCCGCCGTGCAGGAAAGGATCTCTTCGGCGGCGCTCTCCAACCGCCGCGAGCGGCTCCTTCCGCGCAGGTACGGGATGATGCAGTAGGAACAGAAGTTATTGCAACCATCCTGTATCTTCACGAACGCGCGCGACTTAAAGCGTTTGGGTGCGGGGAGTTCGTCGTACTCTTTATCGTTTTCGTCGAGGAATATCCCCTTCTCGTTCAAAAGGCCTAGAATTTTGCCCTTTTGCCGCGCGCCCGAAACGACGGTCACGTTTTCCTTTTCCGCGAAAACGGCGGGGGTCTTTTCCGCGGCGCAGCCGCAGACAATGATCTTTGCTTCGGGATTGACCCTGCGTATCCGCGCGATCGCCTGGCGCGACTTTTTTTCCGCCTCGGCGGTCACGGCGCAGGTATTCAGAATGTACACGTCGGCGGGGACGAGCCCTTCCGCGACTTCCCACCCCGCCCTTTCCAAACCCTCGATGAGGGAGCCGCTCTCGCAGTCGTTCACCTTACAGCCCAACGTAAAAACCGATGCCTTCATCTGAGTTCTCCCAGCGCGAACATAACCACGGACGTAAAGGCGATCGCCGCCGTCTCCGCCCGAAGGATGCGCTTTCCGAGCGTTACGCCCGCAAAACCCTCCGCCTTTGCCGCGGCAAATTCCTCTTCCGAGAACCCGCCTTCGCTCCCGACGACGAGCGCACAGCCGCCTTTCAGCGCGGATATATCCGCCTCGCTCTCTTTGGAGAATTCGCAGGCGAACAGTTTATTCTCAAACCCATTGCAGGAGGCGAGCGCGGCATTCAGATTGTCATAATATACGATCTCGGGCGCGCGGGCACGCAGGCACTGCTTTGCCGCTTCCCGCGCAACTTTTTTCAGCCTTTCCAGTTTGTTTTCGTTCATGTACGCGGAGCAGTAGCGGCTGGAAAAAATGCCGATCTCCGACACGCCCAGTTCGGTCGCCTTTTGCACGACGAGCTCGGTCTTGTCCCCTTTGAGCGCGCCCGCAAGCAGTTTTACGCGCGTTTGCGGTTCTTTGTCGGATACGCGCTCTCCCGTAACGTGGCAGTACAGCGCGCCCTTTTCCGCGCGGCAGACGATGGCGCTATATTCCTTTCCGCTGCCGTCCAAAAGAACGACTTCGTCGCCGGCGTTCAGGCGCAGAACGTTTTTCGCGTGCGCGTATTCCTCGCCGGCAAGCGCCGTTTCGGGCATTATTTTATCCACAAAAAAGCGGCGCGCCGTCATTTTTCTCTCCGCATCGCGAGTGCGAACCATTCGCCCTTGCGTATCTGTTCGATGAGGCAAAGCCCCTTTTCAGCATACGCACGCTTTACCTGTTCCAACTTGCTCTCTATGATACCGCTCAGAATGAGCGTACCGCCCTCTTGCAGGTTTTTGGGTATGCTCCCGGAAAGGCGGCACAAGATGTCGGCGGTGATGTTCGCCGTCATCAACCCGCCCCTGATCTCCGCGTTTTCCAAAAGGTCGGAGAGAGCCACCTTCGTTTTATCGGCGGTGCCGTTGAGCAGGCAGTTATGCTCGGCACTGCGCACGGCGACGTAGTCGATGTCCGTCAGGTACGCGAACTTTGCGCCCAGTTTGACGGCGGCGATGCCGAGGATGCCGCTGCCGCAGCCCACGTCTATGACCGTATCGCCTTCTTTGAGATATTTTTGCAGAAGTTCGAGGCACATGGAAGTCGTTTCGTGCTCGCCCGTGCCGAACGCCATGTTCGAATCGAGGCGGATGACGATCTCGTCCGGCTTTTTCTCGTATCTGATCCATTCGGGGCAGACGACCACCCTTTCGCCGATATGGATGGGGCGGAAATGCTTTTTCCAGATGTCGATCCAGTCGTCGCCGTCCACTTCGCGCCTTCCCGTTTCGAGCGAGCCGAGGCGGAAAATACCCGCGCTGCGTTCGCGCAGGGCGTCGAGGTCGGATACGATCTCCCTTATTTTTTCGTCCGCCACGTCGAGGGGCAGAAAGCATTTGACGAGTACGTCGCCGCCCGCCTGTTCGCAAAGGTCGTCGTCCATGTAGTCCCAAAAGGTGCGCTTGTCGTTTTGCAGGGCGATGACGTCGTTCACGTCGGATATGGCGACGCCGTAATTCGTATAATCCCACAAAATGTCCGCGATCAGTTCGCTGCCTTCCGTGGTCGTATGTATGGTAAGTTCAATGAATTTCATAAAAACCTCTTTGCGCCGCCCTTGTTCGGGCGGCGCGGGAAAAGCGTTTACATTAAAAAGAGAAGCATTGCGGCTTCGTCCGCCGCGCCTTCCGTTACGAAGCGCACGGGGTTGATATCGTACAGCGTGCCGAGGAAAGACCCGTCGATCTTCGCGAGAAAATCCTGTACGAACTGCGTGCTTTCAAAAATTTTCAGAACACCGAAGAAGAGCAGCAACAGCAGGAACACCGCCGCGACCATGAGGATCATGCCGAGTATGCGGTTGACCGTGCGCACAGCCGTGTTGTTTGCCGAAAAGATGCCGCCGAGGAATTTTACGATAAGGATGCGGACGATCTGCACCGCGAAAAAGAGCAGTACGTAATAGATGACCGTTTCCAGATGGATCTTTCCGAGGAAGCTCCATGCGTCCGTGAGCGCATTGTTGATCTTGTCGATGAGGACGGCCACCCCGGGGATGCCCGCGATCATGCCGCCGAACGTAACACAGACAAAAATAGACAGAATAAACCCGAAAATACCCTTTGTAAAAAAGCGGAGCGTCCGCGCGAAGCCGACGGCAAGCCCCAGCCCCGCAAACAAGACCGCGACGAGGATCGTCATCGCGTTCAAAGTCGTCATAATTGATTCTCCTTGTTTTATACCGCCGAAAACGCGGTAACAAATTATTGCCCGCCCGGGCAATAATCATTCGCCCGGACTTAAAATCCGTACAGATCTTTCGTCCCGAACTCGGGTTCGCTCGTCATGTTGATGCCGAGTTTGCGCACATAGCGCATATCCGACTCGGGAAGGATGCACGAGGAATGCGCCTCCGTGCCGCGCAGGGAAACGAGCATATCCAGCGCCTTTTCCGCGACGGGATTGGTCGCCGCGCAGATCGAAAGCGCCGTAAGCACGTCGCCGAGATTGAGTTTCACCTTATCCTCGCACAAAACTTCCTTTTTGAGTTTGATAATGGGCGCGAGGATGATCGGCGAAAGCAGGAGCATGTCGTCGCTGATCGAAGAGAGCGACTTGATCGCATTGAGCACCGCCGAGGAGCAGGCGCTCATGAGGTTGCTCGAACGGCCCGTGACCGTCTCACCGCTGTCGAGACGGATGGCGACCGCCGTGCCGTTGCATTTTTCCGCCTTTTCGAGCGCGGGTTTGATCACGGTGCGCTCTTCGGCGGAGATCTTGTTCTGATTCATCAGAAGCCGGATCCGCTCCACCGCGTCCGCCGTGCCGTTGCCCGTCTTGTAATCGCACGCGGCTTTATAGTAGCGGCGGATGATCTCCTGTCGGGAAGCCTCGCGGCACGCTTCGTCGTCCACGATGGCAAAACCCGCCATGTTGACGCCCATGTCCGTCGGGGAATTGTAAATGGACTCGTCCCCCGTGATCTTCGTAAGGATGGACTTGACGATCGGGAAACATTCGATGTCGCGGTTGTAATTGACCGTCGTTTCCCCGTACGTTTCAAGGTGGTAAGAGTCGATCATGTTGATGTCGCCGAGGTCTGCCGTCGCCGCCTCGTACGCGACGTTTACGGGATGGCGGAGCGGGAGATTCCAGATCGGGAAAGTTTCGAACTTCGCATACCCCGCGCGCACGCCGCGCCTGTATTCGTGGTACAGCTGCGAAAGGCAGGTCGCGAGTTTTCCGCTGCCGGGGCCGGGGGCAGTCACCACGACGAGCGGGCGGGTCGTTTCGATGTACGGGTTCGCGCCGTACCCCTCGTCCGACACGATGACGTCCACGTCCGTCGGATACCCCTTCGTTTTCCTGTGTATGTATGTTTTCAAACCGTGCTGTCTGAGTTTGTTGATGAATTTGTCGGCGGCGGGCTGATCCTGATACTGTGTGACGACCACGCTGTTCATCGTAAGCCCCATGCCGCGCATTTTGTCGATCAGGCGCAGAACGTCCGTACCGTACGGAATACCGAAATCGGCGCGGATCTTGTTGCGCTCGAGGTCCGCCCCGCTGATGACGAAAATGATCTCCGACTGATCTTTCAGGGTGAGAAGCATTTTGCATTTCGCGTCCGCTTCAAAACCCGGAAGGACGCGGGTCGCGTGCATGTCGTCGAACAGTTTGCCCCCGAATTCGAGATACAGTTTATTGTCGAATTTTTTGATGCGCTCGAGTATTTTCTCACTCTGCAGTTTAATATACAGATCGTTGTCAAACCCTTTTTTCATCCGTATTTCCTCAAACCAATCTATTCAATATCTGATATATTGTATCACACCCGCGCCGATTTTGCAAGGGAATCGGCATATTTTGAAACGGCGAAAAATCGTCCGCGCCCGCACGTACGTGCATCGGCCGCGCGCCGCCGCCCTTATACAAAAGCCGCCCCTGTTTACGGGAGCGGCCTTTTATTCAGACGGAAAGCGTTTCTTTCATCCTGCGTATGGCGTCGGCGCGGTTGTCGCAGCCGAGTTTCATATAGATGGCGCTGATATAGTTGCGCGACGTACCTTCGGACAGGTCGAGCGCGGACGCGATCTGGCGGTTGTTGAACCCCTCGTACAGCATGACGGCGATCTCCGTTTCCCGCTCGGAAAAGCCGAACGCCTTTTTCAGCCGCAGTTCCCTGTCCGCGGAAACGTTCTTCGCCGCGTCGGAAATTTTCTTCGCGATCTTTGCGGGCAGGATGGTGTCTCCCGCATACGCGTTTTTGATCGCGTCTACGAGCGCCGCCGCGCCTATATCTTTGAGCAGGTACCCGCACGCGCCGTTGTTGAGCGCGCTCAGAATGTAATCGCTGTCGTCGAAAGTGGTTAAAATGAGCACCTTCACGTCGGGAAATTTCTTTTTGATCTCGCCCGTCGCCACCACGCCGTTCATGTTCGGCATGCGGATATCCAAAAGAACCACGTCGGGCGTGTCGCGCTCCATTTTTTCGAGCGCGTCCAGCCCGTCGCCGGCAACGCCGACCACTTCGAGCGCGTCCGAATTGGACAGCACGCTGCGTATCCCTTCCGCAAGGATGGGCTGATCGTCCACGATCATGACCTTAATTTTCATTTTCCGCCTCCTCCGCGCCGCTTTCGCCGCCCGTCTCTTTTAATTTCCCCGGCAGGCTGACCTCTATTTCGAAGCCCTCTCCTTCTTCCGAAGAAAAGCGCACCATGCCGCCCAGCTTTTCCGCCTTCGCACGCAGGCCCGAAAGCCCGAAGCCCTCCTTGAAATTCTGCATGTCGACCCCTTTGCCGTTATCGGAAAGGAGAAAATCCACAAAATTGCCCTTGTCTTTGAGTTCGAAGAAAAACGCCGTACTGCCGCCGTGGCGGATGCCGTTGGAGATACCCTCGCGCAGGGTGTTCGCGATGAACCGCTCCGCCTCGCCGCTCAAATCCACGTCGTCGATGCGGCTGCGCACGGTGACGCCCGTGCCGTCCTGCGTTTCGCCCAGTATGCCCTCAAGATATTCTTTAAAGCTCACGTTCTCGCGCCTGCCCGAGAGCAGGTGCACGGAAAGCCGCAGTTCGTCGAGGCAGTTTTTCGCCTGAATGTTCGCCGCCGCGATGCACCGTCTCGCCTCTTCCGGAGAGGCGTCGACGGCGAGTTTCGCCGCCTCCGTCTGCATAATGATCGTCGTGAGGGAATGCCCCGCGGTATCGTGTATCTCCTTGGCGATGCGGTTGCGCTCTTCGATAAGCGTGACCTCTTCGAGTTTGTCGTATGCGCGCAAAAGTTCGTTGCGGCTCTCTTCGAGCTCTTTCACGTTTTCCTCGATCGTCCTGTTTTTGCGGTATACGGTCATGGAAAAGTTGAACATAATGAAATGCAGAAAGAAAACAATGAGTTCCAGAAAGTACTGCGACGAGGTGCGGAACACAGAACCGATGTACCCGTTCAAAATCGCGATGACGACGTAAGTGATCGTATACGCGCCCAAATTTACGGCGAACATGATGACGTTGTTGCGCAGGCTCGGGCTGGAAAGGTAAAACTCGGAAAGGACGAGCATGTAAACGATATAGTTGTAAGTCGTCGTTTCCCCGCTGCGGTTGCGCACGCCCGAAAATATGGTCAGCAGGATGAGCAGCACGGAATCGAGCACGAACCAGAAGATCTTGCTGTTAAAAGTTTTGACTACGAACAGCTTCACCACCATGGAAACGATGAGCACGACGAGCACGGTGATCGTAAAGCCTATGACGCCCGTTTCCACGCTCGCAAGCGCCACGGGTATGCACATGACGGCAAGCAGGAGCAGTATGACGAATTCGAGCAGGCGGATAACGCCCTTATCCGTTTTCAGCGCTTTCAGATTCATACGCCGAGAAACCCGAGCGCTTTTTCCAGCCGTTCAAGCGTGCGTTCCCTGCCGAGCAGTTCCGCCATTTCGCTCGCGCCGCCGGGCGTGTTTTCCCTGCCCGTAAGCGCCACGCGCACGCACCAGAGTACCTGCCCGTTTTTCATGCCGTTTTCCTGCGCCAAAGCGCACAGCGCCTGATAGATCGCGGAATTTTCAAACGGTTCGAGCCCTGCCAGCAGCTCTTTTGCGAGCGGAAGCACCTTTTTGGCGGTTTCCGCGTCCGATTTCATCTTTTTGTTGAAATAAAGCGCCTCGTCGAATTCCCCGTATTCTTCGAGGAAATCGATCTTTTCGGGGATCTCGCTCAATATCTCCACCCTCGTTTTGAGGATCTTGAGCAGTTTCGCCTCGTCGTACTTGCCGTACGCCTTGCTCTTCGCGAGGAAGGGGCACGCGATCCCGGCGAACGCGTCGTCCGTCATTTCTTTGATATATTCGCCCGAAAGCCAGCGCAGTTTCGGCTCGTCGAAAATGGAGGGCGATTTGTTGATGCCCGAAAGGGAAAAGCTCTCTTCCAGTTCTTTCAGGCTCATCTTTTCGCGGTTGTCCTTGGGGCTCCACCCGAGCAGGGCGATGTAGTTTATGATCGCTTCTTTGATGTACCCCTTCGCGACGAGATCCTGATAACTCGCGTCGCCGTTGCGCTTTGAAAGTTTTTCGTGCGCGTTTTTCATGATCGGCGGCAGGTGGATATAGGCGGGCCTTTCCCACCCGAACGCGTCGTACATGAGGTTGTACTTCGGCGTGGAAGAGAGGTACTCGCTCCCCCTGATGACGTGCGTGATGCCCATGAGGTGGTCGTCCACCACGTTCGCAAAGTTATAAGTCGGCAGCCCGTCGCTCTTGAGAAGGATGCCGTCCTCGATGTCCTTGAAGTCCACCGTAACTTTGCCGTAGACCATGTCCTCGTAACTGCCGCTCCCCTCTTCGGGCACGTTCTGGCGGATGACGTACGGTTCGCCCGCGGCAAGTTTCGCCGCAACTTCCTCTTTGGTAAGGCGCAGGCAGTGCTTGTCGTAACGGCCGACGCCGTTTTCGTCTTTGAGACTTTCCAGGCGTTCCTTATCGCAGAAACAGTAATACGCCCCGCCGAGTTCCACCAGTTTTTCGGCGTACTCTTTATAGATCGCCGCGCGCTCGCTCTGCACGTACGGCCCGCACGGGCCGCCGATATCCGGGCCTTCGTCGTAGACGATGCCCGCGTCTTTGAGCGTATCGTAAATGACCTGCACCGCGCCTTCCACAAAGCGCTTGCTGTCCGTATCCTCGAGGCGGAGGATAAACTCGCCCCCCTCTTTTTTCGCGTACAGATAGCCGTAAAGGGCGGTACGCAAATTGCCGATGTGCATATACCCCGTAGGGCTGGGCGCAAAGCGCGTTCTCACTTTTTTCATGTCATACACCTTTCTTGTTTTTATTTTGGTTCATCACGATATAAGACTTCTCCGCACGCCTGTCAAGGCCGATCCGTTCAAATCTTTGCCCGAGAAAATAGCTGAACGCCTCGCACCCGTCCGCAAAAACGAGACAGTCGGAAAAGAGCACGCCGTGTATGCGGCAGATCTGATAGATCTCGCGGGCGGCATCGTCGTCCCCGCAGGACGGCTCGGTGATGCCGCTCGGATGATTGTGCGCCACGACGAGGGAAAGCGGCTGCACGGAAGAAAGCAGTTCGCTCAGTTGTTTTGACTGCACGGAAACGCTTTCGCCGTCGCCGCAGGCAAACGTCTTTACGCATAAAAGCCTGCCGCGAGCGCCGAGGAAATAAAATTCGAGAGTTTCTTCCTTCCTGCCCTCAAACCGCTCCCGCGCGAATTGCCTGACCGCCGCGGCGTTCGTGAGGTAGCGGGCATTCTCTCCGCTCCTGCGGGCGCGCCCGCACAACAGCCCCACGACGCGGATGAGTTCCGCCGACTTTTTTCCGACGCCCGCGATCTTTTCGATCTCCGCAGCGTCGGCTTCAAATAATTTTTCCAGGCTGCCGAAGCCGTCGAGGAGCGCGTGCGCGGTCGGATTGGTGTTGCACCTGGGGATCGCGAAAAAAAGCAAAGTTTCCAGCAGTTCGTGGTCGCTCATCGAATCGCCGTGAAAGTACAGCCTGTTCCACATCCTTTCCCTGTGTCCTTCGTGCATATATTTCACCTTGATTTTTCAAAACAATGCTGAAATTATTTTACCATATTTCCGAAAAAGTGTATACTATATTTGCGGGCTTTTTCGTGAGCCCGCGGCGATTTTTTGATGTTTTTTCTCAAAACAAGGAGTTTTTTATGCAAAAATATTTTGACCGCATCGTGCGCTCGATCCGCGAAATGATCTCTTTCGACAGTTCCCAGACCCCGCCCGAGGACGGCATGCCGTTCGGCCGGGGCGCGGCAAAATGCCTCGGCGCGTTCCTCGCGCTCGCCGATTCGCTCGGCTTTCAGACCCGCAATTACGACAATTATGCGGGCGAAGTCGTCTTCGGCGAAGGGGAAGAGTTCGCAATTTTGTGCCACCTCGACGTCGTCCCCGCGGGCGGCGGCTGGACGCATCCCCCTTTCGGCGGAGAGATCGAGGACGGCAAACTGTTCGGGCGGGGCGCCATGGACGACAAAGGCCCCGCCGTCATATGCCTGTATTGCCTGAAAGCGCTCAAAGACGAGGGCTTTGCGCCCCGCAAAAAGATCAAACTCATCGTCGGCTGCAACGAGGAGAGCGGCTGGGCGTGCATCGAGCGTTATAACCGGTGCGCGCATATGCCCGAAACGGGATTTTCCCCCGACGCGGATTTCCCCGTCATCTATGCGGAAAAGGGCATCCTGCATTTTAAAGCCGCCTTTCCCCTCGGAAACGCGCCCTTTACAAAACTGTACGGCGGGGAACGGGCGAACATGGTCTGCGCCTTTGCGGCGGCCGAGGGCGTAAAAGAGACCACAGGATACGAAAAATCCGGGCTGACGTACAAAGACGGCGCGCTCTGCGCGCGCGGCGTTTCCGCGCACGCTTCCACCCCGGACGAGGGGGAAAACGCGCTGGGCAAACTGCTCGCGTTTTTCGCCGTTCAAAACGAGGGTGTGAAGCGCGCGTACGACATCCTGTTCGCCGATTCTCTCGGGCTGAAAAAATTCGCGGACGAAACGGGCGGGCTCACGATGTCGCCGGACGTGGCGGAATACGAAGACGGAACGCTGTATATAACGACGGACATCCGCTACCCCGCTACGATGAAGCAGAAAGACGTGACGGACGTACTCGATAGAGCGGGCGTGCGGTACGAACTTCTGCACTGCCAGCCGCCCCTGTTCAACGACAAAGACGGCGAGCTCGTCCGCACCCTGCTCGAAGTATATGAAGAGCGGACGGGCGAAAAGGCGGAGCCGGTCGCCATAGGCGGCGGAACGTACGCCCGCGCTCTCAAAAACGGCGCGGGATTCGGCCCGCAGTTCGCGGGAGAGCCTTCCACCATCCATCAGGCGGACGAATACATCACCCTTGAAAACATCCGCAAACTTGCAGACATTTATCATGCGGCGATCGAAAGGCTGACCCGCTGACCAGTCGCCGATATGCAAAAGAGCGCCCCGCGCATTCCTGCGCGGGGCGCCTTTATTTGAATCTCATTTACGCACGCGTCAGACCATCGGCCAGATCGCGATCTCTCCGCTTTCGTAGCGCCAGAAATTTCCGTCGCTGATCGGGTCTTCTTCGCAATAGCAATACGCATTGTTTTTGACCGCCGCAGGGAAGGATGTCGCCGCAAGTTCTTCCGCCGTGCCGCTGTAATAGTAAGCGCTTATGCCCGAAGAACCGAACGCGGAGGACGTGACCGTCGTCAGGCTCTTCGGAAGGACGAGCGAAGCGAGCGCATCGCAATCGCGGAACGCGTAACTATTGATTGTCTGCACCCCCTCTTCCAGCGTGACGGAGGAAAGCGCCGTGCAGCCGCGGAACAGATACTGCGGAAGGGCCGTGACGTACGAAGGCACGGTCACGCTTTCGAGCGAAGTCATGTACGCAAAGGCGTAATTCGCGAGTTCGAGTTCCTCCTCCCTCGATTCCGCAAAGACGATCTCTTTGACCGCGGAATATTCGAAGGGTTGCCTGCCGATGCTCGCAACGCTTTCCGCAACGCGCAGGGTCTGCAGCCTCGTCGTACGGGAGAACGCATAATCGCCGACCGCGCCTACCCCCGCAAGATCGAGTTCATACGCCGTATCGGAGTTGAAGAACATGACGTTCGAATAAGCAAAGGCATACGGGCCGACGCTCTCGCACGCGCCCGCAAAGGTGATCTTGAGAAGGTCGGTGCGGTAGAACGCATAATCGCCGATCGCCGTGACCGCCGCGGGAACGGCGACGGAAGTAAATTTCTTCCCGATGAAAGCCCCCGCAAAAATTTCGTAAGAGGAAACCGTCTCGTCCCCCGCCGCAAACTGTGAAGGGAGAGTGAGCATGCCGTCCGCCCCGCCGTACGAAACGAGGTAAGCGCGCGCGGGCGTTTCGCCGTCCCCGGGGAGATACAGGAAGGTGTATCCGTCCGCCGAATACAGTCTGCTCTGCCCGCTTTGCGCCGTATATACGTTGTACGCTTCGGGGAGATTTTCGATGTCTCCTGCGAGGTTACAGATCTCGGCAAACGTACAGCCGCCGAAAGAACTGCTCGCGATGCTCGTAACGCTCGCGGGGACGGTCAGCGTTTTCAGGGAATAACAATTCGCGAAAGCGCTCGTTCCGATGGTCTGAACACCCCCGAGGCCGACGGAGGAGAGCAGGTAACACCCGCTGAAAGCGCCGTTTCCGACCGAAACCAGCGAATCGGGCAGAGAAACCGCCGTCAGAGCCGTACAGTTCGCAAACGCGTTGATATCGATCGAAGCGAGCGACGAGCCTTCTCCGAACGTGACCGAAGCGAGGTTCGGACAATTCGCAAAGGCATATGCGCCGATCGCCGTCACCGACGAAGGCACGGTGAGCGAGAGAATGTCATCGTTGCCGTAAAATACGCGGCTGTGGATCTCGTAACTCGTTACGGGCGCGCCTTCTCCGACGTCGAAAGATTCGGGCAGGGCGAGCGCGCCGTCTTCGCCGACCGTGCCGTGAAAGCCCGTCACATACCATTTTTCACCGGAAGCGGCGCCGTCGCGGTACAGCGTATAATCGCCGACGGTCACGTAGCCGCTGTCGGGATCGGCCGTCACGATATTCTTCGCGAACTGCGCGATGCTGCCGTTGTCCGTGCCGCCCGCCGTGAGGGTAAGGCCGCTCAGATTGACGATCTCGATGAGCGCGTAGTTGCCCGTGCATGCGGAGACCGAAGTCACGTTCGCAGGGATCGTGAGGCTTGTAAGCGAAGCGCATCCGGAAATGCCCGCGAGAGAAGAAAGCCGGCTGTCCGCGCCGAACACGACGGACGAAAGCGACGTGCAGCCGTTGAAAGCGTTGCTGCCGATCGAAGTCACGGCGTCGGGTATGCCGATCTCTTCCAGGGAAACGCAGTCGGCAAAACAGTTCGCGGGGATCGCCTCGACGCCGCCGCCCAGCGCGACGTTTTCGAGGGAAGAACATCCGCTGAACATCGTGCCTCCCAAAACGCAGTTTGCGGGAAGCGCGATCGCCTGCAGCGCGGCGCAGCCCCTGAAGGTCTGATTTCCGAAGGTGACCGTGCCCGAATTTTCATTGAAGTCGACGTTCACAAGGTTCGCGCAGTTTGAAAACGCATCGGAGCCTGTACTCGTAAGCGTCGGCGAGAATTCGACCGTTTTTACGGCGGTGCTCATGAACGCCGCATTTCCTATCGAGGAGAAGGCGGTCAGATCGGCAGTCCCTTCCGTGTCCGAATTGAACCGGGAAAGGGACGTGCAGCCCGAGAAAGTCGAATTGGGGAGAGCGCCGCCGAGTTCCGCAAGGACGGAAGCGGAAACGATGCCCGTGCAGCCGCTGAAAACGGACGTGCCGAGCGAAGCCACGCCCGCGGGCACGGAAACCGTTTCCAGGGACGCGCAGTTCATGAACGCGCTGTTGCCGATGCTCTCCAGCCCCGAAGGCAAATCGGCGCTTTCAAGCGAAGAGCAATTGCAAAACGCGCTGCTTCCGATCGTTTTCAGCCCTGCGGGCAGGGATATGCTTTGAAGAGCGGTGCAGCCGTAAAACGCGTAGTTCGGTATTTCCGTGACGGCCGCGTTCAGCGCGACGCCGCCCTTTATCCCGCAGTTCCGGAACGCGAACGCGCCGACAGAAGTCACGCCCGAAAGGTTTGCGCTTTCCAGAGCCGTGCAGTCCGCAAAGGCGCCGACGCCCACCGTTTTCAGATTGCTCCCGAAAACGACCGTTTTGATCTCGGTATGATCCATAAACACGCCCGACTGCAAGACCATGCCGTACATCGTCGCGCCGTCCGCGATCGCCGTGACGGGCTGGCCGTTGTATGTATCGGGAACGGCGACGGTGTCCCACGCGCGGCTGGCATATTCGGTGAGCGTATACCCCTGTTCGTCGTCGTTGAGGGCGAACGTCATGTCGTCCTCCTGCGCGTGCCCGCACGTTTCGCACACGCCGTCTTTATACGTATGCCCCGTGGCGCGTTCGATGGTGCGCACGCCAAGCACTTCCTGCTTGGTCGCGTCGGCATACGTCGTGCGCACGCCGTCCTGCGTGCAGCTCGCGCTCGTTTCCGTCACGTTGTCGGGCAAAGAAGTATCCTCGCCCGTTTCGAGGTTGAATTCGTAATGCGTGCCGTTCGTCAGGTAAATATGCAGGACGGGCGCTTCGTAAACGATGTTCGAAATGCCGACGCCCTGCGCGCCGTCGTCGCCCTTCACGAGCCCCGCGTCCAGCCGCGTTCCGTCGGAAAGGGTGAGGATGAGGTGTCCGTTATCGTCGATTTCCGCATCCTTGATGCCGGAAACCGCTTCATCGGGCTCCTCGGGCGTTTCGATCTCCGTCATGCCGTTGATGGTGAGCACCGCCGCGGAAGAGGAGGACGAGGACGCGCTGTTGCAGAACTGCGCACCCATCACCTGCGAATTGACGAAAAAGGTCAATTCGAGTTCTTTGAGGTCTTGCAGTTCCCCTACGTTGTCGAGGATCATGTCGATGCCCGTCACGTAGCGCACCGGCGTGTAATTCGTTCCCTTGTCGGGATCGGGCGCGTTGACGAGGTCGTCCTCGGCGGAGAGCGTGTACGTGACCCCTTCGGTCACGAGGTTTCCGTCCTTGTCGTAATAGCCGATCGTGCCGTTTTCCACTTCTTCGCGCTCCGAAGTCGCGTTCGTGCCCTCGGGGTCGATGAACGTGTCGCAGGAAACGGTGTAAATGGTCACCCGGCTCTTATCCGTCACCATGCTCAGGAGATACCTGCCGTCCGAAAGTTCGCTGATCGTCGAACTGACGTACAACCCGTCGCCGAACTCCACGCCGCCCATCGCGTTGATGTACGCGCTCATGCTCGCGTCGAGTTGATAGGTCTTGCCCGTTTCGGGCGCGGCGGCGGGGGCGGCGTACAGCGTCATGTCTTCCGTGACGGAATACCCCGCAAAACTCCAGTATTCGGTCGCCCCGCTCGGGTACTTGTAGTACCACTGCGTGATCGCGTTGCCGTATTCGTCCGTATAGGAAGGGAGCACGGCCTTCTGCCCCGATTCCACTTCCTGCGTTCCGTAAACATACCCGCCTTCCGACGAAAAGGTCACCGTGAACTTTTCCGTCTGCGGGGTCACGACGGACGGCGTTTCGCCGTTCCCTTCGGAATCGCATGCGGAGAGCACCGCGCCCGCGCCCAGGGCAAGGGCGAGACTCATCGCGCATGCCGCAAATTTTCTGCCTTTTGTTCCTTTTTTCATGTTCGGTCTTTGACTCCTTTTTTATTCGAAAATACAAATTTTTTTATCCTGTACCGCCGCCAGTTTCGCATTCACGCCGTAAACCTCGCGCAGCCGCTCTTCGGTGATCACTTCCTCCGCGGAGCCCGTCGCGAGTATTTTGCCGTGCTTCATCATGACGACGTTGTCGGCATACCGGATGGTTTGGTTGATGTCGTGCAGCACCATGAGCACCGTCGTGCCGTGTTCGCGGTTGAACGAACGGATCAGGTTCAGGATCTCGTACTGGTAATGCACGTCGAGATAGGTCGTGATCTCGTCGAGCAGAAGCGTTTCGCGCGTTTGGGCGAGCGCGAGCGCGAGCCATACCCTTTGCATCTGCCCGCCCGAAAGTTCCCCGACCTGCTTTTCGGCAAACTCCGCGGTGTGCGTCTCTTCGAGCGCGCGGTCTACCGCTTCGAAATCGTCGGTTGTCGCGCGGGGAAACATCATGTTGTGATAGGCCGTCCGTCCCATCGAAACGAGCCGCCTGACCGTCATGTCGTCGGGCACGGCGTTGTATTGGTGCACCGCCGCGACGCGGCGGGCATAGTCCTTCCTCGGGATCTCGGAAAGGTCTTTCCCGTCGAACAAGATTTTTCCCGATCTCGGCCGGTATGTTTTTGTGAGAAGGGCGAAAACCGTCGTTTTGCCGCAGCCGTTCGGCCCGATGAGCGCGGTGACTTTGCCCTTCGGCACGACCAGATCGACGCCGTCGAGTACCTGCACCGTCTTTTCGTACCCGAACGAAACGCCCGAAAGTTCGAAAATATTGTCAGGCATGTTTTTTACTCCTCAAAAGAAGCACGATGAACAGCGGCCCGCCGATGACGGACATGATGATGCTCACGCCGATCTCGTAAGGATAGGCGATCCACCGCCCCACCGTGTCCGCCACGAGGAAAAAGAGCGCCCCCAGCAGCGCGCTGTACGGGATGAGTTTTTTATGGTCGTTCCCCACCAGAAGCCGCGCGATGTGCGGCACGATGAGCCCGAGGAAACTGATGCTCCCCACCACCGCCGTGGAAGCGGACGCCAGGAACACCGCGACGGCGGAGACTTGCAGGCGCGTCCTCGCCACGTTGACGCCGATGCTGCCCGCGAGCCTGTCGGACAGGGCGAGCAGGTTGCACTTTTTTATACAGAACACGCACGCCGCCGCGCCGATCGCGACGTATACGGCGAGCGTTTTGACGTCGTCCCAGTCTTTGAGCGAAATGTTCGACTCAACGATGCTCGCCGCGCCCGAATAATTGTTGCCCGTCATTTGGTTGAAGGCTTCCGAAAGCCCCGTGAACAGCGCGTTGACCGCTATGCCGACGAGGATGAGCCGAACGGGGCTCAGCCCTCCCTTCCAGGAAAGCGCGTACACGATGACGAACGCCAGCACCCCGCCCGCGAAGGAAAACAGGGGCGTAAGGGCGCCGAGCGCGGGAAAAAACGCCGTGACGAGCACCGCCACGAACGACGAGCCCGCGCTGATGCCGATGATGCCCGGGTCGGCGAGCGGGCTGCGCATGACCGCCTGGGTGATGACGCCCGCGGCCGACATTGCCATGCCGCCGAGTATCGCCACGAATATGCGCGGAAACCGAAGCTGTAAAATGATGTATACGTCCTCGTCGTATTCGACAAAAATGCCCTTCAGCAACTGCCAAAAGCCCACTTTGATGCCGCCGATATTCGCCGCAAGCACGGCAAAGACGACGAGCAGCGCCGCCGTGACGGCGAAGGCGAGAACGGTCTGCAAAGTTCCGCCCCGTTTCCGCTTTTTCTTCTTTTCGGAGATCTCTTCCGCGCGCCCGCACGCGCGTTCGTCCGTTTTCTTTTCCGTCTGCTCCATACCGCTCAAGCCTCGGCAAAAACCGTATCCGTAAGATAATCGAATGACTCATACCACCCGAGATTCGCGCTCATGCCGAACCCGTCGTCCGAGGAGAGATAGTACACTTCCCCTTCCCTCACCGCGCGGAAGTTCTGCCATATCGCGCCCGTTTCGATCTCTTCGCGCATGTATTTGAAGGCGTTTTCCTCATCGTAATGCGCAAAGACGACGATCTTGTCGGGGTCGGTCCGGATCATATGCTCGGTGTTGACCGCCGCAACGCCCGAACCGTCGGTGATATAGTTTTCGTCGTATACGTTGACGCCGCCCGCAAGTTCGATAAGGCTTCCGACATACGAATCCGCCGTGACGATGAGGTAAAACCTGCCCGGGTACGCCATGAGCACGAGCACGGTGGAAGGGTCGTCCGACTGCACGCGGTTTTCCTCGACGTACGTTTCGTATTCCGCGCGCAGCGCCGCCGCCTCCGTCTGTTTGCCGTACTGCTCGCCGAGGGCGTCGATATCGCCGTACATCCCCTCCACGTCGGACAGGTCGAAATACTGCGCATGGATGCCCGCGCTCTCGAACTGCGCGGAAAGCCCCGCTTCGAGCGAACGCGGCACGATGACCGTTTCGGGGTTGATCCGGCTCAATATTTCCATGTCGGGAGACATCGCGCTGCCGATCGTCCTCACGTCTTTATACCTTTCGGGAAGTTCTATGTCCTCCGCCGCAGACGGGATGCCGACCACATTGTCGATACCGAGTTTATCGAGGATCTGGCAGATCGCCATGGAAGTGGTCGCGATGCCGTCCGGCTCGCTTCTCTTGCCCGCAAGGCCGCACCCGCCGAGGCAGGATGCCGCCGCGATCCCCGCGCAAGCGAGCGCGGCAACTTTTACGCCCTTCATGCGGAGACCTCCGTCAGGTCGTCCCAATCGACGGTGAGCGTCGCCGCGCGCGTAACGCTTCCGTCCGCCGTGATCTTGAACTGCGCGCCCATGACCGTGGAATTGATATAAAAGGTCAGATAATATGTATCCTTCTTTTCCGCGATCGGGAAGGTGATCGAATCGACGTAATGCACCTGTTCCTGCAAATTGTTTTCGGTCGTATCCTCGCTCAACGTGTAACTGACCCCTTCCGTGACGAGTCGATCGTCCGCATCGTAATATCCGATCGTCCCGTCCTCGGGTTCGCCCTCCACGGGGTCGGCGCCCGTGTTCGGCTCGGCGTCGATGAAGGTATAGCAGGTTATGGAATAAATCGTAACGCTGCTCTTCGTAAAATACAGCGTGAGCGACATGGAACCGTCCTCTTCCTTCGTATAACGCGTCTGCGTGAGGAGCGGCTCGCCGAACTCCACCCCGCCCATCGCGGGTATGTAACAACTCAAAGACGACCCTACGGTATACGTCCCCGCGGCCTCTTCCTTTTCGCACCCGCCGAACGCCGCCAGCGCGCCCGCCAGAAGCATCGCAGCAAGCATGACTGCCTTTTTCATATAAAAATCTCCTTTTTTGCCGCATCCGAACGCGGACAACGCGTTCGCATATGCGAACTTTATTGCCGAAAAAATAAGGGGGCTCGCCCGCACGCATATAGTGACGCGTATTGAGACGCCGCGCAACAGATCGCGCCGAACGCCGCAGGCAAACATGTTCGCATATGCGAACCAAATCCCCCGAAAAGCGGGCGCCCGCAAAAGGAACGCCCGTATCCCCTGAACGCCGCTATTATAGCAGACCGGCGCGCCGCACGTCAATAGGTAACCTAGGCTAACTTTTTTAAAATGCTTTTTTATCCGCCAAGGAAACGAAGCATCCGCGCGGCCGTTCGCATGCCCGCACCCTTATATATGCCCGAACGCACGCGGATATGCGGGCGGGGGCGCGGGCATATTGCCCGCGCCCCCGCCCGAAATGCGGTTATGTACGCTCTTTCTTGCGCAAATAGGAAAGAAGCGCCGAACGGCTGTGTTCCCCCACCGCGCAGACAATGCCCACCGCGTCCGTAAAGGCGGCGGTTTTCGGCGTGCGACAGCACTTTTCGAGCGCGTTCCGAACAAAATCGACGCATAACATGTATTCATCCAGTTGTTTTTTGCCGCGTTCCGTCAAAAAAATGCGGCTGTGCTCTCCCCGAGCCATCATGCCGCCCGCTTCCAGCCGTTCGCTCATCCTGTACACGCTCACCTTGGTAACGCCGAGTTTATCGGCAATATCCGTAAGCCGCGCGCCGATGCCTTCTTTTGAAAGCGAATGCGTCGCTATAAGGTATTTGAGTTCCGAAGCCGACATCTTTCCTCCCTCGCGGTTCGCCATTGCGAACCAAACTGCTTTTAAAAAGGCTCCGTCTTGTTCGCACAAGCGAACAGAGCCCTCTTAAAACAGGAGTTCGCACAACCGAACTCCTGTTTTATTATACCGCTTTGCGAACAGAATGTCAACGACATCCGCGCGGCGGCTGCAAAAATTTCGGCGCAGATTCAGCCCTGCCCCGCGTATTTTTTGACGATCTCAAACAGCTCGTCGGAAATGACGTGTTCTATGCGGCAGGCGTTTTCCTCCGCCGTGGCGGGGTCTGCGCCCATTTTGATCAGGGCGGCGGTGATGACTTTATGGCGTTCGAAAACGCTTTCCGCCTTTTTCCTGCCCTCGGCGGTCAGGATGAGTTCTCCCCCCTGCCCGAAGTCGATATAGCCGTGTTTTTTGAGCAAATTGACCGCGCGGGAAACGGACGACTTCGCATATCCGAGTTCGTCCACGACGTCCACCGAACGGACGGCGGGCTTTTTTTCGCCTATGCGCAGAATGGTTTCGAGATACATTTCTTCCGATTCGTGATTTTTCATGCGATTTCCCCTGTTTGCGGATCGTTGCCAATATTGTAACACATCGGAACAAATTTTTCAAGCGATATTTCCGCAACGGCGAACCGCATTTTTGCGCGGAATAAAATACGTGCCCGCGCGGAAAATCCGCGCGGGCACGATGTTCCGGCCGCCGCTATGCGAGCGCGCCGATATACGTTTCCAACTTTCCCTCCGCGCTTTGCGTGGTCACTTGCAAATAGTATACAAGCGAATCCAAACGGAAAGACGCGTACAGGATGCAAGAGCCGTTTGCCTGTTCTTCCTGTAAATACTGTACGGAAAGCCCGTCTATCTCCATTGTTTCAGTCAAATCCTCGAAGTCGTCGAAAATTTGAAACAATCCATCAATAAGGATAATATTTAAATCTATCGAGTCAAAACCAGTTGACATAACTACTAATGATTCTTGTCGCACAAAAGCCAACTGATTTGTTTCCTTAATATAATTTGCTTGATATGTGTTCGATAAACTTGTCCCTTTATAATATTTAAATTCTAAATTATTGGATGACATAAACTTATCTATATCATCGATATCGGAAGATCTGATTTGTTCGTTATCATAATATATTAAATCGCTGTTCCCGTCGCGCAATATCAATGGTAAAAAAATTCCCAAAAACAGCGCGCACACCAAAAAGACGGATACGCACCATATCACGATGTTTCGCTTGCGCGACGAGGCAAGAACTTCCCCCTTTTCCTCTTTTTCATGCGTGGGCGCTTTGCCCCCGTATAATTCGCGCGTGAGGTCTTCCGCCTTTTTCGTATCCTCCGCATTCAGCGGAAACTGTTCTTTGAAATTTTCGATCTCGTCGATGATATCCCGTTTATCGTCCATTGCGTTTTAACTAATATTGACTATTAGCGCCTCCTGAATCGTCAGCGAATCGTCGCCCAATAAAACATAACCTTGATCCCCCGTACTGTACCCGCTGGATACCTGCAGATAAGTATCGGTGCGGAAAACTTCCCCGTCTTTATAATAATCCACCGTATAGTAACCGTACACCATCATCATGTGTGCGCGGGTATAGTCCGATTTGCTGATAAAGGTATACCCCTCTCTGTTGTTGATCGCAAAAATATAATTATAAGTCGTGCAGAGCAGAACGCCCACCTTGTTGCTGTTGACCATGTTCTGCAAAGTAGTCAAGTTGACGTTCGTCGAATTCTGATAAAAAGACCCGTAATTCAGGCTGTATCCGCGATCCTGCACATATTCTTTGAGCCCGTTCTTAAAATCATTGCCGGAAGTGCCGATGCTCCCCTCGTTCGTGTGCATCAAATCGTACAGATCTTCGAACACCTGAACAACGGGCGCAAAGCGCATGTCGGGGAAATACCAATAGTCGTCGCCGTTCATCATGCCCGGCTCAAAATTCGGGATGAGGTTGGGGTAGTAACGGTCGTAATACCCGATGACGTTCGTCCCCGCCGCGGGCGCGCAATAATTATCGATAGAAAGGTCAGTGACCCCGTAAGAGGGCGCCTGGAAAACATAATATTCGTTATGTTCCACATAGCTGTCCCAATAAACATATTCGCTAGTAACAACAGGTGTCCCCTCACCTTCGTACGAATCGTCGGAACAATATTTGATATCCGACGCGGAAGCGGAAACGGGCAGGGACAACCCCGCCAGCGCTGCAAGCGCCGCCAACGCGCAAACCAACACGATACTGACTGCCGAAAGCCTCTTTTTTGCCAACATAATAAACTCCTCCTTTGTTGTTTACTATATTAACAGAAAAAAAAAGCCCCGCGTGCCACATTACTTTTTATAATATTTTCTGATTTTTTCAAAAATCTTGTTCAGGTTGTAATTTACGTTGGTTTTGGAACGGTGAAAAATCTTCCCTAATTCAGAAAGAGAACAACCGTACCAATACCTGTAAATAAGGAAACGGCGTTCTCTTTCCGTCAGATAATCAAAAACTTCATTGATAATGATAGCAGATTCATTGGGTTCGATCATGAAACCGAAAGATTCTTCCAAACAAACTTCGCGCTTGCGTTTGCGCTCGCTCAATTTGTTCTTTGCCAGGTTTGAAACGATCCTGTTTATCCATGCGCTTGCATTATCGTTGGTTCTGAATTGCGACGCCTTCCTTACGATCGTGATCAGCGCTTCCTGCACTACGTCATCCATGTCGGCGTAATTTTTAACGTATGTATAGGCGGTCGCTTTCATCGCTTTGCCGACGAGCTCATATATTTTCGCTATCGCCGAAGGATCGCCCCGCGCGATCGATTCGATCAGCTCACCCAATTTGTAATTTTGACTCTGCTCCATAATCGGCTTTTGTACTCTATTCCGATGCAAGTATCCTGACGATCTGAATGACGTCGGATTTCTGCTTTGCGTTCAGTTTGCCGTACAGATCGAGAAGTTCGATCTGATCGTCCGACAGGTTTCCCGTATCCGTTTCCGCAAACAACTGCGTTTTCGTTATGCCGAAAACATTGCATATCTCGTCCAACAGGCGAAGCGACGGCATGAAATCTTTTTCGTTATACCAGTTTTTGACCGCGGTGTAACTCACGCCGATACGCTTTGCAAATTCCGAACGCGACCACCCTTTCTCCCTGCGGAGCAGATCGATCTTGATCCTCACATCCATATGATACCTTATGCTCCTGAAAACGGAAACTTACATTACTATTGTATAGCAATCAGCCGAATAACGGAAGTACTATGATTGCCATATTTTGGCAATCATAGTTCGAATTTATGAAACCGTTTGGAAAAAAACTCCCGTTTACACAAAAAGCGTTTAAATTTTAATTGTGGAAAAACCGCGCAAAGCCGCTAAATAAAACGGGATTACGGCCAAACAAGCCGAGAGCGCCGCACCAAAACAGCGATGTTTGCCAAAGGCGCAATCGCGGCACGTTATTTCGGCAATGCGGGCAGTAGCCAAAGCAAAGCCCCCGAATTTCCATTCGGGGGCTTGCATGGAGCTACTGGCCGGACTTGTAAGGAGCGCAGCGACGGAACAGCGATTGTTCGCCAACGGCGCAATCGCGTCACGTTATTTCGGCAATGCGGCCAGTAGCCAAAGCAAAGCCCCCGAATTTCCATTCGGGGGCTTGCATGGAGCTACTGGCCGGACTTG
>CDZB01013761.1_pt1 | contig 31983 bp, 20 predicted proteins | sample 554961 | NCBI WGS metagenome assembly CDZB01 (sample SAMEA3182106, study PRJEB8094) | gut metagenome | biome: human; feature: gut; material: Stool; isolation source: human stools | place: Canada | collected 2013-02-26
GGCATGGAGATGATCGCGCCCTCGGGGAAATTCTGAATGGCAATGCCGAGCGACAGGGCAAGCGCACTCGCCGCTGTAATCTGCGCGTTTCCCGCAAGAAAACCCGCATACATCACGCCGACCGCCATTCCCTCCGGAATGTTATGTAAGGTCACCGCCAGCACCATCATCGTCGTGCGCCCGAGCTTGCTTTTCGGACCCTCCGCCCTGTCGCTTCCGATATGAAGGTGGGGAATCAGACGGTCAAGCAGGAGCAAGAACAGCACGCCGACCCAAAAGCCGATAAAGGCAGGAAGGAAAGACAGCTTTCCCATATTCTCCGATTGCTCTATCGCCGGAATCAGCAGGCTCCAGATCGACGCTGCCACCATCACTCCGGCGGCAAAGCCGGCAAGCGCACGCTGTACCAAATCGCCGAGTGATTTTTTCATAAAGAACACGCACGCCGAGCCGAGCGCTGTCCCGATAAAAGGAATCAATATTCCGAATAATACTTCCATTTGCTTCACCGCCTTTGCGTTGTATTTTTTCGATAGCCCTCATTTCCACGCCGTAATGCAGAGCCAGCTTTTCTTTTTGTGTATCTGAACATCGTGAAAGCCCGCCTGCTCCAGATACGCTTTCAGCTCTGTGTCTTTGTAAATGGTCATGCCGCCGATGATTTCCGTCCACTTCTCGTCCCTGTCCGTGTCGCCGTTGCTCTCGTTGCAGATGAGGAAGGTTCCGCCGGTCTTCAGCACCCGTCCGACCTCGCAAAAGCACCGCGGCAGATCAGGCCAGAAATAGACGGTTTCAAAAGCCGTGACCAGATCGAACTGCTCCGATTCAAACGGCAGCTCCGCCACGCTCGCGCACAGCACATCACAGCGCCCCCTCGCAACGGCGGCTTTGTTGACCCTTTTTGATTTTTCAACGCTGACAGGGGAATAGTCGATCCCCCACACAGTGCCTTTCGGACACAACTTCAACAGCCTTTTGATATTCGCCCCGCCGCCACAGCCGCAGTCCAGCACTTTGGCATCCGGAGTAAGCTCCAAGAAGCGAAGTCCCCACCGTGCCACGGGGCTGTGACCGAGATTCATCAGGGCAACCATGATTTTTCCGCCAAGCCCCACGGGGTTGCGGGTGTTTTCAAAAAATGACATATCACACCTCCGATTTCACACATTCGGTATAAGTTAACGGGAAGGATGCTCTCAGAACAACGCTTTTTCGCACCGTCCAGCCGTTCTGCCGCAAAAAAGTCAGATATTCCTCGCTCGTCCACTTGCTGTGAAGGGGAAATCCCGCGAGCTTCATAAAAAACGCTCTCACCTTGCCAGAAAACGAATTTCCCGTATGGGTGAAGGTCGGCGCAATCAGCACACCGTCGTCCTTCAGCACGCGCCTGATTTCCCGCAGTGCTTTCTCCGGCTGCGGCACAATATGCAGGGCGTTTGACACGATCACCGCATCGAAGGATCCGTCCGCATAGGGCAGGGAAAACATATCCTGCACCGAAAAGTGCAGCTTCGCAGAGCGGGTATCCCGTTTTGCCTCGGCAATCATCTCTGCAGAGGCATCCGTCGCTTCGATAAGTGCCGCCGCGTTCACGATATTTTTTGCGATCAATCCGGTGCCCGTTGCAAGCTCCAGCACCGTTTTGGCTTTCACGACCGGACGAATCAGCGCATACATCGTTTCGTATGCCGCGCAGTCTTTCCGCATGAAGCGGTTGTAAATACGGGCATTTCTGTCCCAGAAATTTTTCTTTTCTTTCATGGTTACATTCCTTTGATATTCCCACATAGCCGATAGTCGGTTACCCTCGGCTAACTCATGCGGCTTTGAAAAACCGCATCTCTGCGGCTTTTCGCCTTATTCAAACAATTCTCTGCAGGCACCGTACACCAGCGTTTCCAGCACCTGCGGATATAATTTTCCGATCTGCTCCCTGTGCGAGACGGTCAGAATCAGTCCACGTACAGTCGCGGCGGCAAGAGCAGCGCCGCGCTTGGGCACAAGGTCATATTTTTCCAGAAGCTGACGGCGCAGTGCCTTGTTTTCTTCAGCAGGGCCTTGCGAAGCTGTTCGGTTTCAAAATCTGTAAAAGCCAAGGTTGCACCTCCTGAAATATGACCGTTCTGGTTCTTCTGGTCATATTATATCATGCTTCTTTCCGTTTTGCAAGAGGTAAGTGAAAAAAATTCGTTTTTTGCGATCGAAAAAGGCATAGCGTCGATGTCGGAATCCCAACATTCCCCGGTTCCCCTGTTCCGCTGTCGGTGCTTCTATATCTCCATGATATAAAAATATTGGTGAACTGCACCATGCAACGCAAGAAGTGAGGACATTCGGTGAGCAAAATCGAAATTTTTAGTTTGTTGCTAACAAGTGGTTGACAATTCAATTTTTTTGAGTATAATAACATGCGGTTCTTCTCGAAGAACTGAATTTTTTGCCCGTCGGTTAGCCTATGCTAACCAGATAACTGGACGAAGGAGTTATATGAGTTCATCGGAATTAAGGTATTTGATTACCGCAAACGTGCTTGCAGAACAAACAGAAAATGTAAAGCAAACGGATGTGGCGAATAAACTTCGGGTTTCAAAAGTCAGTACATACAACGCAATGGAACGGTTGCGCGATAAAGGATTTATCGAAAAAAATGATAGGAAAATTGTTCTTACAGATCGCGGAAAAGAAGTTCTGAACGAGTACATGACGATTATACGCTTTATGTCGGCGCATTTGTCGTTACATTGCGGGACGACTGAAAATCAGGCGTATGAAGATGCCCTTAACGTGGCCTGTGCGTTTTCGGACGCAACCCGTAACGGAGTGGCAAATTATATCAAGTCGGGTATGGCGGACGCACATCACGCACCGATTGATTCAGACAAGGAGCAAACAAATGATAGATAAAGAACTATTCAGACTCATCGGCGGAAACAAGAAGTACATCTTTATCGCCGTATTGTTGCAGGCGATTGGCTTAATTGCAAACGTTGCGATTACCGGAAGCGTCTGCTATGCCGTGTATCTGCTGACCGAGAATACGGAAGCCATGAAATTCGTTTATCCGCTGATCGGCGCGGCTATCGGTATTCTTGTGAGATATCTCTGTTCGCGCGCGACGGGCGACATCAAGGACAAGCTCGGCAGAAGCGTGAAAAAAGACTTGCGTGAAAGAGTATATAACAAAATCGTAAAACTCGGCGTGAAAACCACTGACGGAATGAGCATGGCGGGTTTGACGCAGGTTTCTGTCGAAGGCGTAGAGCAACTCGACCTTTACTATTCGTCCTATCTGCCGCAGTTCTTCTTTGCGATGATTGCGCCCGTCATTCTGTTCCTGATATGCGTATGGATCGATTGGAGAACGGCTCTCGTACTGATTGCCTGCGTACCGCTGATCCCCGTATCCATCGTGGCGGTCAGTAAGTACGCAAAGAAGATTTTTGCAAAATATTGGGGCAAATATACGTCAATGGGCGACAAGTTCCTTGACAGCGTTCAGGGACTGAAAGAACTCAAAATCTTTCAGGCAGACGCGGCTCAGCACGTTAAAATAAACGAAAGCGCGGAAGAATTCAGAGTCATCACAATGAAGGTTCTTGTCATGCAACTCGCAAGCACCACGATCATGGACTTGGTTGCATACGGCGGCGCGGGAGTCGGCATTGCGCTTGCAATCAGTGGCGCGGCGTTTTGGGGATTGAACCCGATTGCGGCATTGTTCCTGTGTCTTGTGGCGGTTGAATTTTTTCTGCCGCTTCGTGCGTTCGGCTCGGCGTTCCACGTTGCGATGAACGGCGCAAGCGCGGGTAAAAAGATTATTTCGCTGTTAAACGCACCCGACCCCGAATGGGGAACGGAAACCGTAGACGGCAAAGAGATAAAACTCGAAAACCTTACGTTCTCATATGACGGCAAACGCGACGTGCTGAAAAATGTGAATATGACCTTCCCCGAAAAGGGAATGACTGCTATCGTGGGCGAAAGCGGTTGCGGAAAATCCACGGTTGTCAATATGCTGATCGGCGCGTTCCGTCCGCAAAATGGCGACGTTACTGTCGGCGGCAAACAGCTTGAAAAGTTGTCGCGCGAGAATTGGTATTCGCACCTTTCGGCGGTCAGTTATAATACTTATACCTTCAACGAAAGCGTAAGAGATAACTTTAAGATGGTGAAAGAAAACGTTTCGGACGAAGAGATATTCGCCGCGCTCGAAAAGGTGAACCTGAAAGCGTTTATCGAAGAAAACGGCGGTTTGGATAAAGTGATCACCGAGGACGCAAACAACATTTCGGGCGGACAAAAGCAACGCCTTGCGCTTGCGATTGCGCTCGCATCGGATAAAGATATTTACGTTTTCGACGAAGCAACGAGCAATATCGACATCGACAGCGAAGCCATTATTATGAAGAATGTCAAGGCGATTTCGGAAAACAGAAGCGTTATCGTGATTTCTCACCGTCTTGCCAACGTCGTTCCCGCAGACAATATATATTATATGGAAGAGGGAGAGATAAAGGAAATCGGTTCGCACGAAAAACTGATGGCGGCAAAGCAAGGATACGCACGCCTTTACACTGCGCAGAAAACGCTGGAACAGGCTTATGCGGAGGTGGTAGCATGAGTACGCGGAAAAAGGCTTTGAGAAGAAGCGGCGCGAAAATCATGGCAAGTCTGATTGCCCTTCTCGGCAGTTTGTCTTACATCATGGTTTTAGCTGTCATCAACGGCAGCGTGGGCTTTGTCTGCGCTATGGGTGTCACGGTGTTCGGCGCGGTAGGCGTTGCGAAGGCACTCGGAGAAGCAATTGCGCTTTCTTACGGGTGGATCATCGGTCTTACGATCGGTTGCGGCGTTCTTCGCGGTCTGCTCCGCTATTTCGAGCAGTACAGCAATCACTATATCGCGTTCCGGCTTCTGGCGGTTCTACGCGATAAAATCTTCGGCGCTCTTCGCGTGCTGTGTCCCGCGAAACTCGAAAGCAAACAAAAAGGCAGTATCATCGCAATGATAACTTCGGACATTGAAACGCTTGAGGTCTTCTATGCCCACACGATCTCGCCCATCTGCATTGCCGTGCTTGTATCTGCGGCGGTGTTCCTGTTCGTAGGGCTCGTTTCGAGTTGGTATCTCGCGCTCGTGGCTCTTGTCGGTTTCCTGACAATCGGCATTGTCGTTCCGCTGATTTCGTCGGGAAAACTCAAAGAAAGCGGCGTAAAATACCGTGCTGAATTTGCGTCCTTCTCGGCATATTTCCTTGACAGCATCAAGGGTATCAAGGACATCGTTCTGAACAATGCGGGCGAGGAAAGAGAAGAGGAAGTCAACAAGCGTTCGGACGGACTGCTTGCGGAAACCAAGAAGATGAAACACAACATTACCCGCGCGGGTTCGGCAATCGAACTCACGGTGTCGATGTTCGTGCTGATCACGCTTGCGGTCGGAATACTGCTTGTGAAGAACGATATGCTGTCGCTCGGCAGAATGATTATTGGTATGGTAACGGTGTTCTCGTCGTTCGGTCCGGTCATCGCGGTAGGTTCGCTTCCCGGTAATCTTACGCAGACTTTCGCAAGCGGCGACAGAGTGCTGAATCTTCTTGCCGAGAAGCCCGCCGTGGAAGAAGTCAAAAACGGTAAAGATTTCGATTACGAAACGCTCGATGTAAAAGACCTGTCGTTCAGCTACGACGGGCAGACAGAAGTTCTAAAAGATATCAAAATGCACGCCGAAAAGGGTGAAATTATCGGTATCGTTGGCGAAAGCGGTTGCGGCAAGTCAACTTTCTTAAAACTTCTTTTGCGGTTTTGGGAAAGAAGCGGCGGCGAAATCAACTACGACGATATCGATATCGATCAAATCAACACCGATTCGCTTTTGAAAAACGTAACGATGGTTTCGCAAAGCACCTACCTCTTTGAGGAGACGATAGAGGATAACCTTCGCATCGCAAAACCCGATGCCACGCAGGAAGAAATCGAAAACGCCTGCAAAATGGCTTCGGTACACGACTTTATCATGACGCTTCCTGACGGCTACAAAACACAGGTTGGCGCGCTTGGGGATAACCTTTCCGCAGGAGAAAAACAGCGGATCGGCTTAGCGCGTGCGTTTTTGAGAGGGAGCGAACTGATTCTTCTCGATGAACCCACAAGCAATGTTGACAGCATCAACGAGGGCATTATTTTAAGGGCGTTAAAAGAACAAAAGAACAAAAAGAGTATCATTCTCGTATCGCACAGAGAATCGACCATGGCGATTGCCGACAGAATCTATCAGGTTGTCGGCGGAGTGATGACAGTGACAGAGGAGGTGTAAGGTGGAAGAACAGAAGAAGAGCAATGATATAGAAGAAGCGGCTTCCGCGCTGATTGCAAACGCGGAGAATGAAAACACGGCGGATCAGCCTGAAATCACGCCAAAGGAATCCAAAGCAACAGAAGGAAACGACAACAGGATATTCAAGAAATACAGGATAAAAGACATCGTATTTCTTGCCATTATCACGGCTTGCACACTGGTTACGGGTGCGGTCATGCCCCTGCTCGTAAACGTACCGCTGTTCGGTATCGTGCAACTCGGACTCGGACTTCAATTTTCTATTTTCCCCGTAATAGGAATGATGAAAGTAAGAAAGCCGGGCGCACTGTTTTTGCAGTCGGTCTTCATCTCGGCATTTCTGATTTTTATGTTCCCTCCCATGGCGCTCCTCACGGTCTGTGCCCTGATTGCAGAGGGAGTTGCCCTTCTCCCCTTTCGCGGGTATCAAAACGATTGGGCGTGCGTTGTCGCCGGAACCCTGTATATGCCGCTCACGCTTCCCTTGATGTGGTTGTATTACAACACATTTTATACGGTTACGGGCAGTGAAAAGGCGGCGACGAGTCTGTTCCTCGGCGGGGCTAATCCCGTGGTCGCAGTCGGTATTTCGGTTGCCGCCGTTGCGCTTAGCTTTGTCGGCTCGGTAGTTGGTATGCTGATCGCAAGGGAACTTAAAAAAGCCGGAGTTCTGAAAAAATGAGATTTTGGTCTTTCAAAAAGAAGCGGTATCCCCTATTCGTGTTTCTGTCAAGCCTGTTTTTAATCGTATTCGGGTTGTGCATGGCAAGAAGCGTGAAATGCTCTTTCTTCTTAGCGGGGTGTTTCGTGTGGCTGATGCTGTTCGGATGCAGGAAGCGATGCCTCCGTATGCTGCCGGTGCTGATCTTTGTCGGCGGTTCCTTTGCAACCCTTGCATACTTTGCTTACGGAAAGGACGGGAATGCCGCGATGGCAATGGCAAACCGTTTCGCTTCGGTATTCCTTGCCGCCGCGCTCGGAATGAGCGTTGAACCTGCGGACATGACGAGAAATCTTTCCACGCTCAAAATGCCGAGGGGTGTTACGCTCGGTATGCTGATTGCAACGTCTTTTCCGCCCGTACTCGGCGCGGAGATAAAAAGAGTAAGAGAAGCAATGAAAACGCGCGGCGCGGGCAGCGTGTTAAACCCGAAAATCTTTTACAGAGCGTTTTTAGTACCGTTCGTCATGCGACTGGTCAACATTTCGGACACGCTGTCGCTGTCGGTCGAAGCGCGCGGATTTTCGCTTGAAAAGGTTCCGTATACGGTATATAAAAAGGAAATCGTTTGCATGTCCGACGTGCTGTTTATTTCAGGGCTTGTCGCAGGCGCGGTTTGTACGGTGGTGTTATGAACGCGATAGAACTCAAAAACGTAAACTTTTCCTATGACGGGAAAACGAGAATACTCGAAAACGTAAATATCGCGCTGAATTACGGTGAAGTCAACCTTGTTTCGGGACATTCGGGCGAAGGCAAAAGTACGCTTTTGTATATCATCAGCGGCATTATCCCGAATATCACGGACGGAAACCTGTCGGGCGAAGTGCTGATAAACGGCGAAGAGATAAAAGGCAAACGCCTTGGCGAGGTCTGCCGCAAAGTCGGCGTCGTTCTGCAAAATGCCGACGAACAGATTATTCAGAAAACGGTTGAGGACGAAATCGCTTTCGGTTGCGAGAATCTGGCGTTTTCCCCGGAGAAAATCAGCAAACAGATCGACACAGTCTGCCGCCTTATGAAACTGGATCAGTTGTGGGAGAGCCGCAAGCTGTCCGGCGGGCAGAAGCAAAGACTGATCACCGCTTCCACGCTTGCGATGGGACAGAAGATCGTCATTCTGGATGAACCGCTTGCCAATCTCGACACGGCGGGCGCGGAAATGCTGATGTCCACGCTCAAATCGCTTGCAAAAGCGGGTTATTGTATCATTGTCATCGAACACAGGCTTGACGTCGTTCTGCCGTTCGTAGATAAGGTTTTCCACGTCGGAAACAGAAACGTAAACGAGATAACGGACAGAGAAAATTACCTGAAAGAGCAGTCAACCGAAATAGAAGATACCTGTTCGGAATTCAGCGGAACGCTACCCGTGTTCTCGCTTTCCGATGTTGCGTTTTCGGTGAAAGAACGGGGTATCCTGAACGGCGTTACTTTCGATGTGCTAAAAGGTTCGCGCACGGTGCTGCTCGGCGAAAATGGTTGCGGTAAAACAACCCTTTTAAGACTGATTTCCCGTCTTGAAAAGCCGACCCGCGGCGTGATTTTGCAGAACATAGACGATAAATTCGGGCAAAAAAGCAAGCAGAGCAAAAAATGGTATCATAAAATTGGCGTGGTTTATCAGAACCCCGACTATCAGCTTTTTATGCCGACGGTCGAAAAGGAGATCAAATTCGGCGCGAGGTCGGACGAATACGCCGACGAAATAGCCGAAAAATTCGGGATAAAGCATTTATATGCCCGTCACCCGCAGTCGCTTTCCGAGGGGCAGAAACGCAGAGTTTCTATTGCGGCGGTGGTCGCGACAGATCCCGAAGTGCTGATTCTGGACGAGCCGACGGTCGGGCAGGACTACCGGGGACTTTGCAAAATGGTGGAAGTGCTGAACCGCATTCACACGGATACAAAGAACACGATGATCACGGTTACGCACGATTGCCGCTGTGCCGCCGCTCTGTGCGACCGCGCTGTGTGGATCGAGAACGGAACAGTCCGTCATGCAGGCGGAAAAGAACAGATTTCGGCGTTTTTCCGTCTGGATGCGCAGTGTAAGGGGTAGTTCGCCCGGATGATTGCGGTTCCAAGCGGTGTCCCGGGATTTGAAGCGCACGGGGTTAGCCTTGGCTAACTTCTGGTAATCGATAGCAGGAAGAAGGAGAAAAAACATTGCTGTTACGACTGAAGAACATAGGAAAAATATATGACAGCAACGATATTCTGACGATCGGTATCCGCGGAATCAACCTTGATTTCGACTATAACGAATTCGTAACGATCGAGGGCGAGAGCGGAAGCGGTAAATCCACGCTTCTGAACGTCATCGGCGCGAACGACAGTTACGAAGAGGGCGAGCTGTATATAAACGGCGAGGAAACGTCGCATTACGGCGCAGCTGAATGGGGAAAGTACCGTGAAAAGTATATCGCAACCGTCTTTCAGGATTTCAATATCATCGAAAACCTTACCGTACTTGAAAATGTCGAACTTGCGTTACTTCGCTTTGACGATAAAAAAGTACGCCGCGAAAAAGCAAGAGAACTCATCGAAAAGGTGGGGCTTTTGGGGCAGATCAACCGGCGCGGCAGTAAACTTTCGGGCGGTGAGAAACAGCGCACGGTCATAGCCCGCGCTCTCGCAAAGGATGCGCCGATTATCCTTGCGGACGAGCCTACGGGCAACCTGGACGTTAAATCTTCGAGAGAAATCGCAAAACTCTTAAAAGACGTTTCCAAAGACAAACTCGTCATCGTGGTTACGCATAATCCCGAATTTTTCGTAGAATACGCAACGCGCAGAATTGCGATTTTCGACGGCTCGGTAAAAGAAGATAAAGTAATCGAAAAACCGGCGGAAACGAAAAACGTTGAAGTCCCCGAAGTCAAGCAAAGCAGAAAGAAAGACGTTAAAGATACTTTCCATATCGGTGTTCTGAATTACAAAAGCAGACCGAAATTCACGGCAATGATGAGCTTTGCTTTGCTTGTCTGTGCGGTAACGCTGTTTGTTGTGCTATCGGTATTCGGAGTATCGCTCATTAAACCCGTTACGAATTCGCTCGATACGGTCGGCGTGAACGGAAAGGTAATCGTTTCAAGCGAAAAAGGAAACCTTAATAGCGACGATCTCGACGAAGCAGCGGGAAGTACCGACGCAGGCTTTTATCTTTTGGATCAGGAATTTTCCGAATTTACGATAAATGTTCCCAAGAAAAGCGGTATGCTTTCGGCTTATCGTGTTACCTGCCTGTACGCGCCGTATCAATACAACTTAAAGCAGGGCGAAGCGGTTTTGGTGCTGCCGAAATCCGCGGAAAAGGATCAAAACGCAATCATTGAAGCGTTTGGAAACGCAAACGCTGGAATAGAGCGTATCAGCGTAAAAACGACGCTTTCTTCCGACAGCGTTCTTCTTTACTTATCCCATGCGGATGCGGAAGAAAACGGAGTCAAAATCAAGGCAATCAACTCGACGATGAAACTCGGCGAAACAGTCGTCACCGTGTATACCTTTGAAAAGGACGATACGCTTGAGAGTGGAAAAATCAACTTAGTTAATTCCAATACCTATCAGGCAACGAAATATTCTGCGGTTTTCTCGGTAAAATCGAATCAGTCTTACGAAGTGGCGTCCGACAGTGAAAAAGATGAAACAAGAAGCGGAAACCTGATTGTGAAAATGAATCCCGGTGACTATGCCGCGATTTTTGAAACCGAACAAACAGACGCAAGTCAGTCGGTGTTGTATTATGCCGATGACCGGACGGCTGAAAACGCGCTCGGCAAATTCCCCAGCGGAATGATGGGGATGCTTTCCACGAGTCAAGTATACGTTCAAAGCGCGGGCGATGTTTACGCGATGAATGTCATCTACTATATCGCGCTGATTGCGGTTTGCCTTTTGTTCGCCGCGCTCATATCCGTTATTTTCGGAAGAAGCGTAAAGGTTTTCCAGACCGACTTTGCCGTTTACAGAACGCTTGGCATATCAAGTAAGATTTCGTCGCGTTCGCTTTACATTCAGATGGCACTGATCTTCCTGCCGACCATCGTATTCCTGCCGCTCGTCAGTCTGATTGCGGCGGTGATACCGGGGGGCGGAATCGCATTGATTTCGGCGGGCAACTACTTCTTTATAGAAATCATGCTGTTCCTCATTGTCGAATTTGTCGCATTCGGCTTTAACCGCGCGATAAACGGACAGAGTATCAGAAAATCTTTGAGAAGGGGGTCGAAGGGTTAAAATGTCTGAAATTAGAGTCGAAAACATCGTAAAAACATTTAACCGACACTCCCGCAACGCAAACAGGGTATTAAAAGGCGTTTCGTTTGAACTTCCGGATAAAGGGCTTGTATGTATTTTCGGTAAATCGGGAAGCGGTAAAACAACCCTTCTCAATATTATCGGCGGACTTGAAAAAGCCGATAGCGGTAAGGTTTATATCGACGGCGAATGTACGAGCGGTAAAACCGACAGGATCAGAAACGCAAAAATCGGCTTCATTTTCCAAAACTATTACCTTGAAAAAGGCTATACGATAGCGGAAATCCTGCGCAATCAGATGATGATCGCGGGTTTCAAGGATGAAAAAGAGATAGAGAGAAGAACCGAAGAAGCGTTGAAGCTCGTCGATATGGAGAGGTTCAAAAACAAACTCGGCGACGCGCTTTCGGGCGGACAGCAACAAAGAGTCGCAATCGCCCGTGCAATCGTAAAAGGCAGCGACATTATTCTTGCCGACGAGCCGACAGGCAACCTTGACGCGGAAAATACGATGAAGGTTATGGATATATTAAAGGAAATATCCAGAACCCAACTCGTGGTTATCGTAACGCACGAGGTGTCGCTCATCAAAAAGTACGCCGACAGCCATATCAAAATCGTGGACGGCGAACTTGTAGAGGACGGCGAAATCGAAGAAACCGACCTTGCTCCGGCGACTTATGATGCTGCTAAAGAAGGAAACGAAACGCACAGCGTTCTGACCACCTTTACCAAGAGTACGGCAAAGCGAAACGGCAGGCTGTTTACCTTAAAGACGATTTTCAAGCGTAATAAAGCGGGCGGCGAAAAGGCGTATTCGGTCGGTAATGTCTTCAAGCAGATCTTTATTCTCGCACTCGCTGTTGTGATGGTGTTCTTCTCGTTCTCTGCGTTCGAGGCGCTCTCGGCGGTTACCGAAAACAAAACGCTCGGAGCGAATACCGTTTATACAAATCTGAACTCTTATTCGGTACTCAGGAAAACGGACGAAAGCCATTACAAGAGTATTGATTTCTTCGATACCGAAATGAGAACGGGCAGTTTCTCATACGGCGGGCTTGCAAGTCTTTCGGGGATAGAAGTCAATTATACGCCCAAAGCAATTGAAGAAGGCGACGAAATTGCCGTAGAATACGGCAGACTTCCCGAAAAAGGCGAAGCGATCGTTTCCCGCAAAATGGCGGAAGAACTCAAAAGAGAATTCCGTATGAAAGAATTGAATACGGATAAAGCAATCACGCTGATGACCTTTGACGGCGAATATCCGATTACGGGTATCACGGGCGGCGACGATAAAATCATTTATCTGAACAAAGAAGATTACGTCAATTTCCTCGGCGTGTATAACAAAATCAGTTTCTCGGACGGGGAAGCGATTTTCTTCAAAGACACCTACGGCTCGGCTTCGTTTACGGCGGAGATTCTGCTGTATGACGGTGAGATTGCAAACGATAAAGTCAGAGTGGAAATCAACAGAAATTCGCTCTACAAAATGATGACCGATACCACGCAGGCAGATTTTGAAGTCAACAAAACGAACTCCCGTTTGAAAAATACGCCTTACGCGATACAGGTAACCGGCAGTAAAGTTTATGTTGAACAGTTTACAATCACGCGCGATGTCATGGACACGGACATTCGGGTTTACGTCAACAAAAACGTTCTTCATAATATTTTCGTTTACATATCGCCAAACCTCGACGCGCTGTCCTCCACGGGTTCGCAGTATTATTTCGAGATCACAACGGAAAGTGCCGAGCAACTTGCTTCGCTGAAATCTGATTTAAGGGATTTGGGTGTAACGGCAGTAAATGTCGGCGCGGCGTATGAACAGGAGAACGAAGAAGAAAAACAAGACGCGGCAAGCGGGTTGTATCTCTATCTTCTCGTGATCATCCTGCTTCTCATCATCTATTTCTTCATAGAGAAGTCGGCAAGTATCAAAAACAGTAAGGAATACGGAATCTACCGTGCAATCGGCGTCAATCGCGGCAATCTTTTGTTCAAAGAGTGCGTCACGGCGGTCGTTCATAACATTTTGAGTTTCTTTGTATTCTCGGTGATAACGGTTGCGCTCGTGGCAGTCAGATACGCGATTATGAATGTAGCGTTTGCGGGATTTATAGGTCTTGCGGCGGCAAGCGTTGCTACAGGCGCGGTGCTGATGACCTGCATATCGCTGATTCCGTATTTGTTCGTTCTCACCGAGTCCCCGTCGGAGATTCTGGCGAGATACGATATTTAATCCGGTGTTTTCCCGGAAACGGGTTTACATACAAAATTATATTTAGGAGGTCATTCAAAATGACAAAAATCAGAAAGAATGTCATCGGGGCTGTATTGTGCCTTGTGGTGCTTCTTGTCGGTGTCTGCGCGCTTGGGGCGTGCGGAAGCAAGGATCTGTCGGTTACGTTTACCGTTGAAGGCAAAACGCAAACGGTGGACGCGGTGAACGGTAAGGTGACGATGCCTGCCGATCCGGAAAAGGAATTTTATGAATTCCGCGGTTGGTACACAACCTCGACCTTCGACGAGGGTACAGAATTTACCAAAGATACCGAAGTGAAAGAAAATCTTACGGTATATGCGTATTTTGCGCCGATTCACGTCGGGATATCGGTCAACGGTGAAACCGCTACCGATATAAAGCTTGAAGACCTTGCCGGAAAGACAACAGAATACACGGAGGACGCGGCAAGCAAAAACCTGACATTTGACGGCTGGTATATCGATGCCGCTTACGGAACGAAATACGAAAAGCAGGATGCGGACAACCTTTACGCTCGTTACTGCGCTACGGTTACATTCGATAACGGGTATGAAACCTTAAAGAGTGTTCAGGTCGGAATCAATTCGACCATGAAAGCCCCCGATAAGGAAGATGCCAATTTTGTCCCCTATTACATGGACAAAGAAGATTTGACGTATGTGGACGAGAACGGAAACGTTGTTGATTTCACGTCGCTTGTCATTACGAAAAATACGGCAATCCGGGTTATGTGGAAATCGCCCTATCTGACATATCAGAAGATTGAGGGCACGGCTAACGATTATGCGGTCGTCGGCTTCAATTATCAATCGAGCAATTCGGAAGAATGGCAGAATATCAAGAGATTCCCTGCAATCTCCTTCCTGTCTGAAAACGTAACGATTAACGGCGTAAAAGGCTGCAATGTGGTTACAGTGGATTTCTCCGTTTCGGCAGGAATGTACACGGCAACCGTCGATCAGTGCGATTCTGCGGTCTATGCGTATTTTGCAGACGGAATTCAATACATCAATCAGTTCCAGTCCTGCACCAAGCTTGAAAATGTAAAACTCCCCGCAACCCTGAAGGTGCTTGAAAAATCGTTCTGGAATATGAAAAATCTGAAGTCCCTTGAGCTTCCCGACGGACTGGAAGTTCTGATCGACTCGCTGTGGGGCGATTATATGGAAGGAATGGTCGGGTACTACAGAGGCGTGAGTGCGTTCCCGTTTACCGTAACCGTTCCCGCAAGCATTCAAACGGTCGTTACCGTTCCGTCCAACCTCAAATTTGCGGAAGGAAGCGAGTACTATTACGAGGAAGGCGAACTTTTCAGAAACCGCACGATTGACGGCGTAACCTGTAAAACGCTTGTCTGCACATATCAGGCAAAGGTTGTCGACGGTACGCTCACCGTTGCGGAGGGCGTTGAGGCTGTGTCGGTCGGCGCGTTCAAGGACTTGAACGTTCAATATATTTCTCTTCCGTCCACATTCAAGGCGATTTCTTATGCAACGGATGGGAATAACAAAACATATGAGCTTTCGTATTATACGGGTTCTATGCTGACCGATATGCAGAGAGTACAAGCCCCTGATGAAAAATCGGCGATTGATTCCTATTCCGTATTCAGCAGTCTGAATTCGGACAGCTTCGGGTATGTCTATCTGAATGTCGCTTCCATGCCCGCAGGAATCAGCGAGTATGCCTTCACGCAGGGCAGAACGCCGTATACCGAGCTTGCCGAAAAAGACGGAACGCCGGTTGAAAAGGTTGTCTGCATCGGAACGATTCCCGAAGGGAACGAGAGTATTGTTCATATAATCGGCGAAGATTACAGGGATTCAACTACCAGAAGATCTTATTCCTTAACCGGTAAAAAATCGGGAGAGGAAATAACCGAAGCGGATATACTGAAAGCCATAGGAATAACCGCCAGTGACTATAATTACAGTATTACCGAACTCGGGAAGAGCTTCGAGGCTGGCGTGATTACACATAATTTGTACCTTAAAGTTTCGTACACCAACTATATTTTAGGGGTTACTTACTCGGTTGACGAGGAAAATAAAACCATAACCGTAACGGGATTCGATCAGACTACCGCGAAAGAAATAGGCGGCGTTTACAGAATCAATATTGATTTCAGCAGTGACGAGAAACTTGCCGGATATAAAGTCGTTATCGCGGACAATGCGTTCAAAGACAATCACTATATTTCAGAGGTTTATGTCGGTTCGCAGGTGGTCAGCATCGGTGCGCAGGCATTTGCAAACACATCCAACCTGACGAAATTCATTGTTTCGGATGGCGGACTGGAAGAAATTAAAACAAGAGCCTTTGAAAATGCAGGCTGCATTGTAAGCGGCGAAACGGTTACCGTAAACGAAAGCATTCAGAAGAACGGAATCAAATTCGTTCTGCCGCTTGCGAAAATGAAGAATATCGAGCCTTACGCGTTCAAGACAAAGGGAATCTTTATGTTCACCGCGACGGCAGCGGAAGGCAATGAGGATAACCCGAGAAAGCTGACGGCGGCGGCGAAAGCCGGTGAGTATTTCTTCGTGGAAAGTATGTCGGGTGAGTATTACGGCATCATGCAGTATGTGAAAAATACCGACACGCAAACGATGAAAGACAACAACGGAAACGATGATTTGATTACGATTTACGATGTCCGTTATGTTGCGACAGCAGGCGGATTCAATGACGTGAGCGGACATATGGGAATCGGTTATTCGCTTCGCGGCAAAGCATATGAATGGGGAGCCTGGAGCGATGATTTCGCAGCCAAGCAGCATTATGTGTATCGCTATGAAGTGATGGAAGGCTCGGTATACTATCTCGGAAACGCTTTCAACTATATTTCCTTCGGTATCTTTTCCAGGATTCACCGGAATGCTTTCACCGATATGGAAGAAACGCATTATGCCATATACAATAACTGCGCATTTGATATCTGGATGGATGCGGAGAAAGTCAAGAACCAGGATTCTTCCCTCTTTGAAGAAGGCTGGTTCAACGGCAGAGCGAACTCCGAAAATACTTTTATGAGTACGCTTCAGGATCACGAAGATTTTTACCTGTAAAAACCAAAGGAACGGCATACGCCCGCGCAGGCGGGCGTATCCGGTTCCGCTTTTATAGAGGGGTGCAATGAAAAAGCTGTTTTCTAAAGTTGTTATATGGATCCTGTGCGCCGTAAGCCTCGCCGCACTCTCTTCCTGCAGCAAAGCCGGCAGTACCAGAACGCCGCAGGATGTAATCAAAGAGGCATACGGCGATACGGAATATAAAATCTCTTTTTCATCCGAGGGACTGGACGCGCCTTTGGAGGATTTGACATACACCGCAAAAAGCATCCCCGTTTTACCTTCGCCGCAGAAAGTCGGCTATGTTTTCGGCGGCTGGTTTTTTGATAAGGAGTACCACACGCAGTATCAGGACAATCTTCTTCTGATGACGATGGGCGACGTCACGCTGTACGCAAAATGGCTGAAAGAGGATCTGGCAGTCAGCGGAACGTATGACATTGATTTTGAGGCTGAAATTCTTGAAGACACCGTCAAAGAAGGAAAAACCGCGGCAGAGTTCGGCGGATATAAAAAATTCCCCGAAAACATTTCGGTTGAAAATACATACATTGAAAAATCGGATAACGATTTATTGCTTAAAATCGAATACGACTGCATGGATCCGGAGCCTTACGGCGCGCTTTCCGATTCCTATAAAGTAACGGTAAACGCGACTAAAAATCCGTCAAGCGTTTATATAAAAGAAAGCGTAAATTCGCTTTCGGATACGGTGAAAACGATATACATCCGCATAACGGATATGGACTTATCAAAACCCGTATATCTTGATATCGAAACGACGAACTGGAACGCGGAAGGACTTTCCGACGAGGAGCGGTACGGTACGACCACAACTTATACCGTCGAATTCAGAATAACAAGGCTGATAGGTTTTAAGACGCCTTACGTCGATACAAGCGTTCCGCTTGAGGACGGATATTATCTTGTAAGAAGTTATAATAAGACGATAGAAAACAAATCGTCTATGGGCGACGGCTTCAATTCGGTTTTTTCTTATCTGAAAGCGGAAAACGGAAAATACAAGCTGATTAAGCCGTTCACGCCGTATGCGGGACTGGTTCAGTTCACGCTCGGAAAGCTCGAAGAGCCGTACTATAAAAACCTGTTTTACAGAATGATGTCCTTTATGCCGAATCAGTACTGCTTTGAATTGGATACGACCGGATTTGACGGAGAGGTGGAATCGAGTTATTATCCCGAAACATACAAAGCGAAGAAATATGTGGATTATTCGGTGGAATTTCATACGGATGACTATAAGATCTATTCGATTATAGATCTCGGAACAAACTTCAAACGCGAATTCGGGATACTGTATTCCGTTTCGGGCTTTATGGAAGTCGCAGGCGGTATGGGATCCGGCGTGCAGATTTTGTATATGGATTACGACCATATCATAAAACTATCCGACGAAAATGTTGATTATCGCGAGCTTTCGGGCGACAGTTATTCTTTTGAAGCATCGGGCAGTTTTTACCCCGGGAATGCTTCCGATCTGAATGATAAAAACCTGACGTATGACGAAACGCTGAAAAACGGCTTGTCGACAAAGATGGTGAATTTCTGGTACTCGGCAAGCGATGCTAATGCACCGTATGAATCCAGAAAGGTATATAACAGCAAAATCACCTTCCGACCGACCGACGAAACAAACGCCAAAAACAGCTCGGACGCAAGATATGAAATCGCGCATTTCGATATTCAGACAAATATATACGGGTATGATGCAGAAACAAGCAGAAAGAACGGGGAAGAATTATACTATGATTCTATGTCCGTGCAGACATTCGGCGCAAACGGAATGCGGGAATCTCTGAAATTCAGGCTTGGAAAAACTGTCAATCAGGGAGATGTTATCAGACTCGAAGATCTTTACCGCGAAAAAGTATCCACAGATACCGATTTTTCGACCGTTCAGTATAAAGGATATGCAATCAGCGGCGATAAAATCGATTTTTCAAAAGAAATCGGAGTAACCAAAGCTTTTACGTTTTCTTCCGATTGCGCAATCGTGTTCACCTCTGCGGATGATGACGGTATCACGCAAACGGCAATCGTGGAAATTGTTCAAAAAAGCGATCCTGATTATCGGATTACGGATGAAAATCACGCTTGGAAATGGTCGGATGAGGATGCGGCATATGTTTCCGATACGATAGATAAAGAGGGCTCCTCGGTGGAGCTGCCAGCGCTTACCTACTCGTGGACGGGCGTGAAAAACGTGCGTTTCAGAAGCAATTGGTATGATGACGAGGCGTGCATCAATCCCCTTCACGTTGGGATTTTCACGAATCAGAACGGTGTTTATTCCTTGACTTACATTGGGCATCAGAAAAAAGATTTTACGGCGTCCGCATATGAGACTTATGTGTGTTACGAACTCGTAAACGGATACGGGGAAACAGAATTTGTTCGCTTCAAATATGTAACTTCGCAAAAGGAAACTTACCGTATCGAGTCTGTCAGCGGCGAAATCATGGACGAAGGCGATGTGAAATACGATGAATACGGAAAAATCAAGGATGTTCGTGCAAGCGAGTCGGTATACCTGACGAAGGGAAACTGCGACGAAAAGCTTTCGAGATTATTCCGTATGACGATTGGCGAAGCCTCTCCTGCTCAAATGAGTCTAACCGGTTTTTCTGCTTGTCTGGTTGACAAAAACAATCACCGGACAACCGTTTCACGGGTTGTTGAAAACGGCGATATGGATTCTGTAATCAGAGAAATAAAAGGCTATATGGATAATTATTCGTGGTTTACCGTATCGCTTGAATTTTCGTATTTCGGGAATCAATTCAGCAGCAACTATCTTTACGGCGTGACATTTTCCGGCGAAACAACCACGGATATGCTGAAATTCAACTCGTATTTTGCCAATACCCTATACACCATGAGCATCCCTCGCCTTTACAGCAGCGAAGGGAACGAAATCGCAACAACCTATATCAGCGTAAAGCACCGGATCGGCGGAAAAACCGACAACAGCTTTTATGCAGGCAGAACCTATACACTCCGTAAAGGCGAGTATGAATATTCGCTGAAGTTTAACGAGGCTGGCGCGTTTTATGTCGGGTTCAGCTTCTCGGTCAACGGCGTGTCTTATTCGTTCGGACAGGTTGTCAATGTTTTATCGGATACCTGCGATGTTGCAATTACATTTGTTACGGATAAGGATCATCCTTTTTCCGACGGGCTTTTGCAGAGAACGGTAACATACAATCTGAGCAACAACATCAACGCGCTTAACGAAAAAGAATTTGCGGGAAGCGATATTCTGTTCGGTTGGACGCAGTATGTCGGCAGAAACGCAACGTCCAAAGACGTCGTTAAAAACGGTATATCGGATTTCATCGGTAAGTACAATTCGCAGAATGTAACGCTGTATGCAATATGGGACGGTGGCATTTCCGTTACCGCAAAATCGGAAGGAAACGACGATAGAGTAAAACATTATTTCAGGGATTCTTCAAGCGGCTATTATGTTATCGATTTGTCCGTGTACAAAGTTTATGCGCCTGCCGGAACTGTTCTCGCCGGTTGGACGGGCGGTTTCTTGGGCGATGGCGTTAAAAACGGAAAAATTTATCTGAACGAAGTTACCGATGATAGCGATTATTTTACGATTAACGCCGTATACAAAAAAATGCTTACCGTAAAATATTCAATCAATGCGACATATTCCGCTTCTGTTATAAGAAACGATTCCGTAATTGAAGGAAACGGTCTTGACTCGAACAGAACAGTCGTAGCAAAAACGGGTTATACATTTAAGGGTTGGTTTGTTCAGGGCGATGAAAGCAAGACTATAATTGACTTATCGACCTATAAGTTCACGGAAGATACCGTTCTGGTTGCGGTGTTTACAGACAGCGAGGGGAATGAAGTATGGTAAAATTCAAAAAAATCTTTGCTGTAAGTATAGTGGTCTTTGCACTGATCCTTTGCGGATTGTTTCAATCGGCTTTAATTAGCTATGCTGCAAGCGAGCAGGTAATAAGCGGCGGTGACGGAACGTATACCGTTCCCGTAAACCTTGATTTGAAGATGGGAGTGGATCATTTTACAAGCCCCGTCACGGTGGAGAAACAGGACGGCAAGTATTATATGACATTCGGGTTCGATTCATCAATCGGCTATCTGAACCTGAATCTTGATGGAAAGGAAGTCGGTAAAACAAGCGAAAAGAAAGACGGTTGGACGTATTATACTTATACGCTTTCCGAAAACAATCTGAAAAGCAAACTTTCGTTTTCGGCGTACATCAACGCGATGTCGCGTGAAATGAATTTTACCGCCACTTTGAATCTCTCGTCGTCTGATAAAACTTCCGAAACCGTTCGTGATTTGGGCGAACGTCCTGCGAAATTTGTTCCCGTCATAATCACGAAAGCGGCGGCGGAATATTCTTTGAAAGTCGGCACGGTTTTTCCGATTCCCGAAGCGACGGCAAACTTGGGCGACGAAGATTGCCCGGTCACGACCTCGGCGTATTACGGCGACGAGGCGGTCGATGTGTCGGGCAGAAAACTTGTTCTCGGCAAAGTCGGAACGTATAAGTTGGTCTATAAGGCGATTAACTCGCAATATAAAACCTCATCGGGTAACGATTCGTTCTCGGAATATGTTGTTACGATTCGTTCCGCGGCGGGCGAAAACGATATTGTTAAATTCAGAGATACCAATCATGTGTTGCCTGAAAAAGCAGGAATTCTTGCGGGAAAAGTGACCGAAGGATCCGGCGTATACGAAAAAGCGGCTTCCGCAATGAAAAAGATTGCGGACAATTTCGAGGTTTATTCGGCTGAATTCCTGGGCAAAGACGGCGAAGCTATCACCTTGAGCGGTAAAGTGGAACTGTTATTCCGTGCGGACGATTATTTTGACCGCACGAAAGCCGAAGTTTACTATATGGATGAAAACGGCGGTCTGACAAAACTTTCCGCGAGCGGATACGGAAGATACATTGTTACCGAAACCGACAAGACGGGAGCATTTATCGTATGTATTCCGGGCGTGGCGTTTCATATGCCGATGTGGGGATACGCGTTGATTTTGGGCGGAGCGGTGGTTATTCTTGCAGGAGCAATCGTTCTTTCTCTCCGTTCCCGCAACCGCCGACGGACCCGACACAGGAAGGCATCTGACCGAACGGTTTACAACAAATGAAATCCGGCTGCCGTGGAAATCCGACAATGCTACATCATTCTGATCGGACAAATCATACAGATTCTGTAGCAGGTGGATGCGGAGCATCAGTTCAAGCTCATAGGGTTTATTTCCGTACTTCCCCTCGTAATAGTACGGTCTGATCAGCTGCTCCAGCTCTTCCCACGGCATAATCCGCCTTTAGCCTCGACAACGGGGATATTATCGAAATAAGCCGTACCAAGTGCCGACTGATAATCATAAACACAGCTTACCTTCAATGCGTTACTCTTGCAAAAAGTTTACAAAAGCAAGGCGGACAGGGTAGGGAAAAGCCTTGATTTCCGGCGGCGTGTGTGGTATAATAATGCCAAATGTCCGCGGAGCCTGTGCGCCCGCGCGGGAGAATGCGAGAGACCGAATGGGTAAGCTGAAGGAATATAAGGGTAAGATACGTAAGCACCTGCGGGAGTGGGTGTGGCTGTCCCACTACATAAGAAAATACTGGGTGGGTGTGACGGCGTTTGTGGTCATCGGGCTGGTCGCCGTTATCATGGGACTTTTGACTGCGGTCGCATCCAAGAACCTGATCGACGCGGTGACTGCCGAGGTGAAGGACAGGGATCGGTTGTTTGCCGCGCTGGGAGTTATGGCTGGTCTGGCGGTCGGACAGCTCGCTTTCCGCGCCATCGCCTCGTGGATCACGGCGCAGGTTCGCGTCCGCGTCATGAACGAGGTGCGGCAGGAGGTCTTTGAGCGGATCATGCTGTCCCGCTGGGAGGCGCTGCGCGAATTCCATTCCGGCGAAATCCTCAACCGTCTGGAGGGCGATGTCGGCGGCGTTGTGTCCGGCATCATCAATTTTCTGCCCGGACTGCTCACGCAGCTGGTGCAGTTTATCGGCGCGTTCGCTATTATCCTGTACTATGACTGGGTTATGGCTCTGTTTGCGCTGGCGTCTGCGCCCATCCTCGTCCTGTCTGCCAAGCCGCTGATGAGGATCATGCGCCGGTACAATGAGCAGACCCGTAAAATCAATGGCGAGATCCTGTCCTTTAACGAGGAGGCATTTCAGAATATCCAGCTCGTGAAGGCGTTCGACCTTGCCAAGCAGCGCTGCCGCCTGCTGAAGGAGTTGCTGGAGAAGTACAAGACTATCCAGCTTTCCTACGCCAAGATGTCTGTCGTGGTCAGCCTTGCTATGGGCGTTCTGGGACTTATCGCAGGGTACGGTTGCTATGGCTGGGCAATTTATCGGCTGTGGACGAATGTCATCTCCTATGGTCAGATGACCATGTTCCTGCAGCTGTCATCCAATCTGTCCTCCTCCTTCTCGGCGCTGACTTCCATGGTTCCTGCCGCCGTTTCCGTTGCCACAGCGGCGGGGCGTATCATGGAAGTTACTGAGAAGCCTGCGGAGACCGACGCGGATGCGCGTCCCGCCAAGAAAATGCTGGCGAAAACCAAGGAAACCGGTCTTGTGGTGGAGGCGCGGGATATGTCCTTCACTTACGAAGACGGCAAGGCCCCCGTGATGTCCCATGTCAGCTTTAAGGCACAGCCGGGCGAGATACTTGCCTTTGTCGGTCCCTCCGGCGGCGGAAAGACCACGATGCTCCGCCTGATGCTGGGGCTGCTCCGCCCGCAGGACGGCACCCTGACAGTCCGGCTGGAGGACGGTTCCTCCGAGCTGCCGGTCAGCGACAGCACGCGGCGTCTGTGCGCATACGTGCCGCAGGGAAACAGTGTGTTCTCCGGCACCATCCGAGACAATCTTCTTGCGGTTGCGCCGGAAGCGACCGACGGGCAGCTCCGCGCCGCGTTGGAAACGGCGGACGCGTGGGAATTCGTCTCAAAGCAGACGGAAGGGCTGGATACCGTGCTGGGTGAGCGCGGCGTGAACCTCTCCGAGGGACAGTTGCAACGGCTCGCCATCGCCCGCGCCCTCCTCCGTGAGGCGCCGATCCTGATTATGGATGAGGCGACATCGGCACTGGATGTGGCTACCGAATCCCGCGTTCTGCACGCGGTCATGAAAGCCGACCCGCGGCGCATCTGCCTGCTGACTACGCACCGCGCCAGTATGCTTGCGTATGCCGACCACATCATTCAGGTGGACGGGGACGGAAGCTTCACGGAGATTGATCCCACGCCGTACCGGCAGCAGACAACGGTCTGACAAAAAACTTTGCGCGATAAAATATATTAAAAACATAATTACATAATTACGGGAGGAAACTGCAATGACTTACAAACTGAAGGACGGATTCGTGCTGAGAAAGGTCGGCCCCATGTACATGGCGGTGCCGTTTGGCACCCGCGCTTCCGAGCTGAAGGGAATGGTGTCGCTGTCCGAGACCGGTTACCTGCTCTGGAAAGCACTGGAATCCGGAACGGATACGCTGGAGGGACTGGTCGCGGCACTGCGTGCTGAGTATGATGTCAGCGAGGAGCAGGCGACGGCGGATACGCAGGCGTTCCTCGACAGCCTGCGCGAGCAGGGAGTTCTGGAAGCATGAGACCCGAAGAGCATAAGCTGGAGGATTTCATCGGACCGTTCAATATTCAGTTCCTTGCCATGCGGAAATGGTGCAAGGAGACGCGCAGTCCGTTTTCGCTGACGCTGGAGATGACCCCGCTGTGCAATTTCAACTGCCCCATGTGCTACGTGCATCTGAGCCGCGCGGAAATGGAGAAGCGTGGCAAGCCTTTGAGCGCAGCGCAATGGTTGGAGATCACGCGGCAGTTCGCCGAAATGGGACTGGTCGCCGTCAATCTGAGCGGCGGCGAGCCTTTGACTCGCCCGGATTTCTGGGAGATATACGAGGGCATTTCCCGGCAGGGTATTTATCCGTCCCTGTTCACCAACGGCGCTTTGCTGGATGAGCGGGCGGTCGAGCACCTGCTCCGCTTCCCGCCGCGGGGCGTCAAGCTGTCGCTGTACGGCGCCGATAATGAGACCTATGCCGCCATGTGCGGCGACCCGCACGGCTTTGACAAGGTGAACCACGCCATCGACCTTCTGCGGGCGGCGGAAATTCCCCTGCAGGTGACGTCTACGCTGGTCAAGCAGAACAAGTCCGACCTTGATAAGCTGGAGGCGTACGCGCAGGAGAAGAAGCTCGGGCTGGAGATTACGACGGGCGTCAATGCTTCGGCACGCGTCACGGAGAATGACCCGCGGGAATCCCGGCTGGAGGATCGGATCGAGGACTGGGATCTGAAAAAGCTGTCCGGGTACAAGCACAAGCCGATCGAAACGCCCTTTTCAAATTGTTCCCCGTACGGCTGCAGCGGCGTCATCACGTGGCATGGGCACCTGCAGGTGTGCGCCTTCTTTGAGGGCGAATACGTGCAGCTGACCGAGCCGTATGACATCCCCGCCGCGTGGCAGGAGTTGCTTCGGCGGGCGGATGCCCTGACTCTGCCGCCGGAGTGTGCCGACTGTCCGGATGCGGAATTCTGCCTGACCTGTCCCGGTGAGCTTGCCTCGGAGACCGGACATCCGGGGCGCATCGCCAAGGCGGTCTGTGAGCGCGCCGCGCGCATCCATGCCGCTTACCTGCGTAGAAAAGCGGAGGAAACGGCGGAATCGGCTGCTCCGGAGGGGGCAGAGGGGAAGTAAGACAAAAAAATTCGTTTTATTTTTCCCAAAGCTATTGACAAATATGAAGAAAAGGTATATAATTACCACGCAGAGCCAAGAAACACTAAGAAAGGAGTTTCTGTTATGAAGGTCTATGTTGCACCCAAAGCGGCTGTTCTGTCGATGAACGTGAAGGAGAATATTGCTTCTTCTTCTCAGGTTACCTTCAATGGCACGTACTATTGGAATGCGGGCACCGGCAAGGTTCAGGCTTCTGACTTCGTTTACACCGGTTCCAACTATGTGATGGACATGGTGAACTGGCTGATTGATTCCCTCACCACCCATAACGACCAGTACGTGAAGGATCAGCGGGCGTTGCTCGAAGGCTGCCTCGTTAAGCAGCCGGAGAATAACTAAGCGCAGTTTGATCTGACGTAATCAGAATCGGCAAAGTAACGCAATGATGGCAGAGATGTTCAGAATTGCGGGACAGAACATTCGGATTGCAGGCGGCAGTTTCTGCCGCCTGCTTTCCGGTTTTGAGGTTCCCGCAGAAAACCAGGCAGATACCGATGTGTGCCGGGTGAGCCTGACAGAGGGGTACACGCAGTTTGATATCAGCAGTGTGACACCTGATCACCCGGTGGAGCACGTGTTCAGCATACATTCCTGTCCGGGACACTTCATGGTGTCGGACGGGGATTATACCAATTCCACCGCGCTGGTGGTCAAGCCGCGCGAAGAGGGCGTCATGGAGCTGTTTCTGGCGGCGCTGTACTCGCATATGGCGGGGCGCGCGCGCACCGTGTTCGTCCATGCCTCCCTGGTGGAGATGCCGGGGCAGGGCGGCGTGATGTTCGTCGGCAGATCCGGCATCGGCAAGACCACGCAGGCACGCCTGTGGGAGCAGTTCCGCGGCGCGGAGATCATCAACGGCGACAAGGTGTTCCTGACGTTGGATGAGGACGGACGCGGCGTTACGGCGCATGGCAGTCCGTGGTGCGGCTCTTCACCCTACAAGCTGAATCGCGCCACGCCCCTGCGGGGCATCGTGGTACTGGATCAGGCGCCGGAGAACAGTATCCGGCGGCTTTCCGAGCCTGAGATCATGACGCAGTACGTGTCGCATATTTTCCTCCCCATGTGGGATGCCCGCCTGACCGACTGCGTGATGGAGGCGATCGGCGGTATGATGCCGCTGGTGCCGGTCTTGCGCCTCAGTTGTCGCCCGGATCAGGAGGCGGTGGACATGACCTGGAGTGCCGTGTTCGGGGAGACGGCTCAATGAAGGATGCGCAGACCGGCGGGGAGAGCCACTCCCTGCAGATTGACCGGGAGGCGCTGGCGGCGTGCATTGCCGCTCTGCGTCCCGGCGAGGAACTGCCGCTTCTGGTGACGGGAAACAGCATGGTGCCGTTCCTGCTGAACCGGCGCTCCACCGTCTTTCTTGTCCGTGAGCCGGACTATGTCCCCCGCGTGGGGGATATAATCCTGTGCAGGCGTATAGACGGCGCATATATCCTGCACCGGATTCACAAGATCCGGAAGGATGGCGTGCTTGTCCTGAATGGCGACGCGCAGAGATGGACGGAGTTGATTCTCCCGCAGCAGGTATGCTGTCGGGTCGCGCACTTTGTCCGCACCAAGCGCGATATCCGCACCGATTCGCGGTCCTATCGCTTCTGCCGGTGGCTTTGGCGCGGGCTTCGCCCGTTGCACGCCGTTGCGGCGTCCGGCTATTACTACTGGCACCGCATTCCCTACAAATTGGGCTTCAGGAAAGACCCGCAATAAAAAAGCAAGGCGCACGGATTCCGCGCGCCTTTTTGCTGCTTCCGGGCCGGAAGGGGCTTCCTGAAAGAAGTCTAAACCACCAAGAGCTTTTTCTGAGAGGATGCTGTGTGAGCCGATGTGCCCGGTTATCCGGATTATTCGGTATGCTCCACAGAGGTGACCCGGTAATCCTCCGCTTCCACGGCGGCGGAAAGTGCTCCGTCCGGGAGCGGCGCGTCCGTGAAGGTCACGCGCGCCGTACCTGCCGTGTGGCTGACCTCTGCGCCAGCCACGCCGGGCAGACGGCACAGCGCCTCCCGGACGGTTGCCTCGCAGTGCGCGCACATCATGCCCTCGATGTGCAGGAGCGTGGCGGGGGCGGAGGTTGCGGGTGCCGGAGCGGGTACGGATTGAGGGACAGGTGCCGGTTCGGGCTTTTCCTTGCCCCGGATGCGGCACAGATTGAGCCGCAGGGCGTTGGTTACGACGCAGAAACTGGACAGACTCATGGCGGCGGCGCCGAACATGGGATCAAGCGTCACACCGAACGGGATAAGCACGCCCGCCGCGATGGGGATGCAGATGACGTTGTAGAAAAACGCCCAGAACAGGTTTTCATGGATATTGCGCAGGGTGGCACGCCCCAGCCGCACGGCGGCAGGCACGTCCGAGAGGCGGCTGTTGACCAGCACGACATCGGCGGCATCTATGGCGACGTCGGTCCCGGCACCGATTGCCATGCCAAGATCGGCACGGGTCAGGGCGGGCGCGTCGTTGATGCCGTCACCGACCATGGCGACCTTGCCCCGGCGCGCCAAATCCCGCACGACCTGCTCCTTGCCGTCCGGCAGAACGCCGGCGATGACGTGTGCCTCATCCAGCCCCGCCTGTCTGCCGACAGCGTGGGCTGTGCGTGCAGTATCGCCGGTCAGCATGACCACCTCCAGTCCCATGCCGCGCAGGGCACGGATGGCGGCGGGGCTTTCGGGCTTGATTTCGTCCGCCACACTGATGATGCCCAGGAGACGCCCGCCGCGCGCGAAGAACAGCGGCGTTTTTCCCTCGTCCGCCAGCGCCTCGGCGCGTGCGGTGCAGTCCGCCCATTCGGCTGGCGTCAGCGCATTACCCAGCCTGTCCTGCATGAGTGCGAGATTGCCGCCGAGCAACAACTCGCCATCGGGGGCGGCGGCGGTCAGCCCGTGCCCCGGCAGGGCACGGAAATCCACAGGCGCGGGCGCGTCCAGCCCCCTGCGCGCGGCTTCCTCGCATACGGCGCGGGCGAGCGGATGCTCGCTGCCGCGTTCCAGCGACAGCGCAGCAGTCAGGAGCTGCTCCTCGCTCACGCCGAACGGCAGGATATCCATGACGCGGGGGGCACCCTTGGTGACGGTTCCGGTCTTGTCCAAAACGACTGTCCTGATTCTGCCGGCTTCCTCCAGTGCGGCGGCGGTCTTGAACAGGATCCCGCCCCGCGCCCCGACGCCGCTGCCGACCATGATGGCGACCGGGGTTGCCAGTCCCAGTGCGCAGGGGCAGCTGATGACCAGCACGGAGATGCCGCGTGCCAGTGCGAAGCCGACATCCTGCCGGATCAGCATCCACGCAAGGAATGTGACAAGTGAAATGCCCATGACCACCGGCACGAATACGCCCGACACCCGGTCGGCGATCTTGGCGATGGGCGCCTTGGTCGCGGCGGCGTCGCCGACCATGCGGATGATCTGCGAGAGCGTGGTATCCTGCCCGACGCGCGTGGCTCGGCAGGTCAGGAACCCGGACTGGTTGATGGTGCCCGCCGAAACGCTGTCACCTGCCGCCTTGTCTGCGGGCAGGCTTTCGCCGGTCAGTGCCGCCTCGTTGACCGCGCCGGAGCCGGATTCCACCCTGCCGTCCACCGGGATGCTTTCGCCGGGGCGGACGACAAATATATCGCCCGCCGCGACCTGCTCTACCGGAACCGTGACCTCCCGCCCGTCCCGGAGGAGCGTGGCGGTCTTGGGGGACAGCTTCATGAGACTGCGCAGGGCATCAGTGGTTTTTCCCTTGGAGTGCGCCTCCAGCGTCTTGCCCACCGTAATGAGCGTCAGGATCATGGCGGCAGATTCAAAATAGAACTGCATCATCCAGTCATGCGCGGCGGCGTGGTCGCCGCGCGTCACGGCATCGGTCATGGCGAACAGCGCAAATACACTCCACAGGAACGCGACCGAGGAGCCGAGCGCTACCAGCGTATCCATGTTGGGGGCGCGGTGTGCCAGTGCCCGGAAACCGCTGATAAAGAATTTCCGGTTGATGAGCATGATGATACCCGTCAGAAGCAGTTGGATCAGTCCCAACCCGATGTGGTTGTCCGCCAGCCGGGCGGGCAGAGGGAATCCCCACATCATATGCCCCATCGAAATATACAGGAGCACCAGCAGAAATCCGACCGACCAGCACAGCCGGCGCACAAGGTGCGGCGTTTCCCGGTCAGCGAGCGGATCGTCCGCTGCTGCGGTATCCGGGCGCGGTGCCTCCGTCCCTTTCGGTGCGGCGCCGTAGCCCGCTTTTCGCACGGCTTCCATAACGGCGTCCGGACTGGCATCGCCCTCCACGCCCATGGAGTTGGTCAGCAGGCTGACGGCGCAGGACGTAACGCCCGGCACGGCAGATACCGCCTTCTCCACGCGGGCGGAGCAGGCGGCACAGCTCATGCCTGTGACGGAATACTGCTGTATTTTTTTGTGATCCATACCTATCTCCTCCTGCGTCTGCACGGCTTTTCTTTTCCTACCGGATTTGTAGGAATAACGCACGGCGTGATTATATACCAAAAGTCGGTTCTTGTCAATAGGAAAAACGGATTTTCTTGGGGAACCCCCTTGAAAATACGCGGCGGATATGATATAATGTGAGGGAAGTATGGGCTTAGTATACCCGGACAGGCTGTTTTCTTTCGACGGAAATCTGCCTGATGCAAATATATATACCGGGTGAGGCGCGCCGCGCCGGAGCCCGGTGTGAATTCTGGTAAGGAAGGTACACAGTATGCGAAAAAGAATGCCTTTGCGCAGACATTACCGCTTCGGCAGGGCACTGTGCTCCCTGCTGCTTCTGCTGATACTGGCGGTAGGCACGGCGCTTGTCTCTTGCAACGCCATCTGGGATCGCGGTGAGATAGAATTTACTCTGCCTGAGGAAAAGACGGAACCGGATTCCGAGACGGAAGACTCTCCGTCCGGCGCGGAATCGGAAACTCTGTGCAATCATGACATGAAGGAGGTACCCGGCTCCCGGCAGGCGGCGACCTGTACCGAGAACGGGCACTATGTTCTCCGCTGTACCTACTGCGGACAGGAAAAGACCGGATCCATCCCGGCGACCGGGCATACCGAGGAGATCGACGTTGCCGTGCCCGCCACCTGCGAGCAGGACGGACTGACGGCGGGGACGCATTGCGCCACCTGCGGGGAAATTCTGCGGGCACAGGAGACGGTACCGGCACTTGGTCATACCGAGGTCACGGATGAGGGAGTGGCACCCACCTGTACCGAGGACGGTATCTCTGAGGGTAAGCACTGCTCTGTCTGCGGAAAGGTTCTGATTGAGCAGAAGCCGCTCCCGGCGGCACATACCAAGGCGATCGATGCCGCCGTGGCACCGACCTGCGATAAAGCGGGAAAGACGGAGGGCAGTCACTGCTCCGTTTGCGGCGAGGTGCTGACCGAACAGCAGAGCATCCCCGCCAAAGGACACGTTGCGGTGACCGATGCCGCCGTGGCGCCGACCTGTGAGCAGGCGGGCAAAACGCAGGGAAGTCACTGCCGCGATTGCGGCAAGGTGCTGACCGCACAGCAGAGCATCCCTGCCAAAGGACACGTTGCGGTGGCGGATGCCGCCGTCGAGCCGACCTGCGAGACGGCAGGCAAAACGCAGGGGAGCCATTGCTCGGTCTGCAACAAGGTTTTGATTGCTCCGCAGGAAATCCCTGCTACGGGGCACACCGAGGTCACGGATGAGGCGGTGGCGCCGACCTGTACCGAAGCCGGCAAGACAGAGGGCAAGCACTGCTCGGTCTGCCATAAGGTTCTGGTGGAGCAGACGGAGGTGCCTGCCGCGGGACACAAGGAGGCAGTTGATGCCGCCATAGCGGCAACCTGCGAGCAGCCGGGCAAGACCGAAGGCAAGCATTGCCCGGTCTGCGGGAAGGTGTTCGTGGAGCAGACGGAGATTCCGGCGACCGGTCACGTGGAGATCGCCGATGCACCGGTTCCTGCTACCTGCGAAACGGCTGGAAAAACGGCTGGCAGTCACTGCCAGGTCTGCAACAAGGTTTTGACTGCCCCGGAGGAAATCCCTGCTACGGGACATACCGAGGTTACCGATGAGGCGGTGGCGCCGACCTGTACCGAAGCCGGCAAGACAGAGGGCAAGCACTGCTCGGTCTGCCATAAGGTTCTGGTGGAGCAGACGGAGGTGCCTGCCGCGGGACACAAGGAGGCAGTTGATGCCGCCATAGCGGCAACCTGCGAGCAGCCGGGCAAGACCGAAGGCAAGCATTGCCCGGTCTGCGGGAAGGTGTTCGTGGAGCAGACGGAGATTCCGGCGACCGGTCACGTGGAGATCGCCGATGCACCGGTTCCTGCTACCTGCGAAACGGCTGGAAAAACGGCTGGCAGTCACTGCCAGGTCTGCAACAAGGTTTTGACTGCCCCGGAGGAAATCCCTGCTACGGGACATACCGAGGTTACCGATGAGGCGGTGGCGCCGACCTGTACCGAAGCCGGCAAGACAGAGGGCAAGCACTGCTCGGTCTGCCATAAGGTTCTGG
>CDZB01060880.1_pt1 | contig 31908 bp, 26 predicted proteins | sample 554961 | NCBI WGS metagenome assembly CDZB01 (sample SAMEA3182106, study PRJEB8094) | gut metagenome | biome: human; feature: gut; material: Stool; isolation source: human stools | place: Canada | collected 2013-02-26
CTTTACCCCTTTCGTCAGATTTCCGCCGCCGTCCCACACAACAGACGGCACCGGATGGTTGGTATTGCCGGTTACAGGTAATACTGTAGCGGAAAAAGCATCAAAACACAAGTGACAAATCTTGTAGAGTGTAACACTTTGAACATTTTCGTCCAATTTTCCGAAACCGCTTTGTTGCTGGTTGAAATATTTCAACCAACACCGCGCAATCCGACAAAATGTTGCATAATTGCGCACCGGTCGACGGCTTTCACAGGGTGAAACGGCATTATGGAAACCGATTCTCCACATTATCAACAGACTTTTCAACACAAACGGGGCGCAATTAACGATGTTATGTTAACTTGACTTGATTTTCCCATTTTTCGGTGCTGTTCTTCCCTGCGCGCACAAGTGTGTGGCAAAGCGGCATCCTGCTGCGCTTTTGCCCTGCACGCGCCAAGACCCGCCGCCCGCTCTGGCAAGTGCACAAAACCCCGGGAGCAGAACGCTCCCGGGGCAGGTGTATGGCTTTTGCGGGTCGGCGATGCGTCGGTCACAGGCCGGTGAGGCGGCAGTAGCGCATCATGATGGCTGCGATCTGCGCGCGTGTGGCACCGCCGCTCGGGGCCAGATAGTCGGCGCCATTGCTCGCGATGCCGGAGATGAGACCGTTGCCGACGGCCCAGCTCATGGCGGCGTATGCCCAGTTGGAGACGCTGGCGGCATCGGGGAAGCCGTTGAGGGATGCTGCGCCGCCGAGGTAGGCCGGCGCATACTTTTCGGTGTAGCCGTAGAGGAGAACAGCCATCTGCTCGCGGGTGATGAGGCCGTCGGGCGCGAAGGTCGTCGGGGTCATACCGGCGACGATGTCTTTGTCGTAGCCCCAGGCGACGGCGTTGTAGTACCATGTGCCGGGCCTGACATCCGTGAACGGCACGTAATATTTGCTGTAGTCGGTCGTGTCGCCGGAGAGGTTATAGAGGATCATCACGATCTGTGCGCGCGTGCTGACCGTGTCGGGCGAGAACGTCGTCGCGTCGAAGCCGCTCATCAGACCGTGGCGCACGCAGTAGTCGATGCCCTCGTGCGCCCAGTTGGACGGGGCGGGCACGTCGCGGAAACGGAAGCTCGGGCACGCGGCGCCGCCCGGGCAGACCGCAGAGCCGGTGGCAGGGATGATCTCGGTTCTGGTCTGGCCGCAGACGGTGCAGGTGTAGGTGCGGACGCCGGGCGTGGTCTCCGTCGGCGCGACGGTCACGGTGCCCTCGTCCCAGACGTGGGTGTGCGGGCCGGTGGCGGGGATGACCTCGGTCTTGGTCTGGCCGCAGACGGTGCAGGTATAGGTCATGGTGCCGGGGTCGGTCTCGGTCGGCTCGGCGGTCACGGTGCCGCTGTCCCACTTATGGCCGAGCGCGGGCTTGACATTGCGCTGTTCGCTCGCGCCGCAGTCTCTGCAGGTGTAGAGGTCATAGCCTGCCTCCGTGCAGCTGGGTGCGACGTTCTTGGTGAAAACGAAGGTGTGCGCGCCGGTAGCGGGGATGACCTCGGTCTTGGTCTGGCCGCAGACGGCGCAGGTGAACGTGCGCACGCCGGGGGTGGTCTCGGTCGGCTCCGTGGTCACGGTGCCGTTGTCCCACGTGTGCGCGCCGGTGGCGGGGATGACCTCGGTCGCAATGACGTCGCCGCAGTTGGCGCAGATGGTGTCGATGCGGCCGTCGGCCCCGCAGGTAGCGGGCACGGTGTTTTTCGTCGTGCCGTAGCCGGTGTGCAGACACGCGCCCTTGCTGCTGACCTTGTAGCCCTGCCATGTGCCGTCCGCATCAAACGTCCAGCCGTAGACCGGGTCGGGGTTATAGTGGATGGTGACGATGCCGGGCTCAAAGCTGTGCTCGGCCGCGCCGCCGGGCTGGACCGTCGGGGGCGCGCCGTAGCAGCGCACGTCTTTGAGTGCCTTACAGCCGGTGAAGGCATTGTGGCCGACGCTCGTCACGGTGCCGGGCAGCTTCATGTCCGTCAGCGCGGTGCAGCCCTGGAAGCAAGCGTCGGGGACGGCGGTCACGCCGCCGGGCAGTGTCACATCCGTCAGCGCGATGCAGCCATTGAAGGCGGAGCCGCCGAGCTCCGTCACGGTGGCGGGGATGGGTGCCTTGGTGAGCGACTTGCAGCCCTCAAACGCGCGCTCGCCGATGGCGGTCACCTCACCCTTATAGTCGACGGTCAGCAGCTTCGTGCAGTCGTCAAAGCATTTGTCGGGCACGGCGGTAATGGCGGCCGGCAGGGTCATGCCGCTGAGACTCGCGCAGGCGTCAAACGCGCCGCGGCCGAGGGCCTGCAGCCCATCGGGCAGCGAGACGGCGGTGAAGCTGTTGCCGGCGAGACCGAAATCGCCGATGGCGGTCACGGCCCTGGGCAAGGAGATCCCGTTGAGCTTGGAGCACAGGGCGATGCCATAGCGGCCGATGCTCGTCACGCTTTCCGGCAGCGTGATCTGCGTGGCGGCCGGCAGGAAGAACAGCGCATAGTTGCTCACGTTCGTGACGCCGTCCTTGATGACGACCTTCTTCAGCTCGCCCTCGAGCTTGAAGTTGCCGAAGCTCGTGAGCATACCCAGCGCCTCATAGTTCCACCACGGCGCGAGGTTTCCTTTGGGAAAATCAAAGTCGGGCATGGCCCCGGTGCCGGAGATGGTCAGCGTCTTGCCGCTGAGAACACCGGTGGAGACCTCCCAGTGCAGGCAGTTGTTCACACCGAAGTCGCCCGAGGTGGCCGCGGTGCCAAAGCTGCTGAGGATCGCATCCATGTCCAGATCGGGGATCTCAAACTCCTCCTTGAACTGCTCGATCTTCTCTTTGATGAGTTTTTCGGCAATCTCTTTTTTCAGATCGTCGATTCTGCCGGCCGATGCGTTCACGGTCAGGCCGGAGAACAGTCCCACGACCAGAACCAGACACAGCGCCAGCGAGAGCAGGCGTTTTTTCATAGTTTCTTCCTCCTTACGGTAATGTTCCTGTGTACAACGGGAATATCTCTCTGTTGAAAATATAGCATACTCCCGGCAAAGTGTGCAATGGATAGGACGCAAAAACCGACGGATTTGTTACGAAACCACAAATTTGAGCAAGAATTTTACACGTTTTTTTGCCTGTGAACGCTTTCGGGCTGTTGCAATGGCGGGGCGCGTCCTGTATACTTGCTCTGTAGACATGTTTTTTGAAGTGTCGGATCCAGGAGGGAGGAACCTTATGAAAAAACGAGTGTTGTCGCTGCTGCTGTGCTTTGTGCTCGCGGCGGGACTGCTGAGCGTGTGTGCTCCGCCGGCGCAGGCGGGCACGATCGCGGACGCGTTTGAACTGTTTATCAAGCAGCCCGGTCAGATCAAAAAGCTCTTCGGCCGTGAGGTCGCCCACGGTGACTGCGGCCCTGCCGGGGACGAGGCGAGCGTACATTATAAGATCTACGAAGTCACGAACCCCACCGTTGTGCAGGACAACCCCTTCCTGCAGCAGATCTGGCAGATCCATGATTATCGCGAGGACGCGCAGTATTACGGCGTGTACATCTTCGGCGACGGGAAAATGGCGGACTACGCGGCGACCGGCCAGAAAGCGCCGTGGATGGGCAACGTGGAGGTCACGGAGTATAACGACAAGGGACAGGTCATCGGCTCGACCGTCGTGGAGGGTCTCGGTGAGGAGTATCTCGCGCTGGCCTACATCGCCGACGGCACCGATGAGGAGTGGGACGGCCGCACCGAGCGCTACTCCGGCGTCACGAATGTCGGCGCGTATGCGTTCAAGGACTGCCGCTATCTCACGTGCATGTTCCTCAATGACGACATCACCACCATCAGCGAGCGCGCATTTTATAAAGACGAGTATCTCTCGGCCATCAATATGCCGCGCAAGCTCGAGCTCATCGACAAGTACGCCTTCTACGGCTGCGACACGCTCACGTTCGTGCGCGCGCGCAACTGCAGCCGCCTGCGCCGCATCGAGGATCATGCGTTTTACAGCTGCACCATGCTCGCCGAGCTGCGCCTGCCGGAAGGCCTGACGTATATCGGCCCGTGGGCCTTCGCGTGGGACCGCATCCTCGGTCAGGAGGACACGACGCTCGGTCTGCCGTCGAGCCTGCAGACGATCAGCACGGGTGCGTTCGCGTTCGTCAACCACCACAAGAACCTCAACATTCCGGCCAATGTCACGAGCATCGGTGACTTTGCGTTCATGTGCGATTACTACATGAACAACCTCACCTTCAGCCCCGGCGACAAGAAGCTCACCATCGGCAAGGCGGCCTTCTTCGGCGACAACCACATGAGGTCCGTCGACCTCTCCAACCGCGTCGCGCAGATCGACCGCTGCGCCTTTGCCGGCTGCGAGATGCTCGAGGAGGCCTACTTCGGCGACAAGATCGACACGATCGAGGGCCGCGCCTTCACGAGTCTGGATAACGCCATGAAGATCGCCGTCGAGGGCGTGCTCAACGGCATCCTCCGCCCGGACGATACCGAGCAGAACGCCGATCAGGCCGGTGATATCAGTACGGCCCTGAACATGATCGCCAAGGTCACGAAGCTCAAGCGCGCCGTCTTCAAGAACGACCCCGCCAAGAGCATCTACGCCGCGGCGGACTCCAACCGCTCCTTCCCGGATGACTGCGTGGTCTATTATCCGCAGGGCAGCTACACGTGGCTTGCCGAGCTCAAGGACGACGGCACGTGGCAGGGCTACAAGACCGGCTTCTGGCACGGCGACCACATCGCCGCGTTCACGGACACGGTCGTCGCACCCACCTGCACGGAGCAGGGCTATACGCACCACGTCTGCACGGTGAAGGACTGCCCCTATGATGCCGTGGACGATACGTTTGTGGAAGCGGCCGGCCACAAGTGGGCGCTGACGACGACGCTCCCGCCCACCTGCACCGAAAAGGGCACGCAGTTTTATAAGTGCTCGGTCTGCGGCGCGACCCGCACCGAAAAGCTGGATCCGCTCGGCCATGACCTGAGCCGCTGCGACCTCCAGCCGCCCGCCACCTGCACGAAGCCCGGCCGCGCTGTCGGCACGTGCGCGCGCTGCGGCGTGCAGATCGACGAGGTCATCCCCGCCAAGGGGCATGACTACAGCTACGCCGAGACCAGCACCGCGCCCACCTGTACCGAGCCCGGTCACTACAAGGGCACCTGCCCGACCTGCGGCAAGGACTATGACGATGTCGTTCCCGCCCTCGGCCACGACTGGGGCGAGTGGGTCACGTCGATCGAGCCGACCGTCTCGACCGTCGGCTACCGTTACCATATCTGCAACCGCGACGGCTGCGGCTACCGCGAGGGGGAGGACATCCCGAAGCTGCACACCCACACGTGGGATGCCGGCGTCGTGACGCAAAAGCCCACTGCGGCCGAGCCCGGCGTCAGGACCTATACCTGCACCGTCTGCGGCCAGACCAGGACGGAGGCCATCCCCGCAACCGGCGTTCCGGAGACCTGCAACGGCGGCCCGGCCTGCCCGGGCTACGCCTTCCGCGATATGCCCGCGCCGAGCATCTGGTCGCACGCGGGGCTGGATTACTGCATCGATCATGGCTATATTGCCGGCACGTCGGCAACGACCGTCACGCCGGACGGCGAATGCACGCGCGCCATGATCGTGAGCATCCTCTACCGCGTGCAGGGCGAGCCCGCGAAGGTCAACGGTTATGAGCTCAAAAAGCTCGCCCCGCCGTTTGACGACGTGGAGCGCGGCCGCTGGTATACCGACGCCATCTGGTGGGCGAAGCTCACGGGCGTCGTCTCCGGCATGAGCCCGAGCACCTTTGCGCCCGACGATCCGATCACGCGCGCGCAGCTTGCGGTCATCCTCTATAACTATACCAAGCAGTTTGCGCCCGAGAGCCTGACGGAGACGGGCTCGCTCGCCGGCTTCCCGGATGCGGGCAGCGTCCCGTCGTGGGCGCGCACGGCGATGGCGTGGGCCGTCGGCAACGGTCTGATCTCCGGTGTCGGTGAAAACGGCGTCTCGTACCTCAGGTCGGAGGGCTGCGCTACGCGCGCGCAGGTCGCGACCATTCTCATGAACTACGACAAGGCGCTGGGCTGAGGCGCAGCCAATACCGATAGAAATAAATAGAAACAAAAACAGCTCCGGAAGCGTTACCGCTTCCGGAGCTGTTTGCCGTCTGTTGAGTTTACATAATTCAAAGCTGTTTTATTTAAGCTATGTAGATGCTGCGCTTTTCGCTCTTCTGATTTACATAATCGTCATCCCTTCCTGCCGCGCAGCATCGCCGCGATCGTCACGGCGCTGTATCCGCTCTGCTGCCAGAGGTCGCCGGGCACCGTGCCGCCGTTGCGCAAAATGAGCGCGATCTGGCGCCGCGCATCGCTGCGCGCGGCCGTCTGTGCCTTGTCGCGCGCGGCCTTTTCCTTTTCGGCTGCGGTCTGCTCGGCCTTGGCTTTCTTGTCGGCGGCGGCCTTGGCGTCGGCGAGGGCCTTCGCCTGCTGCTGCAGCTTGCTGTCCGCGCGGTCGTAGGCGGCGTCGTCCATGTCGAGCAGCGCCGCGATCTGCGCCTTCGTCACGCCGTCACGGCTGTCGGCGGCGTCGAGCATCCGGTCAATGGCGCTCAGGCGTGTCTTGTGCTCGCTGCTGTAGCGCTCGTAGGCCAGCTGCGCCAGCTCCGGCAGCTTGCCTGCGAGCATGGCGCGGTAATAGCCGCCCGCCTGCTGCGAGGCCGCCACGGCCGCCGTCGAGGCCTGACCGCCCGTCAGCGCGGCCGCCTTGCCGAGGGCGTTTTCTGCCGCGAGCTCCGCCTGCCGCTCGTATTGCTGCCGGTAGGCGGCGTAGAGCTTGTCCGACGCGGGGTCGTAGTCAAACTGCTCGCCGAGCAGTGCGTCGAGCATCCGGTCGATCTGTTCGCGGCGGTCTGCCGTGCCGCGCCCGGTCAGCAGCGCCTCGGCCTCGCGGCGGTGCGCATCGTCATAGTCCGGCACGTCTTCGATGGGCAGGTACTGCGCATAGTCACTTGTCTGTTCCTGACCGGCCATGCCCTCGCCGCGGATCTTCGCGTTGCGCTGCTGCTCATAGACGGCGGCAGCCGCGTTGTCACCGCGCCGGGCCGCCTGCTCCATGAGCGCGGCGTAGTCGGTGTCCTTGTCGTATTTGTATTTTGTCGCCATAGGTTCTCCTTTCCTCAGTGCTGCGGTCCGGCGGCGGCCTCCGTGCGCGTGAGCGAACATAGCCGCCACGCCCCCGTGCCCGTCAGCCGAAGGCGAAAGTGGTCGCACCGGCGCGGCAGTACCGGCAGGGTGAACGAACGCTTTGCACCCGCCGTCACGTTTGCAAGCGTGTGCCACTGTCCGTCGGAGTCATACTGCGCCGCCGCCGTGATGCTTGCGCCCGCCTCAGCCTCCAGCCGAAGCTGCACGCGCAGCAGCCGCTTGCAGTCCGGGCTGCCGCTGGTAAAGTCGCCCGTTTCGAGCAGGCTCTCCATCTGTGCCGTGCTGCCCGCGCCGAAGCGCCACACGCCGCGCGTATCCTGCGCATAGAGCGCGCCGCCGCACTGCGCAAAGCCGCGCGCGTCAAAATCGTCCTCACGGCTCCACAGGCCGCTGCGTGTGTCGTATACGAACAGATGCCGTCCGCCCTGCTCGTCGCGCGCCGAGAGATACCAGCGCGTCCCGTCCGTGCCGGCGACGCCGTGCGTGAGCGTGCGCCCGAGCGCATCGCCGATGCGTACCGGCCGTCCGCCCGCCGTGCGCGCCGCGCCGACGGGGGAGAGGTAGTAGAGCGTCTCGGCCGCCGTCACGAGCGAGCGGCCGGAGTCCTGCTCCGCGCCGAGCGCGGCCGAGGCCACGAGCTGGAAGTTTGTAGGCCGCGTGCCGTAGAGCCGCCAGAGCCCGCCGGGCTTGAGAAACACCACGCCGCTGCCCGTCGCCGCGCAGCCGGAAAAATCCCCCGGCGCGCCGGCGTCCACGCTCCATGCGGCCGTGGCGACCGCGCCGTTTTCGTCCGCCTCATACCAGAACCAGCTCAGCGGATCGCCGAGCTTTGTGCACCACACGCTGTCGTGTGCGCACGCCCAGAGGCGGTTGCCGTAGCTGCACGCGTGCTGCGCGTCGGGCACGCGCCGCGTGATCGTGACGCCGTTGACTGCGCCCGCGCGCACGAATGTGTCCGGGTCAAAGCGCAGCCGCGCCCCGTCGATGCCGCGCAGGATGTATGTGCCGTTGTTGCGCACGTCGCCGAAGCCGCTGAGCGTCACGGCATCGCCGGTGCGAAAGTCTGTGCCCGCGCCGTCGGCCACGAGGATGCTCGCGCGCCCGTCGCCGTCCGTGTCTGCGCCCGCAAGCGTCACGCTGCCGCTCCAGCTTGGCTCAGCGCTGCCGAATGTGCCGTCCGCCGGCCGGAACCAGACCTTGTCCGGCCAGATGAGCACCGTACCGCCGAGCGCTGCGAATACCTTCGGCGTGTCCGTGAGCGTGCAGCCCGGCACGGCCTTTCCGTTATAATACAGAGTCGTGCCGGCGCACCAGAGCAGCCCGTCTCCGGCTGCGAACAGGCCGTTCGGCGTGCCGCTGCACGGGTAGATGCGCGTGCGTCCGGGGCGTGTCGAGAACAGGGGGCTGTCCGCTGCCGAGCCGTTGGTCATCTCGTAGATGCCGCCCTCGGGGCAGGACGGGCGGTGGTCGTAGCCGCGAAAGTCCGTCTGCACATGGCGGACGGCAGCCATGCGCCGCGGAAATGTGGGTAGATACATGCCTTGCCTCCTTACAGGTTGAGCGGCTCGCCGTTGTGATACAGTTCGCCGCACAGGTCGATCTTCCCGGCCGAGAGCATCAGCTCCGGCAGATCGCCGCGCGTTGCGGAGATCACCGCGCCGCTCTTGTGAAAGATGAGATATTTGCGCTCAAGGCTGTTCTGGCTGCCGATGTGCAGCGTGTCGGCCACGGTCGTGATGCCGTTGAGGTCAATCTTGTCGGCCGAGAGCGCGATGCTGCTGTCGCCGTTGTTGATGGCGGCGACGATGGCCGCCGCGTTCACGCCGTTGGCATCGGTCACGAGCGCGATGCGTGCGCCCTGATCGCTCACGGTCTGCTCGAGCGCGGCGACATTGCCCTCGGCCGACGTCAGGCGTGTCTGCAGGGTGCCGGCGTCGAGGCTCAGCTGTGTGATGCTGCCGTCCGCGCCGTCGATGCGCGCGCGGATCGGCGAGAGCAGCCGCGAGAGCGCCGCGGCGTTGAAGTTCTCCGCGCCGAGGTTCGACAGCGTGTACTGCAGCGCCTCCAGCAGCCGCGGCACGGTCTCCTCCAGCGCCGTGAGCCGCTGCTCGACGGTCTCCTGACCGGTGCGCTCCGGCAGGGAAAGCTCCAGCGGGGAATAGTCCGTCATGCGTCGTCATCCTCTCCGCCGTGCTGTGATATGTCTGCGCGCAGCACGGCGATCGCCCGCACGAGAAACTGCGGCAGCGGCGCGCCGAGCGCACCGGCGTTTTCGACCACACTGCCGAGCTCCGTCAGCAAATACCACGCCGTCACGAGCGGGCACAGCAGCACGTCATAGTGTGCGCCCAGTCCCGGCACACTGCCGAGCAGCGCCCGCAGTGCAAAGTCCAGCAGCGCCGACACCAGCACACCCGCTACGCTGCCCGCCTTGTGCCACAGCCCTTCGCGGGCGCATCGGCTGCTCCATGTGCCTGCGCGCAGGGCGGCAGCGCTGCCGGTGGCATAGTCAAGCAGCATGGCCAGAAACCAAGCGGCCGCAAGCCACCCGGTCCAGCCCCAGAACGCCGTCAGCGCTGCGGCGGCCGCCGAGACCGCCGCTTTGATCGTTGTGAGTCTGTCCATTTATGTCTCCTTCTGTTCATCTACCATGCGCTGACACACGATCATCGTGCGCAGCATATCCTCCGACACGTCGAGTTTTCCGTCCGTGTTTCCCTGCAGTGCGCCGCGGTCGATGAGCCGCTGCGCGTCGGCGCGAGCCCATTGCGGCATCTCCGCCACGGAATCATAGCGCGGCATATCCGGCACCTCCTCCCGATCTTCCTTTGCCATCGCCTCGGCGACGTCGCGCCGAAAGCCGTCCATCGTGCAGCCGGTGTGATACTGCTGCCACAGCAGCTCGGGGTCTGCGTGGTTGCTTGCCACGCCGCGCCGGTGTCCCTCGGCGTGCCCGATGATGACGCCATCCTGTGCCGGGTCAAGTTCGTACTGTTTACACAGCTCAGCAAACAGCTCCACCACCGTGCGGTACGTGCCCGCGATCTGCTCCGCTGCCTCGCTGCGTGTCATGCCCGCGCTCGGCTCGGTCATCTCTACCCCGATGTGCGTAGAATTGGCGCTCCCGCCGCAGTGCCAGCCGCGCATCTCCCACGGCAGCGTCTGATATACCGTGCCGTCCGCCTGCGCGAACGCGTGCACGCAGACAGATACGCCGCCCGGCTGATACTGGTTAAAGCTGCGCGCAAACACCGCCGCCGATGGCTGCGGCGTTCCGACACTGTGCAGCATGATGCCGCGCGGCGTCAGCGGTGCGCCCGCCTGATAGCATTTGTTTTTGACTGCAAACGCCTCAATGATTTTCATCTTGCGCCTCCTTATTCGATCGGTTCGTCGAGCGTGATGATCAGGTTCTCGCCCTTGCCCTTTGCGCTCACGCGAAAATACGCCGCAGAGGCGGGCACATTGCTCGCTGCTTCCGTCACCTGAAACGTCATGGCCGTGGTGCTCTCCGGGATACTGCTCGGGAAATACACGCTGACGTCGATCTTGTTTGCGGGCATAACGGCTTTAAGCAGTTGAAATGCACTGTCATACCATCCGACGCGGGAATACGGTTCCGCCTTCGAGAACGTGATCCCCTCACCGGCGATGCGGTAAACGTGCTTCGTCACATTGCCGGGCAGCGGAATGAATCCGCTTGTCACAAATCCGCTGCCACTCTGCGCGTTTCCGGACGATGATAGGTTGTATCCATTCTGATACGGCATGGACGCGCCGCTGCTGTCAACAGCCGTGGGTACAAGGTTTGTGTACGTCACAGGCTTTGACGCGGTCGCCGTGATGGTGATGTCCCCGGTCACGCGCGCGATGGACACCACGCCGGTCGCGGCATTGTATGCCGTCGCCGTGATGTCCGTGCCGCCCATGCTGACCGTGACGGTGTCGAAGGTGTACCCGTTTTTCGGTGTCAGCGTGGTCGTGTATGCCGCGCCGTCTTCGACGGCGGCCGCGGCGTTGCTGCCGGTGCAGCCTGTGAGCGTCGTCTTGACGGTGCGCATGACCACTGTGAAATCGAACGACAGCGTGCGGTCGTAGCCCGCGCCGTAGCAGAACGAATAGATTTTTTTGTCTGCCGGATTGATGACGTTGACGGTGAAGGCCGTGTCGGTCACGCCCGGTGCTTTGCTGTGGGTCGTCTCCTCGCCGAATTCGATCTGGTTGCTGTCCAGCCGGTTGTTATCGCCCACCTCGTTCGTCCGGTAGTAGTTGGCGGACGGGCAGCAGATACGCAGCGCCGCCATCTGCTGCGTCGGCGGGTTGTACTGGGAAACGTTGTCCGGCACAACGTAGATCCTGGATGTCTTGAAGTTGTGCAGATGCCCATGGAAATTCCCGTAGCAGACCGCGCCGTTTTTCCCCGCGAAGGAGACCGTCTCGCTGCCGATCGTGACGCTGCCGCCGTCCAGATACGCCTTGAGCACCTTGCCGCCCGCCCGCGCGCTGCCCCAGTCCAGCGGGTAGTGTCCGAGGATCACAAAGCCCCACGCCGCGCTGTCCGCCTTGCTGCCGAGGTCGGCAAGCGTCTGCGCGAACCACAGCAGCTGTGCCTCCGAAAGCGCGTTGGCCGCGGTTTCTCCGCCGGTGATCTCGCCCTCGACGGTGTTGAGATTGATGATGCGCAGCTTCTTTCCGGGAAGATCCCGGTAGCAGTATCCGGCCTCTGCGCTGCCGTAGACCGCGCCCGCGTTGTAGTCGGAAAAATACTTCCGGATCAGCGCCGCGCCGTACAGATTCGTGAGCCTTCCGGTCTCGGCTGCGAAGTATTCGCCCGTGTCGTGGTTTCCGGGCGTCCAGAGCTGCGGGATGCCGCGCAGGCCCTCCTCGATCCAGCGGTGAAACTCCCTGCACTGCGCCTCGAACTGCGCCGCCGTGGTCGTCTTGTACCCGAAGGTGAGATCGCCCAAAAACGCCGCGAAATCCAGCGGGATCACGTGCGACAGCGCCTTGATCGCGCGGCAGGCGTCCATGTTTCCGGCCTCGATGTTTGCCTTCCAGCCCGTGGATTCGTCAGTTGCGTGGTGTGCATCAGCGACCGTCACAAAGACGATGCTCGACGCAGTCTTCACGGCCTGCACCTTCTGCGCCAGCGTGAGCACGCCGTCCTTGACGTAGTCCGGGATGTCAGCGTGGGCGATCTGATCGCCGTCCGGGATGCTGCGCACCGCCGCGCCCATCTGCGCGATCCTGTACGTTTCTGCACCGCCTGTTTTCTCGCGGATGGCGTCGGCGATGTCCTGCACGGAGGCTTCTTCGTAGAGCTTTTTCATCAGTAGCTCACCTCCGTGCCGTCGGCGATCGTCACGGTCTGCGCCGTGCTGCCGTCGTACATAACCGTCGTGCCGCCGATGCGGATCGTCAGCGCCTTCGGGTTCGGCAGCGCGGCGGGCGCGATGTTCTGCGTCATCAGCTCGATCCTGACCGGGACATCCCAGACATCGCCGTTCGTTTTCGCCTGAAGCTTGACGGCGCAGAACGTGTGCCGCTCGGAATCGGCCACAAGCGACGAGAATGTGAGGATGCCGTTCGTCGCGCCCTGATAGAGCATCAGAAAGTGCTCGCCTTGAAACGAAAGCTGCGCATAGACGCGGTGCGTCGGGTTTGCGCTGACGTAGGCGTACAGCTCGGCCGGCGTCATGTCGGCCGTCGTGCCGGACAGATCGCCGCCGACGTGGATGATCCGCGTCTGCTGCGCCATGCCGTCGAGCTTTTTCTTGTCCGCTGCCGACATCAGACCGGCTGCCGCCGGCGTTGCCTCCGCTTGTCCGGATTTTTGGTCCCACGCTGCCGCCCGCTCCGCCGTGATGCCGTCGAGCACGGCCTTGTTCGCGTGCCGGTGGCGCATGGCGGAGTTCATGGCGATCTGGTGGCTCTGTCCCGGCGACGGGACGGCAGCGCCGTTCGTGCGCTGGTGCCACTTTGCGTATTCATCGAGTGCGGCGTTGAACAGCGCCATGCTGTCGGCGTAGTGTGCGGTCTCGTGCGCGGCGTAGTCGCACATGGCGATGACGTAGTACACGTACAGCCGGTCAAACGGCGCTGGCACGAGCAGCACGGTGCCGCGTTCGGTGTCCGCGTCATAGGTCACGCACTGCTCGGGCGCTGCGTCGAGGATGCGCATCTGGATCATATGCTCGCACTCGTTGAGCCACTGGATCTTTGCCGCGTCGTCCCACGCATTTGGGCAGATCGCGTCGATGCGCGTGAGCGCCTGCTGAAGCGTCGCCATGCTCAGAGCCCCAGCGCACCGCTCTCGGCGGCAAAGCGGGCGGTTTCGCGCTCGATGAGCGCGCCGGTGCGCGCGTCCTGTGCCTCACCCTGTGCGAGCACGAGAGCAAAGCGGCGCGCGATCGTCACGTCCTCGCCGCGCGGGATGCGCACGGTCTCACCGTTGACGGTCACGATCTTATCCTCCTTGTAGCTGCCGTTGTCACGAAACAGGTGCACGGTCACGGGTTCGCTCAGCCAGGCCTCGGCGGCGCGGTCGGTCATTTTTCTGGTTGCCATAGTGTATTCCTCCTTGTGTGAATGCGTGCCTCCCGCCTTGCGGCGGGAGGCATTTGGTTTCTTACTCGGTGTAGGTGCTGCAGGTCTCGATGCGGCGGATGGCGCTGTCATCGAGGCGCACGGCGACCTTCGTGGCCTTCCAGCCGACGCTTGCGCGCTGGTTGAGCGGGTCGCCCGTACCGGCAGAGCCGAGCTGCTTGACGATGTGCTCAAGCCCGCCGCCGGTGATCTCGGTCGTGCCGTAGCCGTCCGCGCCGAGCACGAGCGTGACGTATACGTCGCGTCCCTGTGCACCGGCCTCGCCGGGGTAGAGGATGGCGTTGTCCTCGACCGTGACCGGGGCGTCGACGGTCATGGAGCTCGCGGTGTTTTCCTTGACGGTCACGCAGGCATTGCCGATGAGCACCTGACGGCCGACGAGTGCGCCGGGCTTGACCGTGCCGCCATCGAATGCGACGGTGGTCTTGCCGCTCACCGCGCCGTTTGCGAGCAGCGTGCGGCTGTCGGCGGCCAGATCTTCGGCGTGGAAGATCTTTGCCTCCGTGCTCTCAACGAAGCGGCAGCCCTCGATCTTGCCGATCTCGCCCTCATACATATGCTCCGTGTCCACGTACTGGTGCGGCGCGAGCCACTTCGGGTCGTTCATGAGGTCGTATGCCACGTCGGGGTGGATGATGACCGGGAACGCGCCGTCGATGCGGCGGCAGTTGGCGTTTTTGAGTGCGCGCACGGCGCGGCGGATGCAGTCGACGGTCAGGTAGTTGTTGTCGGCAGCGCCGGCATTGCCGCCGCGCAGCAGGTAGCGTGCGGACACGGACTCGTCGGCGTACTGCACGTTGTCGCCGCCGACGAGCACCTCGCGCGTGATGGTGTCGAGCGTGCGTCCGGCCTGCGCGCCGAGCAGCTTTGTGGCCATTGTGAGGTTGTTGTCGATGGCGGTCAGCAGCAGCAGGTCGCTCATCTGGATGTAGCCGCCGTACTGACGCACGGCCGCCTCGACGGTGCTCATGCTCAGACTCTGCCCGTCGGGGGTCACGCCCTCGGTCAGAGCGGTCAGCGCCTTGCCGAGCGGGGCGAAGCGGCGAAACTGGATCGTCTTGCCGCCGTTTGCGGGGATGGGGTGCTTCTGTGCGAACTGATCGTGCACGAGCTCGGGCTCGGCCGCGTCGATGAGGTAGTCCGAATAGAACGTCTTCATCTCCTCGGTCAGGCTCTGCTGGGTGGTCACCTGCGTGTTTGCGTCAAACAGGCGCAGGTCCATGCGGATGTTTTCCATACTCATGTCTCCTTTTTTCTCTGCTGTCCGCTTCCGGGGACAGCGCCGGGGCAGCACCCGGCCGCTGCGCTGCCGTTGGGTTCCTCCTGTGCGGGGGTGCGGCCGGTGTCCTCCGCAACGTGGCCGGGGTAGGCCTCGGCAAGCTGCCGCAGGCCCGTCACGGCCACGGTAAACGCCGCGCGCACATCGGTCCGGTCGTCGGCTGCGATGGCTGCGTGTCCGGCGCTGAGCGTCCGCTCCACGCCCTGCGCGCCGAGCGTGTCGAGCGCACCCGCCAGCGCGCACATGAGTGCGGATGCCCCGGCGCACACGATGTCGCTGCCCGGGCAGTACGCCGCGTGACCATCCGCGCGCAGCACGCACCGCCCGTCCCGGCAGATGTACGCGAAGCGGGTCACAGGCTCAGCTTCACGCGCTCGCCGCGCTCCGCGCGCGCGGCAAGCTCCGCGCGGTCGGCGCGGCTCATACGCGACACGTCCGGCCGCACCACGATGCCCGCGCCGCCGCTGCCCAGCCCGTTTTCGACCGGGCGCAGACCGCGGGCGCGGATGTGCTCGCTCACGCGCTGCTCGGCGCTGCGTCCGGCGCGCAGACAGGCCGTCTCCAGCAGCGCCTGCGCGTGCAGCGCAAACCATGCCGTGCGCACGTCTATGCCTGCGCGCAGCAGCGCGCAAAACCGGTCATCCTTCAGCGCCGCGCCCAGATCAAAGTCCGGGCACTGCGCCGTCAGCTCGTCCGCCTCGCGCGACCAGCGCGCGGCGGTCTGCTCGGCCGCGCGGCGCATGTTCTGCTCCTGCCTGCGCTCGATCGCGCCGCGCAGCGCGCCGACGGTCACGGTCTGTTCAGCGGCTTCCACCGTCGCTTCGGTCTGCGCCGCGGCGGGGGCGGCCTGCCCGGCTGCGGTCATGTTGTTTTCATCCATGCTCTGCTCTCCCTTCTGCCCTCAGCGGGCACTTTCTGTGATGATGCGGTTTTTCTCCGCCTGTGCTTTCAGCAGCGGGTCGGCGTCCGTGCCCGCGTCCGCCTCCGGCGTCTCCGGCTGCTGCGGCGCGATGCTGCCGCGCACGGCCTCGAGCACCTTGTCGCGCCCGGGAAACTGCATCATCTCCAGCATCGGCACGGCCTGCTGCGCGAACGCGGGGTTAAAGACCCCGAGCTGGTACAGCTGCCGCGCCAGCTCATTTTGCGATGCGGTCGCATACGGGCTCTCCTTTTGCGCGTGCACGGACACGTCAAAGGCCGGCGCGCGGCAAAGCGCCCCGCCATCTGCGTCCGTGCCCACGACGCGGGCGCGCAGCCCGGCGTTGGAGTAGGTGCAGAAGGTATAGCCCTGCGCGCCCGGCGCCGCCACGCGAAACGGCCGCGTCTCGGTGTAGTACGCGCGGATGAGTTCGATCACGAGCTCGACCACGCGCTCAAACGCGCGGTAGCTTGCGCGCAGCGTGTCGCGGCTGGATTTGCTTCCGGCCTCCTGCAGCGCAGCAATGGCGCTCGCCGCCGTCACGCCGCCGGACACGCTGCCCTGCGTCACGTCGCGGCTGTTGCTCGTCTCCTTGAGCTCGTCGATCTTCAGCTGCAGCATATTCACCCACTGCCCGTCGAGGTTGTAGAGGCTGATCTGGCGCAGCCGCTCCTCGTCGATGCTGCCCTCGACCTCAACGAGCGGCTTTGACCAGTCGAGAAATTCCTGCGCATTCACGCCGCAGCCTTTTTTTACCCAGAAGCGCGGTGTGGAGGCCTTCATGCTCATCTCCAGCAGGTTGCCGCTCAGCCGGTCGATATACTGCTGCGGGTCTTTGCTCACGGCGATCATGCCGAAGCCGCACGGCGTCCCTGCCTCGGGGTAGAGCACGTCGAACACGACCGGGTACTGTCCGTGCGGGTAGAAGCCCGTAGCCATGGCGGGGTCGTTCTCGCTCGCGTAGAGCAGGTCGCGCCCGGTGAATTTCACGAGGTGCAGCGCCGTTCCGCCGCCGGGCAGCGGCTTTTTGTAGTACCAGTCGACGACGATGCTCTTGTTCGACGTGTCCACTGCGTCGTCGTAGAGATACTGCGCCAGCTCCACGCCGCAGCTGCCGGGACGCGCATCCGGCCATGCGGCCGCAATGTCGTCGTTGTCCACGAGCGCGCACACGAACAGGTTGCGGCTGGCCTGAATGTCGGTGATGCCCGGCTCCCAGAACAGGTTCAGCAGGTCGAGCTGCCGCACGGCCACGTCGCCGAGACCGCCGCTGCCGGCGCTGTCCCAGAACACGCCGTAGGCCGCGCACCCGTGCTTGAGCTTGTACCACCACGCGTCCGACCACACCTGCTCGAAGTGCGTCTTTTCCAGCACCGCCGGCACGATGGCCGACAGCGCCTTCGCGTCCGGCTCGTCGGCCTCGCTGCGCGGCAGGATTACCGCCTCCGGGAAGCTGTCCATCGCGTCGGCGTGCTTCGAGACGATGGCGTTGAACAGCCACGCGCTCGTCGGTTCCACCACGTCGGCGCCCTGCTCGCGCCGGCGGTCACGCAGGTACTGCCAGTGCCGCAGGCGGTACCACTGCTCGTCGGCGATGATGCGCGCCTCGAGTGCGCGCTTGCCGTCCTTGTAGCGGCGCAGCAGCTCCGTGCCGCGCGCCACATCGTCGGGCGTGATCACGGGCTCGCGCATCTCCGGCAGCCCGGCCTCTGCCGCCGCGCGGTAGGGCAGGGGGTTCGTTTTTTCGTTTGTCATAGACGCTCCTTTGCTGCCGTTTCCGGCAAGTAGTTTACATAACATTTTGAATTTTGCGATAAAAATAGACTGCCACCGCAGTCTTTTTGCATTTACATAATTAGTTGCTCAACGGGTCGAATACCTGCGGCGTCCGCTGCACCGCCGGCCGCGGCGCGATGGGATCGGACTGACACAGATACCGGATCTCGTCGGCGATGTGGTCCTCCTGCCGTGTGTCGACGTCCTCGGGCGCGTGCGCGTCGTAGCGCAGCAGCGGCAGCGTGCGCCGCGTGTCCCGGCAGTTGCGGAATACGTACAGCATCGGCAGCCCGGCTTCGTCGAATGCCAGCCGGTAGTGCACCTGCATCCAGCCGGGCAGGCGCTTGTGGTCACCGGGCTCGAAGTACACGCCGTACCGGTCGGCGATGTCGGCGATGCTGTCGCCGCGTGATGCGTCCCAGATCGCGGGGTCTGCCACACCCCGGATGTCCCGTCCGCGCAGATAGGGGTGCGTGGTTTCGGTGGTGCGGATCTGCGTGAAGATCTGCTCCGGCGTCCAGCGCACGCCGGTGTCCGGCTCGCCGGGCACGCAGCCGTACAGCTCGAGGATGCGGTAGAGCCGCCCGTCAAAATCCACCGCCCACCAGCCCACGGAAAACGGCTTTGCATACCCGAAGTCAAAGCTGCGGTATACCCGCCATGTGTCCGGAATATCGAACGGCTCGATCACGTGCGTCCACTTTCCGTCGGCGTAGTGTGCAGGGTCGTCGCGCCATTCGGCGAATACCTGCCCCTCATATACGTTCCAGTCACCCTCAAGATGCGCGCGCCGCTTTGCGGGCGGCAGTGCCTCGAGCCGCTTGAGATAGCCGGGGTCGCGCTGCATCAGCACCTGATTGTCATAGACCTTTGCCGGTATGAACACATAGTCTTGCGGGGACTCTCCGTCCCGGAACGCGCGGTCGATGAACAGACGCTTGATGTAGGCGTGGCCCGGGCCGCCGGGGTTGCAGGTGTAGTAGATGCGCGGCGTGAAATCCGTGCGTGTCGTGCGCAGGCAGGTCGCAATGAAGGTCAGCCAGTCGGGCTCAAAGTTTGTCGCCTCCTCGAAGCCGATCACCTCGTACTCCTGACCCTGATACTGCGCGCAGTCGCTGTCGTTGTCGCAGTAGCCCATCACGAGCCGCGACCCGTTCGGAAAGCGAAACGCGCGCTCGGTGCTGCTCCACGCGGCGTATCCCTCAAGCTCCCGCTGCAGCGGCAGGATGTGGTTTGCGCGCAGCTCCGGCAGCGTCCGGCGCAGCAGCAGGAGCTTCAGTCCCGGGTAGCGCATGGCGAGCATGACGAGCTTGCGCCGCATGGCCCAGCTCTTGCCGCCTCCGCGCGCCCCGCCGTAGGCGACGTTTGCCGCCTCTGCGCGGAAAAATTCCTGCTGGCGCGGACTCGGCGTCTCGCGCCGCAGCACCTTATAAATATAGGGCTCGTTTTTGCGTGCCATTGCCTCACCTCACCGGCTCCATTGCTCGAGCGCGCCCTCAAAGCGCAGCACCTGCGGCTCTGCCTCGCCGGTGTCCTTGTCGCTCGCCTGACCGAGCACCATCCCCGCCGCCTTGAGCCGCAGCTCCGGCTTCACGGTCGTGTCGGCTGCCATCTCGGCCAGCTGCTCGAGGATGCGCGCCTTTTCGCCCTCAAGGTCCATCATGTCCTGCGCTCCCGGTACGAGAGCACGTAATCCTCGCCCTCGGCCGCCGCCGCGAATTCATAGCGCGTGAGCGCGTCGTGCACATCCTGCTTCGGCAGCCGCAGCGTGCCGCCGTCGCCCCGGCGCACGCACAGCGCCGCCATGATCGCGCCCGCGAGCCCCAACAGCTCCTCGTAGGCCGCGCGCTGCGTGCGCAGCTTGCGCCGCAGCGCCGCGTTTGTCTCCTGTCCCATGTACCATCCTCCTTTTGTGTTTTTCCGTCCGCCCAGCCACCGGGCGTCCGCCATCGCGCTGTCGGCTGCATACACCCATCTGTTGGCCTTACGCCTCTTCCGGTAAAAAGTTTACATAATGTCTCGCACAGCTTTCTTTTGCGGCTGTCGTGCGGTTTTTTGGCGGTCGTATTAGCACCATGCGGTGTGCACCCCTTCTATTTCCATTTTATTATGCATTTGCATATATGTCAAGCGAAACGTTATCTGATTATCGCTTTTTCGCGGATGCAGATTTCACAGGCTCGTGTCATAAGTCCGGAAATGCCCGGCGTTTCGGTTGACATAACGGCAAATTTTGCTTTCGCTTGTTTTCTTTTCGTCCCCACTTTGTGCGTCAAACCCGGTCAGAATTCACTGCTGCGCTCCACAAATGCTGGAAAGGAAAGCAAAAAAGGTTGCAATCTCGTAACACTTGGTGTAAAATATGCATCTGTGTGTGCGTGTTATGTCAACACTCAGCAAAATCCGGAACAGAGGGTATTATCTATGAAGAAACGAATTGTCAGTCTGGCGCTGACGCTGTGCCTGCTCGCGGGGCTGCTGCCCTGTTTGACGCTGGGCGCAGCGGCGGCCAGCCGGGTGGATGCCGCGCCGTATGCGAGCGTGGAATATGCGAAAAACTCCGGCGTGAAGACGGGCACGGTCCGCTATATCTGCCAGGTGCCGGCCTTTACCGATCTGTTCTGCCCCGAGTATTGGGGCAGCTATGTGGGCTATGCCAACCATGAGTGCTTCACGGCGTGCATCTCCATGGCCCTGTCCTACCTCGGCATCGATGCCACGCCCGGCGCGCTCGGCGACTATTGGCGCAGCCGCGGGCATTACGGCGCGCCCTTTGCCACGACGCCGGAGGATGTTGCTTTCAGCGGCGCGACGTACAGCAAGACCTCGCTCGCCGAGGCCATCGCGCGCTACGTCGGCGGCGAGGGCAGCTACAGCCCGCCGATCATCCACCTCAACAGCTACTCGGCCAACGGCCACTATGTCATGATCATCGGCCAGGTCTCAGCCACGGAGTACCGTGTGCTTGACCCGGCTCACCAGACGATCATCTATACCATGACGCTCACGAACGGCAGCACCGTGAACTATTTCAAGGGCAGCGAGCGCGTCACGGAGGCGGTGCAGTATTATTATCCCGTCCACCACTGGAGCGCCTGGACGGCCATCGAGACCGACGACGGTGCCGTGAACATGGAGCGCACCTGCTCCATCTGCGGCAAGACCGAGACGGCCAGGATCCCCGACCCCTGCATCGGCGATAAGTATTGCGCCGGGAGCGCCTTTGACGATATGGTCTCCGCCGACAGCTGGGCGCACAAGGGCATCGACTACTGTGTGCTCTTCGGCCTCATGAGCGGCGTCGGAAACGACCTGTTCGACCCCGACGGCATGACGACGCGCGCCATGCTTGTCTCGATCCTCTACCGTATGGCCGGGGAGCCGGACGTGTCCGAGCTGCCCGAGACGCCATTTGAGGACGTCGGGCCGGATGCGTGGTACGCCGACGCGGTGCGTTGGGCATATGCAAACGAGGTCGCCGCCGGCATGGACGATACGCATTTTGCACCCGATGACCGCCTCACGCGCGCACAGCTCGTCACGATGCTCTACCGTGCCTACGGGCCGGAAAAGGGCGTCCGCCCGCGCCCGATCGGCGGCTATACGGACTGGAACACGGTTCCCGAGTGGGCATACCCTGCTGCGACCTGGGCCGTCTCCATGGGCTTGCTCTACGGCACGAGCAGCTCGCAGCTGAGCCCGAATGCCGGCGCTAACCGTGCGCAGCTGGCCGCCTTCATGATGCGCACCTGTGAGCTGCAGAGCGAGCTGGATGCTTGAAAAATCGGACAAACGAGTAGATTAGTTTCGCAAAGTGTGCAAAAATGTTACAAACAGAACATAATGGCCAATGAATTATGGTGACAGGTGGGTTACTATAAGAACATTCAAAACAACGGGCCGGCCTCTGCCGGCAGCGAAACGGAGGCACACTTCATGAAGCAGAATCGGACGCGCATGGCGCTCGCGGACGCCTATCTGCGTCTGCTCAACGACTATACGATCGACCGCATCACGGTCAAGATGATCACGGATGCCGTTGGCTGCAGCCGCAAGACGTTCTATTATTATTTCACGGATGTGTACGTGCTCACGCAGTATGTATTCGAGCTGCGCGTGCAGCACTTCCTGAACACGAACGGCAATTTCGAGACCATGCGCGAGGGCTTTCTGACGCTCGCATCGAACCTCTCGAACGACCGTCAGGCCATCCTGAATATCTACCATGGCTACGGCAAGGAAGAGCTGGAGCGCTTCACGTGGGAGACGAGCGATTACTATGCCCGTCAGGTCATCACGCGCTACGCGCAGAACATGGACATCGCACCCGAGGATCTCGAGGCGATCATCCGTATGTATACGGACATGATGTTCGGTATGCTCATCGACTGGATCAACAACGGCATGGAGGGGGACTATTCCCGCAAGCTGGACATCGCGCTCACGGCGCTCATGCCGGTGCTGCGTGCCAACTGCCGCGGCGCGAAAGCCGCCGCCGTGCAGCCGTGATCCGATAAAAACGTGATAAAACCGTGCAAAAAGCGCTCGGGCAGTTTGCCCGAGCGCTTTTTGATTTGTCCGGTTTACTGTTCGCAAAATCCCATCACCACGGTCGCGACCTCTGCGCGCGTGCCGATCTTCTGCGGCGAGAGCGTGGTGGGGGACGTGCCGCAGACGATGCCTGCGCTCACGGCCCAGACCATTGCCTCCCGCGCCCAGGCCGACACGTTCACCTGATCCCGATAGGGGGACAGCGCGCCCGCGTCGCCGGTGAGCTGCTCGCTGCGGCTTGCGTAGCCGTAGAGCATCTTCACCATCTGCTCGCGTGTCAGCGGCTCGTTCGGCGCAAACTCCGTTGCCGACACGCCTGCTGCCACGCCCGCATTGTATGCCCAGATGACGGCGTCGGTGTACCAGCTGCCGCCGGCATCCGTCAGCGGGCAGCTCAGACCGCTGACGGACGGCGAGCCCTCCAGCGCGTAGAGCACCTGTACGAACATGGCGCGGGTCATCTGCGCGTCGGGCTGGAACAGGTTATTCCCGGTGCCGTACATCAGCCGGCCGTACTTGACGTAGTCCACGCTCGGTGCGTACCACGCGCTTGCGGCCACGTCGTCAAACAGCCCCGCGTAGCTGACGCGCTGTTTGTTGGTCATATATGTGTCCGACAGGCAGCGCATCCACGCCAGACAGCTCTCGCCGAAATGTGCGCTCATGATCACGAGCAGGTTCGCCAGCAGCGTCATCGTCGTGCCGGGGTACTTGAGCGCCATCTTGGACAGGCGCGGAACGAGCGTCGCAAACGCGTCGCGGATGCCGTCGAGGTCATAGGTCACGATGCCGTTTTCCTTGAGCGCCTCGACCAGATACCCGGTGAGGAGCTTGACGGCGGTACCGTTTTTGAGCATACCGGGGATGGTCAGCGAGTAGAAGAGCTTCTTGGCGTTGTCCTGCACCTTCTTGGCAAAGCTCTCCGCCACGCCGGAGGTGTCGCGGTCGGCAGCGCCGAAGATGTCGCCGAGCAGCGCGATGAGGTAATCCTGCAGATTGTCGGCATAGTCCTGCCGCGAGGAGACGAGGCACGTCGTGATCGCCTCACACAGGTCGACGTAGAATTCCTCCTGCGTCATGTTGACCTTGAAGATCTTGCCGAGGTCGCCGCTCGTGATGTCCTTCGGGTCGATGCCCCACGCCTGGAAGTGGTCGGGCCAGTAGATGTTGCCGCCGTTGTTCGGGATGCGGTAGAACTCGTTGAGCATCTTCGCCTTGTAGTTGAGGTAGTTTGCATCGCCCTTGGTCGGCACGACGCGGTCGACACCGTAGCGGGCAAAGTCCCAGCTGTCGAACGCGACATAGGTCACAAGGTCGTTGGTGTTGACAATGTTGTGGATGTTTTCATATACACGCCCCTGCACTTCGTCCTTGGTTGCGCCCATGGGCGGCTCGTAGCAGTAGCAGTACAGGTCGTGCGGGCTGAGACTGACGTGCGCGCCGAGACTGCAGCCGTCGTCGAGCATACCGCCGACCATGTTGGCCACGGACGCGCTGCGGCTGTAGCCGCTGATCCAGAGCTTCACGCGGCCGGTGATGCCGGTCTCGGCAATGTATGCGCGCAGGTAGTCAAGCACCTGATCGCGGCCCATGGCGAAGCCTGCGTGCTCGCCGGAGGCGCCGAGGCGTGCGTTGCCGCCCCACTCGGCGTGGTAGTTGTTGCCGCGCACGCCGACGGCGATGAGGGTGTATTGGCCGCCGTTGTCGCGGATGGTCTTGCTGGCGCAGTTGATACCAATCGAGTCGGTCTCGGCCGGCTGGGTCATCCACTTGTTGGAGCGGATGTTTTCAAAGCCGCACTGCTCGGCAAACGAGATGAAGTTGCGGTTGCTCGTTGCCAGCTGATCCTCATATTCGGAATCCTTGCTGGAAAATGCCGCGAAGGCGAGGCCCAGCGACATCTCCGCGAGATCCTGCCGGTACGTGTAGCCGCTCTTGGTGAACAGCTCGTCGCTGTAGGTAAAGGCCGCCGCGTAGTCATGGGTATTCACTCCGTGACCGGAGGCGTAGCGCACCGTGACGGTCTTGCTGTCGCTCGTGCTTGCCGCGGCCGCAGCCGGCATGAGCGATACGATCAAAACCAGACACAGCAGCAGGCTGATGATGCGTTTTTTCATGTTTTTTCCTCCCAATTTTGTAGTTTTGTATTCCAAATCCACCAAATCCAATTATACGGAACAAAGCCGCGCTTGGCAAGCGGCACTTTCCGCTGCGCCGCTCAAAAATAGAAGACAGATACAAAAACACCCCGCAGCGTGAGATGCTGCGGGGATGTGGATATCGGTCATGGTCACTGCCGGAACATGGTGTAGGCGCGTCCGTCGCCGACGGCGTCGGCGATCATCATGCGGCTGTTGAGCACAGAGAAGCGGTAGAACGCTGCGGCGCCCTCGTCCGCGCTGTCATAGATGGCGTTGCCGCGGATGGTGCAGTCTTTTTCGCCGAGACCGGGCAGAGAGCAGGTCACGCCCGCGTCGGATACGGTCAGCTCGCCCGCGTCGCTGCTCCAGCTTCCGGTCAGGAATACCTGCGCATAGCTGCCGTTGCTCATGAGGAGCTGGTTCGTGTCGGAAAAGCCGATGAGATCCAGAAGCTTCTGCGCCGCCTGTGCGTTGGTCATGTCGGATGCAAGCGCGAGCTGCTGCAAGCTTTCGCACAGGTGGGCGTTTGTGAGAAACAGGCGCTTTGCGCTGTCGGAATAGTTGCGCTCGGCGAGCACGGTGTACTCGGCCAGCGCGGTCTGATAGTCCTGCGCGCTGTAGTCGTTTGCGGCCGCGGCGTAGATCTGCGGCAGGCTCTTGGCCTCCATGGCATCGAGTACGCCGCTGTAGACCACCAGCTCGCTGTCGGCGTAGTTTTCGTGCAGGTCGTCGATGTACATCAGCGTCTGTGTGTACTGTCCGGCCTGATAGAGCCGTCCGGTGCGGATGATCTCCGTGCGCAGGTCGTTGTCGCCTGCGGGAAAGAGTTTCACGTCGCGCCGCCGGGTCTCGGCGGTGTCGAACTGGAAGTTGCAGATGGCGTCCTTGACGCTGCGGTTGACGGCAGCGTCCTGTGAGGCGACGACGGCGAACCCCGCGCCGACGGCGACAAGCACAATGATGATCCCGATGAACAGTGCGCGCAGACGCTTGTTGTTCCAGATTTTTTCGTGCAGAATCGGTCGCCCGCAGTGCCGGCATCGGTGTGCGCCATGCGGCAGCTCCGCGTTGCACTCGCGGCATTTCATGTGCTTCCCCCCTCTTTATGCGATTGGCTGCGTCCGTTCGTTCCGGAACGAACGTGATGTTTATTATAGCCGATTTATGCCCGGCGCGCAAGTCGGCAAACAGGAAAAGCATAGGAATCCTGTCAGGACTCCGCTAAGAAACCGGCAGGAAACGCGTTTTTCGCCATCGTGCATGCCTTTGGGCGGCTGCGGAAGCTTGACATTGCGTATCATGCGCGTAAAATGTAAATAAACCGGTATTGCCGCCAACCATCCGCCGCCAATGTGTGTGTCGCGACGGAACGTAAAGAAAGGGGTAAAGAACCATGAATGCAAATGCTTTTGTCCACTGGGGGCTTGACCTTGCGTCCAAGATCCTCGACATCTGTCAGGAGGGAAAGGCCAAAGCGATCGTGGATGCGATCAACGACTGGTATCCCGAGCTCTTGTAAGCTGAAGCAAACGCAGGAATCCCGTCCCCGGAGCTCGTCTCCGGGGACTTTCTGTTTTCAGAAGCAAAGCACCTTCGGGAAAGAAACGTATGCCGCGGGGGAGCTCGAGGGGGCAAGGCCCGCCTCGAATCCGATCGACAGCCGCCGGGCGGCGGCGACGCGCAATCCAAAAGTCCGTCCCGGATTTTTGGACAAGCAGTCGTCCCCGGAGCTCATCTCCGGGGACTTTTTCGTGTCGAACCGTGCCGATTGGGTGAATAACCACGCACGCAAAGGTTGAAATCCGGCGCGCGGCGCGCTATACTATCGCCAGACCAGACTCCGGCTGGTCACTGTTTTTCATAAGGAGATTGACCCATGCAAAGGTTTGAAAAGCACAGCCCGGTCGTCGTGACTGAGGTCACGACCAGGCACGAGCTGCGCCAGTTTATGCAGTATCCCAACCGACTCTATGCCGACAACCCGAACTATATCCCCTCGTTTTACGGTGACGACCTCGATGACTGGACCCCGGGCAAGAACCCCGCATTTGACTATTGCGAGGCGCGCTGCTGGCTGGCCCGGCGCGATGGGGAGATCGTCGGCCGCATCGGCGCGATCCTCAGCCACAAGGCCAATGAAAAGTTCGGCACGCACTGCATGCGCTTCAGTCAGGTGGACTTCGTGGATGATTCCGAGGTCTCGGCGGCGCTCTTCGGCACGGTCGAGCGCTGGGCGCGCGAGAAGGGGTGCGATCAGGTGCACGGCCCGCTCGGCTTCACGGACTGTGACCGCGAGGGCATGCTCGTCGACGGCTTTGACCGCCGCAGCCTGTTTTTCACGAACTACAACGCGCCGTACTATCCCGAGCATCTGACCCGCCTCGGCTACCGCAAGGACGTCGACTGGATTGAGTACCGCATTGCCGTGCCCGAACCGGGCGGAACGGAGGCCGAGCGTCTGCACAAGCTCTCGCAGTACATTCTCAAGCGCAAGAACCTGCACGTGGCCACGCTGCATCACAAGAGCGAGTACGGGCCCTATGTCCGTCAGGTCTTTGAACTCATCAATGCGGCCTATGCGCCGCTCTACGGCGTCGTGGAGCTCTCGGACGCGCAGATCGAGCGCTATGCCAAGAAATTCATTCCGCTCGTCGACCCGGAGTTTGTGTGCTTCGTGCTCGATGAGCAGGAAAACCTCGTCGCCTTCGGCGTCACGACGCTCGACCCCTCGGTCGCGCTCAAGCACTCCGACGGCCGCCTGTTCCCGTTCGGCTGGGCGGGCGTGCTCAATGACCTGCACCACGGCGACACGCTCATCATGCTGCTCACGGCCGTGCGGCCGGACCTGCAGACCGAGGGCATCAATGCCGTCATGATGGATCATGTCTGCCAGAGCTGCAACCGCCACGGCGTGCAGTTTGCCGAGACCGGCCCCATGCTCGAGAAAAACGACCACATCCTCGCACAGTGGAAGCGCCTCGACAAGGAGCAGCACAAGCGCCGCCGCTGCTTCATCAAGGATCTGGATCACGATGTGAACGCGGCCAATGCCGCCGCTGCTGCCGCAGAGGAAGCGGAGTGCGCGCAGTAAAAACGGACAGCAATGCACAGCGCGCCGGCTCGTAAGAGCCGGCGCGCTGGTTCTTTTCAAGTCTCCCCTCAAGGGGGGGGAGAACTTTCAATGACGGCGCTCCCGTTCATGAACTGCATGTCCGTCTCCCACCCGCAAATAAGAAAAGACGCTGCCGGAGGCAGCGTCTTTTTTATGCATGCTTTTCTCAGCCCTTCGCGCGCTCGAGGTACTCACCCACGCGGGTGTCGACGCGGATACGGTCGCCGGGGTTGATGAACAGCGGCACCTTGATCTCGGCGCCGGTCTCCAGCGTGGCGGGCTTGGTGGCGTTAGTGGCAGTGTTGCCGGCAAAGCCCGGATCGGTCTCGGCCACTTCGAGCTCGACGAACGTGGGCGGCTCGACCTGGAACACCTTGCCCTTGTAGGAGCTGATGGTGCACTCCATGTTCTCCTTCACGAAGCGGAAGTTGCTGCCGAGGGCGCTCTCGTCGATGGGGATGAGCTCGTAGGTCTCGGGATCCATGAAGTAATAGAGGTTGCCGTCGTTGTAGCTGTACTCCATCGTCTTGCGGTCGATGGTGGCGCTCTCGAACTTGGCGGTGGGGTTGAAGGACGTCTCGGTCACGGCGCCGGTGATGACGTTTTTCATCTTCGTGCGCACAAAGGCCGCGCCCTTGCCGGGCTTGACGTGCTGGAACTCGACGACCTGCATGACCTGGCCGTCCATCTCGAACGTAACACCGTTGCGGAAATCACCTGCTGTAATCATATAGGAATCCTCCTCAAGAATGATCAGAATCAAAAATCTTATATAGTTTACACGATTTTGTATGGTTTGACAAGCGGATATTTACAGAATGATCAGATTTTTCGGGCTTCGTGTGAGAATTTCCGCCCCATCGGCCGTCAGATGCAGCACATCCTCGATGCGCACGCCGAATTTGCCGGGCAGATAGATGCCGGGCTCTGCGGAGATGACGGTGTGCTCCGGCAGCTTTGCGTGCGCGCCGGGCGCGGCGATGGGGTGCTCGTGGATGTCGAGCCCGAGGCTGTGTCCGAAGCTGTGACCGAAGCAGTCCCCGTAGCCCGCATCGGTGATGACCTTGCGCGCGGCGGCGTCCACACGCTCGCCGGTCACGCCGGCCTTTGCCGCGGCAATGCCGGCCAGCTGCGCGTCGAGCACGGTCTGGTACACGGTGCGCATCTCGTCGCTCGGCATGCCGACGGCGACGGTGCGCGTCATGTCCGAGCAGTAGCCGTTTTTGCGGCAGCCGAAGTCCATCGTCACAAAGTCGCCCTCGGCCACACGCCGGTCGCCGGGCACGCCGTGCGGCATGCTCGTGTCCGGTCCGGTGAGCACGATGGGGTCAAAGCTCGTGCCCTCCGCGCCGAGGCGCAGCATGCGGTAAATGAGCTCGGCCGCGATCTCCCGCTCGGTCATGCCGGGGCGGATGACGGTGCAGATCTGCGCAAACGTCTCGTCCGTGATCTGCTGCGCCTGATACATCATCGCCAGCTCCTCCGGCTGCTTGGATGCGCGCAGGGTGCGCAGGATGCTCTGCGCCGGCTGGAGCCTGAGCCCGAGCAGCTGCTCATAGGCCGTGAATTCGGCGTAACTCGTCGTCTGCTCCTCACCGCCGAGCAGCTGCACGTTTGCCTCGCGCAAAATGTCCTGCACGAGTGTGCGCATCGGCGCCTCGTGCGAACACAGCAGCACCTGCGCAATACCGGCCAGCGCGGCGCGTGCGGCCTCGATGTAGCGGGAGTCGGTGATGAAAAATGCCTGATGCACCGTCACGATCACCGTGCCGTCCGAGGACGGGAAGCCGGTGGCGAACCGGCGGTCGTTTTCGTTGGTGAGCAGGATGGCGTCCAGATGCGCCTGTCTCAGCGCGCGCTGGATGCGGGCAATGTTGTTGAGCATGGGATATCCACCTCCATGGAATGTCGGTTATGGTGTGTCTGTGGCGGGGTCTGTCAGGGCAAGCTCGTCGGCGGTCGTCGGCGCGTGCAGCACGTCGCCGTCCGCTTCGGCAAGGCCGACGGCCGTCACGCCGTCGAGCGCCGTGCACGTCAGCACCAGACAGGCCAGCGCCTGTGTGCGCGTGATGCCGCTCGCCGTCTCCGTTGCCGTCACCGTCAGCCAGAGCGTGCCGTCATCGTCTACGCGGCTGCCGTCGATCGTCAGCCAGTCGCGCACGGGGTTCGTGCACGTGCTGTCGCCCGGTTTTGCGCCGAGCGCATCAAGCGCGACCTGCACCGGGTCTGTGCCGCCGGGCACGGTGACCGTCTCCGGGTGCAGCAGGGCCGTTCCGCCGGTCTCAATGCGGTATACCGTCACGGTCTGCCGTTTTGTGCAGCCCGCGCAGCCGAGCGCAAGCATCGCCGCCAGCAGCAGGGGGAGCCATCGCCTCATGTCTCCGGCACCTCCTTTTGCGCCTCGGGCGCATCATCTGCCGCCGCGCGCGGGAACGTCACGGTAAAGCGCGTGCCGTGCGGCTCCACGCCGTCCACGGTCACGGTGCCGCCGTAGAGCGCGGCCGCGTCGTGTACGATTGACAGGCCGAGACCGCTGCCGCCGTGCTCGCGCGAGCGCGCCTTGTCCACGCGGTAAAAGCGGTTGAAGATGTTCGGCCGGTCGGCCTCCGGGATGCCGATGCCGGTATCGGCCACGGACAGGATGCTCTGCTCACCGCGCGCCTCGACGCGCACGGTCACACTTCCGCCCGGAAGATTATACTTGATGGCATTTTCCACGAGGTTAAAGACGATGTGGTAAATGTCATCCTCCGATGCGCGCACGGTCACGCCGTCGCTCATGAGACACGTGAGCGTCACGTCGCTCTTGGCCGCCAGCGGGCGCAGCAGATGCAGCGTCCCGTGCACGGCCTGCTGCAGATCGACGACCGTCACGTCCGACTGCACGCCGTCGTCGCGGCGCGACAGGTCGAGCAGCTTCTCGGTCGTGCGCTGCAGGCGCTCGGCCTCACTGCCGATGTCGGTCACGAATTCGCGCATCGTCTCGCTGTCCATGTCCGCGCTCTGCGAGATGCTGTCCGACAGCAGACGGATCGACGCCAGCGGCGTCTTGAGCTCGTGCGATGCGTCGGATACGAACCGGCGGCGCTGCGCCTCGGTCGTCTCGAGGCGCTCGGTGAGGTTATTGAATTCGCGCCCGAGCTCGGTCAGCTCGTCGTCGCCCGCGAGCGTCAGGCGAAAGCTGTAGTCGCCGCGCTGCACGGTGCGCACGCCGTCGGCAAGCTGCGTGATGCGCCGCGTGAGCATCTTGATGGAAAACCACAGCACCACGAGCGCGGCCGCGCCGATGCCGATCGTGATGGTTGCGAGGCGGCGCTGGATGCTGCCGATGAGCGCCGCGCGCTCGCTGTCGCTCTCGCACACGTACACCGCGCCGACGGTCTTGCCGCTGCTCATGACGGGCATGGCCGCGCGGCTGAGAAACGCCTCGTTCGTGTAGTGCGAGTAGAATACGGCCTGTCCGTCGAGCGCGCGCACGAGCTCGGGATAGAGCGTGTACTTGCCGCGGATGTTGTTTTCGGCTGCGGAGTCATACACGGCCAGCCCCGTGCTGTCGGTCACGACGATGCGCGTCAGGTCGCGCAGATCGAGCAGCGCGAGCACCTGCCGGGTGTTGTCCGGCGTGAGGTTGTCGAGCAGCGACAGGGAGGAGGACACGACGGCGGCGCGGTTGGTGAGCGCGCTCTGCTTTTCGGCGAACACGATGTCGCGCGAGGCGCGCGTGGGGTAGGTGTTGATGAGCGTGAGCAGGATCGCCACGAGCACCGTGAACGTCACGGCGAAGCGAAACTGCACGCTCGATACCAGCTTGCGCGGCAGCCGGATGCGAAACGGATGCCCTTTCATCCGTCAGGCCTCGGCGAAGTAGTAGCCCACGCCCCATTTCGTGATGATGTATTCGGGGGCGGCGGGGTTGCGCTCGAGCTTTTCGCGCAGGCGGCGGATGTGCACGTCCACGGTGCGGATATCGCCCTGATAGTCGTAGCCCCACACGAGATCGAGCAGCTGCTCGCGCGAGTAGACCTTGCCGGGGTTGCGCATGAGCAGCTCGATGAGGTCAAACTCCTTGAGCGTCAGCTCCACGTTCTGGCCGAAGCGGTGTGCGCTGCGGCGCTCGGGGTCGATCTCGATGTGGCCGCGCACGAGCTTGCCGCTGTCCGGCTCGGCGGGCGCTGCGGGCGCCATGCTCGAGCGGCGGATGAGCGCGCGGATGCGCGCCTTGAGCTCGAGGATGTTGAAGGGCTTGGTGATGTAGTCGTCCGCGCCGGATTCAAAGCCGATGAGCTTGTCCGCGTCCTCGCTGCGGGCGGTGAGCATGATGAT
>CDZB01029335.1_pt1 | contig 31667 bp, 21 predicted proteins | sample 554961 | NCBI WGS metagenome assembly CDZB01 (sample SAMEA3182106, study PRJEB8094) | gut metagenome | biome: human; feature: gut; material: Stool; isolation source: human stools | place: Canada | collected 2013-02-26
CGGTCTATATGAATGCGGGAACGGCCCGCGGGCATATCGGCGACAGGGTGCTTTCCGTTTCCGCTTTTACGGAAGAGGGAGACCTTCGCGGGTTTACCGTGGAAGGATGCGCGTTCGGGTACAAACATACCGTTTTTACGGGGCGCGGCATGCTGATCGCGTCGGTACAACTCCGTGCGGAATACTGCGGGCGGGAGCGTGCGCTGGCAGAGATAAGGCAAGTCCTTGCGGAGCGTGCCCGTCTGCCGAAGGGCAGAAGCATGGGCTGTGTGTTCAAAAATCCCGAAGGCGTTTCCGCGGGGGCGCTCATCGAAAGCGCGGGTATGAAAGGCGCACGCGAGGGCGGCGCGTTCGTATCGGACAAACACGCGAATTTTATCATGAACGGCGGAAAGGCTTCCGCGAAAGACGTGCGCGCTCTCATAGAACGCGTCAGGCGCGCGGTTTTCGCAAAGACGGGCGTTGCCCTTACGGAAGAGATAGTGTACATAGGAGAAGATTGAATGGAACTGACGGGCGATTACCACACACACACCACATACAGCCACGGTTCCGGCACGGTGATGGATAACGCGCTTGCCGCAAAGGAAAAGGGGCTGAAAGAGATCGCGATCACCGACCACGGATTCGAGCAGATGGCGTTCGGCATCAAGCGTAAAAAGGTGCCGCAGCTTATAAAAGACTGCCGCGAGGCGACCGAAAAGACGGGTGTGAAAGTGTTCGTCGGCATGGAGGCGAACCTGTGCGACGAGAACGGGCGGACGGACATGACCGTCAACGATTATAAAGATTTCGACGTCTTTCTGATGGGCATACACCGATTCGTCAAGTTCACGAGATTCAAAGATTTCTGGAACATGCTCTTCGTGAACGCGTTTTATACGATGCTCAAAAAGGAAGGGAGCAAAAGCCTGATCCGCTACAACACCCGCGCCTATATCAACAGCATAGAAAAATACCCGATCGATGCGGTGACGCACCTCAATTTTTTGTGCTTCTGCGACGTGGCGGAGGTCGCCAAAGCCGCGCGCGACAACGGCACTTACATCGAACTCAACTCCAAAAAGGTACACCTTTCCGACGAGCAGCTGGAAAAGGTCGTGGCGACGGGCGTGCGGTTCATCATCGATTCTGACGCCCATTCCCCCGACAGGGTGGGCGACACGAAACTGGTGGACGGGCTTCTTTCCCGCGTGGAAGTGCCGAGGGAGCGGATCGACAATATCGACGGGCGCACGCCCGATTTCCGCTTTGCGAAATTCAAGGAAATGAGTTTGTGATATGAACAATTTTACGGGCGAGATCAAGCGCGAGATCATGAAAAACGGATTGGAGAACGCGTGTTGCAAGACGGCGGCGCTCTCCGCGTTTCTCCGTGCGACGGGCAGCGTGATCCGTTCGGGAAATGCCTTCGGTTTCGAATTCGTGACCGAAAGCGAGGACGTCGCCGCGTTTTTCATCGAGATACTCGAACAGCTTTACGGCGCGGAACTCAAAGTCGTGCAGGCGACGACGGACGCGCGGCGCGGGCGAGACAGGCTGGTCTTTCAATGCCTTTCGGACAAGTCTCTCTATATCCTCGGTCAGCTCGGCATCGCGGAGCGCGGCGAGGACAGCGTGGAGCTTCGCCTCGACGTGGACAAATACGTCGTGGAAAACGCCTGCTGCGAAGTCGCGTGGATCAAGGGCGCGTTTCTGGGGAGCGGCAGCTGCATCCTGCCGAAGATGGAGGAGACGCGCTCGGGGTATCATCTCGAGATCGTGTTTTCCAATAAATTCCTCGCGGACGACTGCTGCGAACTTCTGGCGCTACACGAAATTTTGGCGCGGTGCGTGGAGAGAAAGGGTTCGTTCGTCGTGTACCTGAAAAGCCGCGAGAGCATATCGGATTTTCTGTACCTGGTCGGCGCGGAGAACGCGCTCGCGAAACTCAACCGCCTTGCGGACATGAAGGACGAAAAGAACCGCATCAACCGCGTGGCGAACTGCCTGCAAAAAAATTACGACAAGAGCGTTTTGGCTTCCGTCAAACAGATACGGGCGATCGAACGCATCGACGCGCTTATCGGGCTTGCCGAACTCGACCCATCCCTGCGCGAGACGGCGCAGTCGAGGCTCGCCGACAAGGAGGCGTCGCTCAAAGAGCTGGCGGAAAGGCTGAACGTTTCGAAAAGCTGCCTGAATCACAGGCTGCGAAAACTCGTAAAACTTGCCGAAGAACTCGAAGGGGAGGAGTAGAATTTTATGGAAAGAGTCAGGTTCGTTTTCAAAAAAAGCTCTTACAACGCTTACGACGCCCAGCGCATCGTTTTCGAAGCGTGCAAATATAAGAGCGAGATCAGCGTGGAGGGCGGAGAAAAACGCGCCAACGCGAAGAGTATCATCGGGCTTGTTTCGATGAAGTTCGTCCCCGGGGACGAATATACCGTCTGCGCGGAAGGCGCGGACGGGAAAGCCGCCGCCTCGGGCGTGGCGAAATTCATAGCCGAACTCAACTAAAAGAGCGCTTTGCCCTCCATAGGGGCAAGTGCGCCCTTTTCGGGTATAATATAAAATCGACGGCGCGCCGTGCGGGCGCGCCTTTACGGATACGGAGAGGAAAAACGACATGGCGGATTTTGTGCATTTACACCTTCATACCGAATACAGCCTGCTCGACGGGGCCTGCAAGGTGGACGACCTTGTTGACCATTGCGTCAAAAACGGAGTCAAGGCGCTCGCGATCACAGACCACGGGAACATGTACGCGACGCTGTATTTTGCCGAGCTTTGCAAAAAAAACAACATACAGGCGATCATCGGCTGCGAAATGTACATGACGCAGGATCTCTCGGTCAAAGACAACACGAGCGAATTCGAACATCTCATCCTGCTCGCAAAAAACAAAAAGGGGTATAAGAATCTCGTCAAGCTCGATTCCATCGCCTATGTGGACGGGTTTTATTACAAACCCAGGATCGACTATAAGACGCTCAGAGAGCACACCGAGGGGTTGGTGTGCCTTTCGGCATGCATTGCGGGGCGCATCCCGAAATTGTTGCTGAAAGGGGACTACGAAGGGGCGAAAAAGACGGCGCTCGAACTCAAAGAGATGTTCGGCGACGACTTTTACATCGAAATACAGGATCACGGACTGGAAGAGCAGAAGCGCGTCCTGCCGCTCCTTTTGCAGCTCGCGAAGGAACTGGACATTCAGCCCGTCGCAACCAACGACGTGCATTATATCCGCAAAGAGGACTGGGAAATGCAGGACGTGCTCATGTGCATCCAGATGAAGCGCACGATCGACGATCCCAAGCGGATGAAATTCGGTTCGCAGGAGTTTTACTTCAAGACGCCCGAGGAGATGGCGGCGCTCTTTTCTTACGTCCCCGAGGCGATCTCGAACACCGTCGCGATCGCGAACAAATGCGCGGAAGAGCCGTGTTTCGACCTGAAGGACAACGGCGACCCGATCAAGGACAAATCGCTCATCCCGGGGTACACGCCCGAGGACGGCTCCGACCCTAAAGACTATCTGACCAAACTGACGTGGGAAGGGCTGAAAAAGCGGTACGGCGAGATCACCGAGGCGGTCAAAAAGAGGGCCGATTATGAACTGGGCATCATCCTGGGCATGGGCTTTGCCGAATATTACCTCATCGTCATGGACTTTATCCAGTGGTCGAAAAGGCACGGGATACCGGTCGGCCCGGGGAGGGGCAGCGGCGCGGCGAGCATCGTCGCCTATGCGATCGGGATCACCGACATCGACCCGCTCAAATACGACCTCTTCTTCGAGCGGTTTTTGAATCCCGACCGCGTGACCATGCCCGACTTCGACGTCGACTTCTGTAACGAGCGCCGCCCCGAAGTCATCGAATACGTCCGCAACAAATATCATCCCGAAAACGTCGCGCAGATCGTCACCTTCGGTACTTTGGCGTCGAAAGCCGCAATCAAAGACGTTGGCAGAGTACTTCGCGTGCCGTATTCCGAGACAGACCGCGTGACCAAGATCATGGACGGCAAGTCCACGATCTCCGAACTTTTGGGCAGAAAGATACCCGTGCTTCAGCAAAAACTGAACGACCCGTCTCTTCCCGAGGATAAGCGCGAAGACGTGCGCAAGTCGCTCGAAGAGCAGGAGAAAAAGCGCAACAACGAGTTTATCGAACTATACGAAACGGACGAGACGCTGCGCCGGGTCATCGATATGTCGCTGCGCCTTGAGGGTATGCCGCGCAATACGTCCATGCACGCGGCGGGCGTGGTCATCTGCCGCAAGCCCATCGCGGAAGCGGTGCCGCTTTCGCGCAACGGCGAGGACATCACCACGCAATTCGACATGAAAGAAGTGGAGTCCATCGGCATGCTGAAAATGGACTTCCTCGCGCTGACGACCCTGACCGACATCAAAAAGGCGTGCGACTACATTCTCGAAGACACGGGGGTAGAGATCGATTTCAACGCGCTCGGGTATAACAATCCCGAGGCTTACGCTCTCATTTCCGAAGGGGATACGGACGCGGTGTTTCAGCTCGAGCAAGGCGGCATGAAACGGTTCATGAAAGACCTCAAGCCCGACTGCCTGGAAGACATCATCGCGGGCGTGGCGCTCTATCGTCCCGGCCCGATGGCGTATATCCCTACCTACATCGAGAACAAGCTGAACCCTTCCAAAGTCAAATACGACACGCCCCTGTTGGAGCATATACTCAAAGTCACTTACGGCGTCATCATTTATCAGGAACAGGTCATGCAGATCTTCCAGGATCTTGCGGGCTTTTCGCTCGGCCAGGCAGACCTCGTCCGCCGCGCGATGGGCAAAAAGAACAAGGCCGAACTGATGGCGCAAAAAGAGAAATTCATTTCGGGCAACCTCGACCAGGGCGGCAACATCGAAGGCGCGGTCAGCCGCGGCGTGCCCAAGGAAGTGGCGGAAAAGGTGTTCGGCGACATGGAAAGTTTCGCGAGTTACGCTTTCAATAAGGCGCACGCGACGTGCTATGCGGTGCTTGCTTACCGCACGGCGTACCTGAAACGTTTTTACCCCAAAGAGTTCATGGCGGCGATCCTCAACAACCGCATCGAAAAAATCGAGGAAGTCACCAAGTATATCATTTATCTCAAAGAAAAAAACATCCCCGTCCTTCAACCCGACGTCAATAAGAGCAAGACGTATTTTTCGGTGCAGGGGGACGCGGTGCGCTTCGGGCTGAGCGCTCTCAAAGGCGTGGGCGTGGGCGCTACCGAAAAGATCATCGACGAGAGGAACGAACGCGGCGAGTTTAAAAACTTCCCCGATTTCGTGTTCCGCTGTGCGCCCCTTCTCAACAAGCGCATGCTCGAAGGGCTGATCTCCGCGGGCGCGTTCGACTGCTTCGGCGTGCACAGGTCGCAGCTGCTCGCCGTGTACGAGAGCGTTTTGGACAGGGCGAACAAGATCAACAAACAAAAATCCAGCTTGCAGATGAGCCTCTTCGGCGACATCATCGAAGAGGACGTTACGGACATTTCTTATCCGAACATCCCGGAGCTTGAAACGAACGACAAGCTTGCCCGCGAAAAGGCCGTGCTCGGCGTGTACGTCAGCGGGCATCCGTTCGAAGGATATATGCACGCGTTCAGGGACTGCTCTTTCTCCTGCCAGAAAATGCAGAATTACGAGGAGGACGAGGAAGGGCGCAGGACGTACCCGGAACTCACCGACGGCGCGCCCGTCACGATGGGGGGCATTATCGGTACTTACAAGAGGATCATGACCCGTTCGGGCTCGGCGATGGCTTTCATCTCCGTCGAAGATCTTTACGGGAGCATAGAGTGCGTCGCCTTTCCCAACGTGTACGAGCGCATCAAGCAGGTCGTCTCTTCAGACAAGATCGTATACCTTACGGGCAAGATGCAGCTCGACAGCGAAAAGGCGCCCGTCATCATTCTCGATACGATGAAAGAATACGACGGCGGCGCGATGCCCGCGGGCGGCGGTGCGGCAGCGGCGTCAAAACCCGCAAAGCCCGTCGAACATGCGCTCTGGCTGAACGCGAGCGCGCTTTCCGATGAGGAGTTCGACGATTTCATCGCTCTCTTTTCGCACTATTCGGAAGGCTCCACGACGGTCAAGATCAAGCGCGGCGGCGGCCTTTACAAGATGAAAGGCATCAACGACTGCCGCGGCCTGCGGGAGGAATTGTACCTTTACCTCGGCGAAAATGACATCGTAATGGTATAAAGTAGCGCATTTTTGCTAAAAATGAACGTTTCGCCAAAAAATTGCGGCGGCATGCGAAAACATTTTGTTTTTTTCGCGCGATCTGATATAATAGGCGAGCAGACTGAAAATTTTACAGGGGCGGTTTTCGCTCCGTCCGGAGGATAAGTGTTATGAAGAGAATCGGGGTTTTGACGAGCGGCGGCGACGCGCCGGGCATGAATGCCTGCATCAGGGCCGTTGTGAGGACGGCGAAATATTTCGGCATGGAAGTGTTCGGCATTCATCAGGGTTATGCCGGGCTCATCAACGACGACATGGAAGAGATGGGGATGCGCAGCGTTTCCGATATCGTCCAGCGCGGCGGCACAATGCTCCGCACGGCCAGATGCGTCGAAATGTATACGGTGGAAGGGCAGAAGCAGGCGGTCAAGACGCTGAATGCCCGCGGCATCGAGGGGTTGGTCGTCATCGGCGGAGACGGTTCGTTCAAGGGCGCGAAGTGCCTGAGCGACGAATACGGTATCCCTACGATCGGCATCCCCGGCACGATCGACAACGACCTCGAATATACCGATTATACTTTGGGTTTCGATACGGCGGTCAACACCTGTCTCGACATCATCAATAAACTGCGCGACACGATGACTTCGCACGAACGCATCAGCGTCGTTGAAGTCATGGGCAGGCGCTGCGGCGACATCGCGCTGTATTCCGGCATCGCGAGCGGCGCGGAGATCATCGTCGTGCCCGAAATTTCTTACGACATGGAAGATATCGTCCTGCGCATCAACAGGAGCCGCGCGAACGGCAAACATTCGAACATCATCATCCTTGCGGAAGGCGTTTCCACGAGTGAAGAGTTCTCCAAAAAATTGCAGTCCATGACGACTTATTCGGTGCGCGGCACGACCATCGGCCATGTGCAGAGGGGCGGTTCTCCGTCCATGGCGGACAGGATGCTTGCTGCGCAGTTCGGCAATAAAGCGGTTCGTTTGCTCAAAGACGGGATCGGCAACCGCGTGGTCGGAATTCATAAAAACGAGATCATCGACCTCGACATCATCGAGGCGGTCAGCATGAAAAAGAAGTTCAATTACGAGCTTTATGAAACTCTGCAGATGATCTCCATGTGACGGGATTTTCGGTTCAAAAGCGTCTGCTCGTTCGGGCAGACGCTTTTTACGTTGTCCGCACGTTTTTTTTCTGCAAAATCATGCAAAAAAATGTGAAAAAATTTCCAAATTAGTCTTGAAATAATCGTGAATGTGTAATATAATAGAAAGAGAACGCGGGAGGCGGGCCTTCGCGCGGGTTGCGGAATCAAAATAACTATTTTAGTCAATACTAAAACGGAGCGGTAAAAAATGATCCTTACAGTTTGTCTGAACCCTTGCACCGACGTGACCATCGAGGTGGATTCGCTCAACGTCGGGAAACTCAATCATGTAAAGAACAAGACGCTTACTTTTACGGGGAAAGCGCTGAATGTCGCCATCGGCGTGGCGCGCCTGCGCGGGCAGAGCCATGCGACCGGTTTCATGTACAACGAAAACGGTTCTCTTTTCGAACAGGCGCTCGACAGGGAGGGCGTGCCCAGCGTGTTCATTTGGAACAGGGGGCGCGTGCGCGAAAATTATAAATTCATCGACAACAAATCCATGTTGACCGAGGTCAACGACGTCGGCGAACCGATCGCCGAGAACAAGCAGGCGGAACTGATCGATCTCGTGGCAAATCTCAGCCGTTCGAGCAGCGTCGTCGTTATTTCGGGAAGCCTTCCGAGAGGGGTCGAGAGCGATTATTACATCAAATTGTTCAACGCCGTTCCCGACGGGAAATTGAAAGTCGCGGATTGCGACGGGCCGAGATTGCTTGCGGCGCTCACGGCGGGCATGGATCTCGTAAAGCCGAACAAGGACGAACTGCAAAATACGCTCGGGCAGGAATTCCGCTCGCGGGACGAGCTGTTGAAGGGGTGTTATTCGCTCATCGACAAGGGCGCCAAGCGCGTGCTGTTGTCGCTCGGCAAACGCGGCGCGATCATTACTGACGGCTCAAAAAATTATTATTGCCGCAGCATCAACGTTGCGGTCAATTCCACGGTCGGCGCGGGAGACGGCATGCTCGCCGCGGCGTCCATGCTTATGGAACAGGGCGCGGATCTTAAGGATATTCTGCGCGCCGGGGTTGCGGCGGGTACCGCAACGGTCACGACGTTCGGACAGATATCTTTCACGAAAGAAAAATACGACGAAATATTTGCGAACCTTACGGTGGAGGAGTTTAAATAAGTTTTGATCACGGTGGGAGACGTCAAAAAGGACGAGGAAGTCAAGGCGATCATGTACATGGCGGAAAACCAGATCGAGGCGCTCGGCTTTACTGAGCACTCGGTGCGCCATTCGAGCATCGTCAGCAAGTGGGCGGGCGAGATCCTTCAGGGCGTCGGCGCGGACGAACGCAGGGTGGAACTTGCGAAAATCGCCGGATATCTGCACGATATCGGCAACAGCATCAACCGTTCCAATCACGCGCAGAGCGGCGCGATCCTCGCGTACAAAATATTGACGCGCATGGGCATGCCGTACATGGAAGCGGCGGAAGTGATGATGGCGGTCGGAAACCACGACGAACACGAGGGGCTTCCCGTCAGCGACATCACGTCGGCGCTCATCCTTGCGGATAAAGCAGACGTGCATAAAAGCCGTGTCCGCGCGAACACGACGCGCGTAAGCATGGAAAATATGAACATCCACGACCGCGTGAACCTTGCAGCCGAAAAATCTCTCGTATACGTTGATAAGGATGCGGGCGAAATTATTTTGGATATTTCGATCGATACGGAAAAATGTCCCGTCATGGATTATTTCGAAATTTATTTCGGCAGGATGCAGCTTTGCCGTCGCGCGGCGGATTTTTTGGGAAAAAAATTCGTGCTCGTCATCAACGGCGTGCGCTTGCTTTGAAAGGTGAAATCCGCTCAAACCCGGAAAAACGATATAAAAACCGCCCCGATCGTCGGGGCGGTTTTTTGCGGACAGATGCGGGCAAACCAGCAAAAAGCGCGGATATGCGTTATGTGTGTTCGCGCTTTTGCGTTTCCGCTGCGCCGCATGTTCCGGCCCGAACGGCGTCGCCGCGTTTGGGATGGCTGCGTGAGGCCTGTTCTGCACGCCGAAGGCACAAGGTTGCCGCAGTCACGCGACTCTGCGCGTTTCGATATAATAATTCCAGCGCTGGGTCGAAATCGGTTCGATGACGGCGTGGTCTGTCGCGGTGTGCAGGATATAATTGTCGCCGAGATACAGCGCTACGTGCCCGATGCGTTCGATCCCCGTCTTGTTGTAACGCGACGAGTTTGTAAAAAACATGAGATCGCCGCGTTTGAGGTCGTTTTTGGCAACGTGTTCGCCCTGAACGACCTGCGTGCGCGTCGTGACGTCCAGAACGACTCCCGCACCGTAATAATAAATATACTGCATCAGGGAAGAACAATCGTACTTTTCGGCGTTGAAATTTTTAAGGAAATTTCCTCTGCCGTCGTGCAGGCGGACTGCGCCGTAAACATACGGGTGTCCCAGCAGGGCATAGCCCTCCGCGATGACTTTTTCGATCGTTTCATCGATTTCATGCTCCATTTCGTACAGTTCCGTATAGGCGTTGCTTGCGCTTACGTAAGCTGTTTTGCTGCGGTACTCCGTGATGTACCATCCGCCGCTTTGTCCTTTGTATGAGAGCATGTCGTTTTTGTCAAGCGAACCGAGCGAAGGATAGTTTGTACCCGCTCCGCTCCGAATGTTCAATCCGTTTGTTTTGGAACGGATGTAAACGCTGCCGTGTTTTTTCTCTTCGTCCTCATCGACGACCTCGTCGGAAGGGGTGTCGTTTTCCTCATCGTCGGGGGGAAGAACGTCGGGGATGCTTGCGGGCGGGGCGGGTGAAGCGCCGTCCTCGGGAATGAAGTCCGTTCCTTCGTCGGGGAGCGGGTCGGAAATGTCTGCCGACGTGCGGAACATTTCCGCAACAGCAAAATATACCGTCATGCTGAACGCCGCCGTCATGGCCAGCACCATTAACAATGAAAATGTTTTCATGATCATTTTTTTCATATCTCTTACCTCCGGCGTATATAATAACGGAAATCTGTGAAAAAATCAATGCAAAAAATTTTCCAAAACAGTAAAAGAACGGTTGTTGCAATGTACTATGCGTGACATAATTCATAAAAAACGGCGGAATGTGCAAGCCTTTCCTCGTTTGACAAAATTCCCCGCGCATTATATAATGATTAAAGCAATGCGTGAGGCGGATGTATTATGGAATGGTGGGCGATCGCGCTGATCGCGGCCGGCGGGCTGATCCTGGCGGGTGCGGCGGTCGGCGTTGTTGCGGGGCTGTATGCGGCGCGTAAAATCTTCTGTCGGCGATACGACGGCAATCCGAATCTCCGCTATTTTCAGGCGGAAGATTTTGAAGGGTTGAAAGCGGAGCCCGTTTCGTTTGGGTCGGGAGATGCGACTCTTCGCGGATATATCTATTCTTACGACGGCGACGCGAAAGGCGCGGTCATCTTTTCGCACGGGTTCGGCGCGGGCCACACCTCTTATACGACGGAGATCGCGCGGCTTGCTTCTTTCGGGTATAAGGTGCTCGCGTTCGACAACACCGGGTGCATGGAGAGCGGCGGCGATACCCTCGTCGGGTTTGACAGAGGGGTTGCCGATCTTCTTGCCGCGGCGGAATTTGCCGAGAAAGACGTGAGACTGAAGGCGTATAAAAAGGCGTTCGTCGGGCATTCGTGGGGCGGATTTTCGGTCATGAACGCTTTCCCTTCGGCGAAAAACGTCTGCTGTGCGGTGGCGATGTGCGGCTTTGACGGCGCGGCGCGGGTGCTCGCGCAGAACGTGTTCGGGCGATTTGCGCCATTGCGCGCGGTCATGGCGTGGACGCTCATGCTTTACGACCGCGCCGTGTTCGGGAAATGCGCGAATTACCGCTCGTCGCGTTCGCTCAAAAACATAAAAAAACCCGTCCTGCTGTTGTACGGCAAGAAGGACATGACGGTGCGTTACCGCTGGAACGGGAAAAAGATCCTTTCCGCGCTTTCCGGCAACAGTTTTGTCAGGTCGGAAGTTTATGAAGAAAAGGGACACAACGTATATCTTACCTGTGAAGCGGAAGCGCTGATGCACGAAACGTTCGAAAAAATCGGGAAGGCCGCGCGCAGGGACAAGGCGTCGGCGGCAAAGATGTATGCGGACGTGGACTATGCGGCCATTACGAAGGAGGACGATTCCGTTATGGGGCTGATCGGGGAGTTCCTCCGCTCTCACCTCTCGTAATCAAAAAAGCGGCAGCCTGCGTTTTTGCAGGGCTGCCGCTTTTTTGTGCTTCTTTGAATGCCCGGTTCGGGCGCGTGAGGCAGGGCTTACTTTCCGTTCGTTTTCTGGCGGTATTGCCCGGGCGTCATGCCGCACTTTTCTTTAAATAAAGTACAAAAATAATGCTCGTCCACAAACACGAGCGTGTCCGAGATCTCTTTGACTGTGCTGTTGGTATTGGCGAGCATGAATTTTGCGAGTTCGAGGCGCCTGTCGAGCAGATATTTATACGGCGTCGTTCCGTAATAGCGTACGAAATCGCGGTTGATCTGTGATTTCGATTTGTAGAGCTTCGCCGAAATGTCCTCAACGTTGATCTTTTTCGTGAGCGACTCGTTGAGCAAAAATTTCGTCATCTTTGCAGTTTCCGATATTTTTTCGCGGTCTTTTTTTTCGGAAACGAATCGCGAGAGATCGGAAACGATGGAAAACAGTATGTTCATCACGGGGTAGGCGATCGCTTCGTTGTCGGGGGTTTTCTGTATCAGCGAGTAAAGCTGCGTCATTTTGTCCGCCGCGTTGAAGCCGTGGAACACCCCCGTGCCCGTAAGCCCTGTTTCTTCGAAAATCTTCGGAAAAAAATCGCAATAAAAATTGATCCAGATCTTTTTCATCGGATTCTCTGCGGACGAGTAGTAATATTGTTCGCTGCCCGGTTCCAGGCAATAAAAGTCTCCGGCCTCGAGCTTGTGTTCCGCGCCGTTATAAACGAGTGTGCCTTCGCCATCGAGTATCTGTTCGAATACGAAAAACAGCGCGCCTTTGCGGCGGATAAAGTACCCGGGCATCGGGTATGTAATGCCGGCGCAGTCGATGTTGAGAGGAAGGGCCTCGGATTTGTTGAATACGTAAATAAATTCTTCCTTGCTACGGTCGCCGATGCGGAAAAATTCTTTGTTGATTTTGCTCAGATCCATTTTTGCACCTGCCTGTTCAAATTATATCAGATATTCCGTGAAATTGCAAGAACGGCGGCGAGTGAAAAAAAAAGAAATTCTTTCTTGACAATATATACATAATCGTCTATAATAAAATAAATAACGATATGATGCCGGGGAGGGAAAAATGGGACTTTTCAGAGGATTTTTCGGTACGTTTTTTAAGAGGCTTTTCAGCGCGAGAACGCAATATTTGCTGTTGAGCGGGCAGGGTGCGACCGGTAGCGTCCGCTTGGGCGTCACGGGGATCGTGATGTCCGTTTTGGGCATGCTGTTTTCGATCGGGTTCACGGTTTTGGGAGCGCTTTGCGCGGCAAATTTGTTCAGCCAGGAAGTCGGCGGCGAGTATAAATGGCCGATCGCGTCGTTGATCGGTGCGATCGCGTTTTTCGGGTTGGCGGCCTGTTGTTGCGGCGTCATCATGAGCGGGTCGTCGCACGCGTTATACCAAAAAAGGCTCAACGACAGAAAAGTCGGCACCGCGGCCGTGATCGTGTCGCTTGTCTGCCTCGTCGTTGCGGTGGGCACGATCGTCGCCGCCCTGATCGTATTGCTGTAAATTGCCGCGCCGCGCACGAAAGAGCGCGGCGGTTTTGTTGAAGCGTGTATTTTGCGGACGGAGAAATTTATGAGATACTTTGTGATACATTCCGGTTCGGATATGGAAAAGAGCGTAAAGCCGCTCATCGAATACTGGGCGCAGAACTGCACGGCCGCGCAGTTCATTATTTTGAACGGCACGCAGGAGACGTGGGAAGCGGACGCGGTCGCCAAGATCCGCCAGGCGGAAAAGGTCATTTATATCGTCGGTAAAAATTCGCACGCGAGCCCGAACATCGAAAAGGAGATCGGCATCGCGCTCAAAGAAAGGAAATTCATTTACGTTGTCAAACTGAACGGAAAATACATTCTTAACAGATCGGTTGAGAGCCTTCTGCCCGAAAAAATCGTTGCGGGCGAAGGGGATGCGGACGGCGAGGTCGTCATCCGTCAGCGCCAGCCCGCCGCCGTTGTTGTGGACGAGCGTTCCATGCTCGATCATTTACGCGGCGATGAAGAGGAAGTTCTGTGGCGGCTGCGGGCAAAAAACGCGGACGACAAGGAGACTTTTTTCGAGCAGTACAAGATGTTCGTGCAGACCTCGGAAGAGCTCGTCAAACGGAAACAGTCCGTCAACAGCGTCTACATCACGCTCAATTCCATCATCCTCGGCGCGATCGTTTCCGTCATGTGCGCGCTGTCCGATCTTCCCGTGCTGTTCGGGGCGGTCAACGTGAGCCTGGTGTTTTCGGTGTTCGCCGCGCTGATCGGTTCGGTCGTATGCTTTTCGTGGCTGTCCGTCTTGCGTTCGTACGCCGATCTCAACGCGAGTAAAATGAGGATCATCGAGTATATCGAAGACAATCTGGCGCTGCGCCTGTACGAAACGGAGTGGGCCGTTCTTACCAAGATCATCGGCAAGAGGAAGTATAAGTCTTTCAGCAAAAAAGAGCGTTTCGTCGCGATTTTGTTCTGCGTCCTGTACGGGCTCATCATTGTTTTGGGCATTATTATGGCTGTCCTTTGAGATCATTGTACGTTTATTCCGGATGCACGGCGGAAAGCCGTGCATTTTTTCTGTGTTTTGATTTTTTTGCGCGCGGCTATTGTTTTCGAAAGCCTTGCATTCGGGGACGCTTTCTGATATAATAAAGCCGAGGCGGCAAAAAGCCGGTTCGGGGAGACGGGAAAATGGATATCAGGCAGATCGATAAAAATTTTTTACAGGACAGCGGATTTGACGCGGAAAAAGTAAAATTTTACGGCGTAACGGAAAAGCCCTTCGCGCTGTACGGCATCTTTTACGACGAGGAATGCGGGCGTTTTTTGCGCATGCCCGCAAAGACCGCTTTGGCGGTCAGCGAGCGCGTCGCCGCGCTGAATGCCAATACGGCGGGCGGCAGGGTGCGCTTTTCGACCGATTCGGAGCAACTCGTGCTGTACGTTCGTTACCGAGATCTGTGCAGGATGTCGCACATGCCCTTGTCGGGGAGCGGCGGCTTCTCTCTGTGCGAAAATACGGAGGACGGGGAAAAATTTATCTGCACCATGCGGCCGGAATGGACGGATGAAAAGGGCTTTGTCCGCAGCGCGGCGCTTGCGGGCGGTATGCGCGATTACACTCTTTATTTTCCGCTCTACAACGAAGTTTGCGAACTCGCGCTCGGCTTCGGGCGTTCGGCGTCGGTCGGGGGCGGCCTTGCATACCGCGATATAAAGCCGATTTTATATTACGGCTCGTCGATCACGCAGGGAGGGTGCGCCTCCCGCCCCGATCACTCTTATCAGGCGTTCATTTCCAAGAAAAACAATATCGATTTTATAAACCTAGGCTTTTCGGGGAATGCGAAGGGTGAGCGAGCCGTTGCGCGTTATCTGGCGGGGATCGCGTGCAGCGTCGCCGTTATCGACTACGATCACAACGCCCCCGACGCGCGGCATCTGGCGGCGACCCATGAAGAGTTGTTCAGAATTTTCCGTGAAGTGCAGCCCGATACGCCCGTGATTTTTGTTTCCAAACCCGATGCGGAGAGGGATGCGGAAGGGGACAAGCGCCGCGGGATCATACGGGAAACATATCGCAATGCAATTGCCAGAGGGGACAAAAACGTCGCCTTTGTCGACGGGAGAGAGCTGTTCGGAGACTTGCGCGAAGAGTGTACGGTGGACGGCTGTCATCCGAACGACATCGGGTTTTACCGCATGGCGGAGGTCATCGGCAACGCGGTCGATACCGCTTTGAAACTTTAAATGGTTCAGTCAAATCACAATAACCGTCTCGATGTACGGTTATTGTGATTGAGCCGGTGTGCAGGTTTCTTTCGTCGGATAAAAGATTTTCGGAAAATGGCTGACAAACATTTGACAATTCAGGCGCTATTTTATATAATAATTAAGCTGTCATTGCGATTGTCGATATGTTTTTGTCGGCATGTGAGTAGCATGGTAGGCCGAACGCCCCTCAAAATTCGGCAAAAAACTCAATATGCTGTTATGGCTCAGTAGGTAGAGCACGTCCTTGGTAAGGACGAGGTCGCGGGTTCAAATCCCGCTAACAGCTCCAAAAAAACCACCAGATTTGGTGGTTTTTTCTTTATATTATCACTAAATATGGGCTTTAAGGAAAAGGTCACAAGTACAACTGCATACAATGAGGTACAATTGCAAACTTTTTGAGCGTGAATTGAGAGGTAGAGTTATTTCCTATTTGCCTTTCTGTCCGAAACGTTCTGAAACGCCCTGATTCTGCCCTATTTGCATAAAACTGCATACAATTGCAAACGACCAAAAGGTAGAGTTATTCCCTAAAATTTTAACCTTGGTTTTGCCCGATTTCCCGTTTGCAATTACACGCAAAACTGCAAATTTCGGTTATGAAGCGTAAAAAATCCGAGCAACTTTACCAAGGAAAAGGTCTGTTTTTGCAAGAGAAGAACTCTACAATTTAGATAAAGAATTAAACGTCGGATTGATTATTGCTTTCGTCGTTTCAATGATGGTAGCCGTCGGCGCAGCAACCTTCCTTATTATTAATAAAAAGCGCGAAGGCTAATATAACCGGAGGACAAAAACAATCGAGAATAGCAAACGAGAGAGCCAATGAAACGGCTCTCTCGTTAAAATTTTACTTAAAATGCCTTACAAGGGCATAGTGTTTGTTTTATCTGACAGGTGGCAGGTGTCTCTATGGAAGGAGAATGTGAACCACCCATTTTAACTATCAAAAGCAGAAGAAAAAATTTGTGGACTGTTATTTGATTTTTACAAATCGAGAGCTTTAGTGTTGGTGAGTTTTTAGATGTATCAACAATATATTAGTTTTTTTACTTTCTATATTGCCCCGGTGTTACTCCGAATTTATTTTTAAACACTATGTTGAACTGCGCCAGGTTGGAGTATCCTATGGCGTTGGCAATCTCTATTGTACTAAGATCTGTGTTTTCAAGCAGGTTTTGTGCATACAGTAATCTGTTTGCTAGTAAGTAGTCGTGCGGCGTTGTGCCGAAGTATTGCTTAAACATTCGGCTTAACTGCATGCGAGAGTAGTTTAATTTGTGGCAAAGGTCTGCCACGGTAAAGGTGAAAAAGTCCTCGCTATGTTTCATTTCATTAAGAGTTTGTATCCACAAAGGTTCGTTTGGGTTGTCTTCCGATTGTAATTTGATAATAATAAATTGCAAAAAGTCCATTACCAGAGAGACGATTATGTCGTTGGATTTTTCGTATTGCTCCAGCGGGATAAGGTTTAACGTGTGCAGAGTCCTCTCGATTGTCGAAAATATTTCGGAGGGCAGAGTGTATATTTGGTTGTTGTCGTACAACTTCTCCACGGTCTGGGCGGATAGGGGAGCGAGCAGTTGCAATACGGTAGGCAGCGCAACAGTAAAATTGACGTAGCGAATGCTGTTGTCGTCGCATGCCAGACTGTGTACGTCCTTTGTAGTGCAGTAAAACATCGTACCGGGTGGACAAACAAATGTTTCGCCGTTGAGGTGGTTGCGGATTGTGCCGCTCATAACAACGGCAAACTCCCAATAGTCCTCGTGGCTGTGCATAGCGCGGAAGTCGGCCTGGTTGATCAAGAACTGCGCCGTCACATTGCTTTTGTCGCGTAAAAGAACTTTTACGTTTTCTATAAAGTATTTTTTTATCATAGTTGCGTTGTCCTCTGTCACAGTTGCGTCCGTTCTGGTTCCGGACAAACCATGCGGCAATTCGGTTACATTACAATTATGCTGCCAAAAGCCCGAAAAGTCAACTGTTTTGAGTGGAAATGTTACAAAACAATATAAATGTGCGACGAAACACTATTGAATTGCACAGCGGAAAATGGTACAATGTTTTTAGAAAAGAAGCCGTGTACGCCGTAATTGAGGCAGTCGGGTTTTATGACATATTTGAATATGAGATCTGAGATTTCACAAATCAACAATTTTCAATATATTGCCGCAAGCAAGGATTTTAACACTCGGCAAAAACATGTCAACGCGCCTTTGTTCCGCAAGCAGTTCCGGTGCGACGGCCTGCCGGAACAAGCCATATTGCGTGTTGCATGCGTAGGGTTGTATCTGCTGTACGTAAACGGTACGGAGATTACCAAGGGGTTCCTTGCTCCGTACATAAGCAACTGCAACGACACGGTTTATTATGACGAATACGATATAACTCCATTATTACTTGCCGATGCCGATAATGTGGTGTGCGTGATACTGGGCAACGGTTTTGCCAATGCTATCGATTTTGACATATGGCAGTTCGAGTCCTCGCCGTTCCGTCGCGCTCCGTGTTTTGCGCTTACGCTGACGTACAACGGCAAGCAGACGCTGCAAACCGATATATTGTTTGAATTATACGACTCGGCAATCATGTTTGATGACATACGCGCAGGCGAACGATACGACGCGCGTTTGCGTCGCACCGAGTTGTTTGCTCCGTCGAGCAAGGCATTGCCGGGTTGCAAAAAACCTATTATCGTCGAAACTCCGCACGGTGAACTCCGCAAGTGCAATGTCGAGCCGATACGTGAACAACGACGGTTGTCGGCTCAAAGAGTAATCTCGTCGCGTGACGGCTACATCTACGACTTCGGCGAGAACAATGCCGGAGTGGTGCGCTTGCGCGTAAATGGCGAGAGCGGACAAAAAATCACGTTTGACTTCGGCGAGGTGGTAATTGACGGCAAACTCAACAAAGATAACATTGTGTGTGATTTTGTTTGCGACGACTACAAATGGAATTATGTCCAACACGACGAATACATTTGTACCGACGGTTGGCAAACGTGGACTCCGTCTTTTACTTACCACGGATTCCGTTACGTTTATGTTACCGGTTTGACATCGGAACAAGCTACCCTTGACGCACTGCAATGCATCGTATTGCATAGCGATGTCAAGCAAAGGGGAAACTTCCGTTGCAGCAACCAAACGCTCAACCGTATTTATGACATTACTTTACGTAGCGACTTGTCTAATTTATTTTATTTACCGACCGACTGCCCGCAAAGAGAAAAGAATGGTTGGACGGCAGACGCGGCACTGTCTGCCGAGCAGTTTTTGTATAACTTTGATTGCGGAAAAACGCTTGCAGAATGGCTTGTAAACGTTTGCAAGGCGCAACGATCCGACGGCATGATGCCGGGTATTGTTCCTACTTGTGGTTGGGGATATCAGTGGGGCAACGGACCGGCATGGGACTGCGTAATTACGGAAATACCCTACCAACTGTGCCGTTTTTACGGTGATACGTCGGTTATTGAGAATGCTTTGCCGACAATATTGCGGTATTTCGATTTTATATCTACCGTTATAAACGCCGACGGACTTGTTGATTTCGGTTTGGGCGATTGGTGCGAAGCGGAGACCGAGCAATGTCAGGATTATTCCACGCCGGTGCAGTATACAAACGCGCTTACGTTGCTCGACATGGCAAACAAAACACTGCGTATGCTTGACGTTTTGCAAGGCGACTACATAACGCAAAGGGCAAAGATGGAGGAGGAGAAACAGCGTTTTACGCAATCCTTCCGCAATAACTACGTCAAGGCAGGTCGCATTACGGTGCAAACGCAAACGGCGCTTGCCATGGCAATTACAAGCGGTGTGTTGACCGCAGATGAAAGGAAGCAGGCGCATATCGACCTGGCAGGGTTGTTAAAAGCGCGTAACTATCGTTTTCGTGTAGGCGTCATCGGTGCAAAACACCTGTTCGACGCATTGACAATGTTCGGAGATACCGACGTAGCGATTAGAACAATTGTCGGTCCCGATTATCCGTCATATGGATATATGCTTGCCAACGGCGCAACCACGCTGTGGGAATCGTTCTACAAATTGCGCGCAGACGGTGTGATGTGGCGTAGTAACGGGCAAAAGGTCGATTCGCTTAACCATCACTTTTGGGGCAGTGTGGTAAGTTGGTTTTACCGAGTTGTCGGCGGACTTGACGTCCGTTCGGTAAACGAAGTATTCGTTACCGTACCCCAAACGCAACTCGTAACCAATGCTGAGATATCTTATACTTGCGGAGACAAACACATAACCGTCGTTTGGCAACGCAACGAAGCAAAAGGCACGCTGACGATACACAACGTCGGCTTTGTCGGAAAAATAATGGTACCTGAGGGGGAAATCCCTTTACAACAAGGCGACAACGAAGTTGCTTTCCAAACAAATAAAAATTAGGAGGGAACATTATGAAAAAAATCAGAATTTTTTCGTTAGTAATGGTCTTACTGCTGGCATTTGCCTCATTTGCTGCATGCCAACCGGTTGTCGATCCCGATAACGGGCAAGAAATCGACGAAACACAAACCCAACTGTATGTGTACGTGGCTCAATGGGGCTTCGGCACCGAGTGGTTTAAGCAGGCCAAAACCGAATACGAGGAACTCAACAAGGATCGCGAATTCGAAAAAGGCAAAAAAGGTATACAAATCATACCGCAATATCGGCAGAGCAACCTGTCGGTTTCGGAAATCCGCGGAGATAAAATCAACGAAGTGTTTTTCCTCGAAGCCGTTCCGTATTACAGCTACTATACAGAAAAATTGTTTACCGATATCACAAGTTATATTACGGGCGATAATCCGTACGAAAAAGGCGCGTCCATCGAAAGCAAGATGACCGCTCAACAAAAAGACGGCTTGAAGATTGACGGCAAATACTATGCCGTGCCGGGTTATTCGGGAAGCTACGGTCTTATTTATAATGCCGAGTTGTTTGACGAATACCAATGGTATTTCAATGCCGCAGGAGAAATGATTTGCGAACAACGCGTCACAGACAAAGTTAAAGGAGCAGGTCCCAACGGCAATCCCGGAGACTACGATGACGGTTTGCCGCAAACTTATGATCAATTCTTTAAGTTGTGCGATAAGATCGCCGCATATCAGGACTTTACGCCTGTCAGTTGGCCGGGTACTTATGCCGCGCAACATCTGGAAGGGTTGCTCGAAACGCTTGTTGCCGATTACGAGGGCGCGGAGAATATCTCTCGTCGTATCAATTTTAACGGTAGCGAGAAGCTTGTCTCGTTTGACGCCGACGGCAAAATTAGTATCGATGACGACGGAAAAGTCGTGCTTGATCCTACGGCAACGCCTATAGACAACAACAACGGTTACGATGTGTTCCGTCAGGCAGGTATTTACTACGGTCTGAGTTTTATCGAAAAGTTGATAAAGACAAGCAAGTATTATAACGAAAAAACGGCTTTCGGCACATACAGCCAACGCGATGCGCAGGATGACTTTATCTATGCAGGCAAGGACGGCAAGGGCAGAATGATTCCTGCAATGATTGTAGACGGAGACTGGTGGCAAAGCGAAGCAAGCGACACGTTTGAAGATACCAAGCAGTACGGCACTAAGTACGAGCGCAATTTCAAGTACATGCCGCTGCCAAAGGCAACGTCGGAACAAATCGGCGATAAAGCCTGCAACATCGACTTTGATTTCGCTTATTCATTTGTCAGTGCAAACACCGCAAAAGACAAGGTACCGATTGCGGCGGACTTTATTCAATTTTTGCACACCAACGAACAAATGGTGAAATTTACTAAAATTACGAATACTATCAAGGCGCTCAACTACACAATGGACGACGATGACCTGGCGGAGCTTACGCCGTATGGTAAATCGCTGTTCCAATACAAAAAGAGCGGAAAATCAGACACGATACTTCTTACTGGTTCCAATGCTAAATTCCTGAGTTATTTCGGTAGAATCAAGAAGCCTTATTCGGCGTCTTACACCGTCAACAATACAACGCTGACATATTCTCCGGTTCAAGCCTTCCACGAGATACCCGACCATGCCAACGCAAAGAATTATTTCGAAAATATGTATGCCGAGTGGAAAAAAATCTGGAAATAACAATTCGTACAGACGAAGGATAAAACTATGCCAAACAAATCAAAAAGCAAAATAGGGCAAACGGGCAATAAATGGGTATACGCATTGCTAATGGCGTTTCCCCTATTGCACTTTTGTGTGTTCTACGTGTATGTCAACGCAAACTCCATTGCAATGGCGTTTCAAAACGTTGACCCCGTAACAGGCGAAAGAGTATGGGCGTTTTCCAATTTTGCCGAGCAGTTTAAGTTTCTTGCCACGGGACCTGCGTTAAATATGTTGCGCGTGTCGTTGTTGGGCTACGTAGTCCACTTGGTGGTTGGATTGACCACGGGGTTATTGTTTGCATACTACGTGTACAAAAAGCGCGTAATGTCAAGCACGTTCCGCGTGCTGATGTTTTTGCCGTCCATCATACCGGCTATTGTTTTTGTGACAATCTACCGCTATTTTACCGACAACGCTTTTCCCGAGATAATTGCCGGGTTGTTTAATCTGAAGGATGTTCCGCAAGGTTTGTTTTCAAACAAGGAGACCAGGCTTGTCGTCATTTTATTCTACGACATATTCGTATCTTTCGGTACGTCGGTACTTATGTATACTAACAAAATGGATTCCATCGAACCGTCGCTGACAGAAGCGGCAAGAATTGATGGCGCAACGCCGTTTAAGGAGTTCTGGTATGTCGTATTACCGATGACGTTTTCTACGATCAGCGTATTTTTGGTCACGGGTGTGGCAAGCATATTTATGAATCAGATGTTCCTGTTTTCATTCTATGGTTGGGCGCCCCCTGCGGATCTTGACACCTTCGGGTATTATTTCTTTCGTAAAACAAGCGAGGCAACGACCTACAACGATAAACAGGCATTGTGCACTCTGTCGGCATTGGGTCTTATTTTCAGTGCGATGGCAATACCTCTTACTTTTGGTGTAAGGTATTTGCTCAACAGATACGGACCTAAGGAGGACTGACAATGACAAAAAAAACCTGTGCAAAACGCGCTAAAACAAGTCCGTTCTTCGTGGTGCTGTTTGTTTTGTTGGCAATTTACTCGCTAATGCTTGTCGGTTTGCTCGTTTGGGCAATGATTTCATCATTAAAAGCGCCGCGCGACTTTCAGACCAACCCCGTGGGACTACCCGAAAAAATAGTCAATAACTATGCTGAGGCAATCAAATTGTACAAGATACAGGTCGGCGGCATCAAGGGGCAACCGCTGTACGCTCTGTTTCCGCAGATGCTGTACAACTCTGTCATGTATTCGGTAGGGTGTGCGCTCATTAACACGGTGGTAACATGCATAACGGCGTACTGTTGCGCTCGCTACAAGTATACCTTGTCCAGGATTGTGTATGTGGTGGTGCTTGTCACAATGACAATACCGATTGTTGGCTCGCTCCCTTCGCAGATACAGGTTGCTCAGGGTTTGCATATTTATAACACGATTTGGGGTATGTGGTTGCAAAGCGCGTCTTTTCTGGGGCTGTATTTTCTTGTGTTTTACGAGACGTTTGCTTCTTTGCCGAACTCTTTCTTCGAGGCTGCAAGACTCGACGGAGCAGGGGATCTGTCTCTATTGTTCCGTATAGCGTTGCCCCTTGCAGGAAACGTGTTTTTGACAATATTCCTGCTTAACTTCATTACTTACTGGAACGACTATCAAACGCCGTTGCTGTTCTTGAAGTCTATGCCGGTACTGTCGTACGGTTTGTATCTCATTACGCAGTCCAATGCCTATGTGCCGATGATTATGGCTGCGGCAACAGTGGTGTTGGTGCCTGTCATTGTAATCTTTATATTTGCCAACAAAAAGTTGATGGGTAATCTGACCGTCGGAGGAATAAAGGGCTGATACCGACAACATGGCAAATGTTCGCAACGGAGATTTACTCCGCAGGCGACTTCGGCTACGACAAAATGTAGCAATTTATTCGGAGGTAATATGAAATTTACTACAACAAAAGCCAAGACAATCGTAATTGTGCTTGCGTCGCTGTTGCTGTTTTGCATCATAACTGCGGGACTGCTCGTTCTTGCAGACGCGGGTACTCCCAAGTATAATTGGACGGGCGAAACGGTTGCGGACGAGTATTCGTACGGACAAACGTTTGCCGTACCCGAAAGACGACTTGACGGCGTACAAGCCGACGTGTCCCACACATTAGTGTTTCCCGACGGCACTTCGTCCTATGCCGACGAAGTTATGTTAAAACTCAGCGGCAAGTACAAACTTACCTACACGGCAAGCGTAGGCGACAAGGTTTACAGTGAAACGCACGAATTTTCCGTCAATCATGTAACCTATTCGGTTAAAGACAAAAACTCTTCCGCTGTATATAAAACGCCGGACAATGTACGAGACAAGAACATTAAGGGTGTGGTGGTTTCGCTTGCGCAAAAGGATGAATTTGTGGTCAATCAAGCCATTCCCGTGAGTAACTTTACCGCCGACAATTACTTTGTAGAAGGCTTTGTAATCAACCAAACGGTGGGTATGGGCGACTTTACGCGATTTATTGTTACGTTGACCGACTTCGAAAACCCCGATGTGTACATTAAGATTATCGTTAACGAGCGTACTTCTCAAGACGAGAAGGGCGTTGCCTTTGCTGCAGCTTGCGGTAACGGGCAAAACCCCGTAGGTTTGGAAAATTATGTTCCGGGTACGATGGATAACATTACCACCGTACACAAAAACGATGGGATGGGGCAGTGGATCAACATGCCGTTACGCGGACAGAATACAATTGTTGGTTCGGGGAAATATACCTACGATATTTATAACGACGACTACCCGTTCCGTTTCAGTTATGATCCGACAACGCAACAGATTTGGCATGCAACCAACTTCAATGTTCCCGCCGACAAAAACTACAGCGATCCCAACCCGCATAAGGACAAGGTTCGTATAGACAGTACGAATTTTAAAAAGATTGTTACCGACCTTGACGACTCTCGCTATTACGAGTCGCTGTGGAGCGGATTCAGAAGCGGTTATGTCAAATTGTCGATTACTGCGGAAAACTACACATCCACCCATGCACAATTTTGCATTACCAAGGTTGCCGGTGTGGATTTGTCAAACGACGGATTTGAAGTGAAGGAACAACCGACGATCACCGTTGATACCGATTATGATGTGATGCCCGAAGCTGTTGTAGGGAAGAGTTATCCCGTACCGACTGCCACGGCGCACGACCTTTACAGCGGCGATGTTGAAGTGAACGTTAACGTATGGTACAACTATGCAAGCAACGATAGGATATCGGTAAGCTTAGTTGACGGCAAGTTTTTCGCTAAGTATGCGGGTTACTATGCGATCGTCTACACGGCAACCAATCATAGCGGTATTTCGGCGCAAAAAGTGCTGTGGGTACATGCCAAGACCGAGCCGAACCCGATAACAATCGATCTGTCGCCCGACAGAATAACTTCGTGCAAGGCGGGCGAATTTATTCAATATGCCGCGGCTACGATAAGCGGCGGCAACGGTAACGTGAGTTTGTCGGTATACGCCAAGAACGGTGACACGGTATTGCGGACCGACGGAGGTTTTCGTCCCGAAAAAACAGGTACATGGAAAATTGTGTACACGGCTGTCGACTACGTCGGCAACAGCAAAATCGTCGATTACGATGTGACGGTAACGCCAAATGAGCTTCCGGTTTTAGTGGACAATATTACATTGCCACAGATGTTTATTTCCGAAGCGTCTTTCATTTTGCCTCAAGTGTACGCCAATAAATACGATCAGGACGGGGTGCACAAACTTCTTTGCACCGTGCGTGTGGAGTATGACGGTAAGACGGAAACATACGACAGCGGCGAAAGTTTCATACCGAAGGTCGCAACCAACGGCGAAACAATCAAGGTGACATACCTCTGCGAAGAAATCGAATTGTTCAGTAAACAGGTACCGTGCGTTGTAATATACGAGGAAGGCTATCTTAAATATGAAAACTACTTTGTTGCGACGAACGCCACGGGAGATAAGTCCTCTAATAACGGTTATGTTTTGACGGCTGCAACCGATGGTGTAATGAGCGTAACCTACGCAAACGCCATTGTCGCCGAGCAGTCAAACTTCGTGTTCCGTTCCTTTGGCGGCAACTATACGCAAGCGGTGGTCACCCTTACCGATGCGGCAAACGCCGATAATGCCGTGCAGGCGGTGTTCAGACAAGTGGACGGTAAAGTATGGTTTTTTGTGGGCGATAAGTCCTACCGCACCGATTACAGTTTTGTCGGTAAATCGTTTGATATTTCTCTCGGTTTCGAGAACGGCGCGTTTGTCTACGACGGTGCGGCGTTTGCACCCGTCGAGACGGTAAGCGGAGATAAGTTTACCGGGTTCGACTCGGATAAGGTGTATCTATCTTTTGAACTGACAGATGCCAAGGAGGGTGATAAATTCTCCGTCATGTCGATTCGTAAATATAAGTTTGAAGGGCAGGACGAGGATCTTGTTCGCCCGTATATAGTTATAAACGGCGAAGTTGCCTCTATCGGCGAGCTCGGCGATGTTATTCATATGCCGTCGATAAGCGTCGGCGATGTGATTTGTCCCAATGTCAGTGTACTTATGCAAGTGTTTGCTCCGGACGGGTCTTTTGTCAAGGATGTCAACGGTGTTGAACTGAACGGTTGCGACGCAGGCGTTGAGTATGACTTTATTGTGGAACAGTCGGGCGCTTACAAGGTACAATACATCGTCGAAGAGGCTGAATTGTTTTTATACGTTGCGCCGTTTGACAACGAATGGTCGTACGAAATTGCCGTGTACGACTCTGTCGAGCCGACAATTACCGTTATTTCTTCCGTGCCTGCTACCGTCACATCCGGAGAAAAGGTGCTTGCACCGAAGTTTACCGTGACCGACGACTTTACGGCAACCGATGATCTGGTGGTATTCGTGTATCTTACAACCCCCACCGGACAAAAACAACTTGTCAATAAAGAAGCCGTGGTGTGTAGTCAAAAGGGCATTTACAGTTTTACAATTACAGCAATTGACGAGGCCGGCAACATCGGAACGAAAATAATTTATTTCAGGGTGGTGTAACGCATGAAAAAAAGATTATTGCAAGTAATTGCTTTTGTATGTGTGACGGTTATGTCGTTTTTACTGTGCTCATGCGGCAAAAATAACGATTCGGGCAATAACGTCGACGCCGAAAATATACGTGCCGAACATAAGGTAACCAACAGCTTGCACAAGGGGGTTGAAAACATTCCCGACACAGGTAAGCCGTTTATTGTGGACGGCGCGTCGGAGTATAAGATTGTGGCAAGCAATGACGGCAACCATAAAAATGCCATTGCCAAAGCTGCGGGATTCATTTCTTCTCACATTAACAGCGCAACAGGCGTTGCGTTGGAAGTAATTGACGGCGACAGTGATATTGAATGGAGTAGCTCCGCTAAATTGGTCGTTGTAGGCAGCGAAAAACTGCAACAAGCGGCAGGCTTTCGCAAAACGGCTGATGATATCGGGTTGACAGGGTATCAAATACAAACGGTCGGCAACAGCGTGTTTGTCTGGGCTGACGGCGACAACGGTTACAATCTTGCCGCTCTTGCGTTGCTACGCGTATTGGTTGGTTACGACTGTCTGGATCTTGACACTTATATCTACACCAAAGATGGCTCTTACCTGCCTGAGATGGATATCGTCGAACGTCCGGACTTCGACTATCGCGTAGACCAGACGTTATACACTGTGGCTACGCCCAGAGCCTACTCTATGGGGTTCACTGAGGGTTCCCCGTATATGACTGACGACCCGTGTCATACCACGTTTTACTTCTTGCCGCCCAAAGTTTACGAAAGCGAAAACAAGGATTGGTTCAGTAATCAGCGTTGCAACTTCGTGGGCGACCCGGATAACTACCTCGTGCATGCCGCGCAACTGTGTTACACGGCGCACGGCAAACCCGAGGAACTCAAAAAGATGCAGGAGTTGATCGCCGATCAGATAATGTATCTTACTCTCGAAAAGTATCCCGACAGAAACCTTGTCACCGTCGGACAACAGGACGAAGATGTCGTGTGCAATTGCGACAGTTGCACGGCTGTTGTGGATAAGTATGGATCAATTGCCGCGGCTATAATTCCGTTTATCAACGGCATCGATGACATTGTTCAGTCAAGATTGAAAGCGTATGCCGAAGAACACAACCAACCTGTTAAGGAAACAAACATTTTGTTTCTTTCTTATCAATCCACGAGATTTGCGCCAAAGTTCGACAACAGTCTTAAATTTAACGACCACGTAGGCGTGCTGATTTGCAGTAGTAAAACACGCTACTCCTACACATTTTGGGATGATATCAACGTTGTCGATAAGGAACAAACGGAAAATTGGCAACCCTTCGGGGATGTGTACTATTTCTATTACGAAATCAACAGTAACAACTACTTTGTGCCGTGCAATACTTTCCGTGCCTGCGTGGAGAACTATCGATTTGCCAAGATTAACAACGGCAGATTAATGACAAGCATGGGTAACTGGAAAACGCCGTATACCTCAAGTTTTACGGCATTCAAGAGTTACTTGAACAGCAGACTGTGGTTCAACGTTAACTACGATTATGTAGACCTTGAAAAGACTTTTTTTGACAATTATTACGGCGACGGCGGCGTATACATGAAGAAATTTTTCGACGAAATGACGTCATACATGGACTACATGCGTGACAGCGGCAACGCCGACTTCAACGGCGTCGTAGTCAACGAGTTTACCTACACTGCAAAGTACTGGCCGATAAAAATGCTTCAACGTTGGAATAACTACTGCGATCTGGCGCTTAAAAAAATCGAAAAGACCAAGGCTCTTAACGACGGTACCTATGAAGCATTGCGCGATCGCATATTGCTGGAAACGCTTTTTCCTCGGTATATCATTTGCAAGTATCATGCGGCGAAGTTCTCCGAGACGGAAATTGCATCTATGCGCAAGGCGTTCTATGATGATACGCAGTATTTTAATCTGACGCATGAAAGCCAATACGAAACCTTCGAATCGTTGTGGAAAGGATGGGGGTTAGAATGAAAAATAATTTACGCAAATATGCGCTGGCGGCATTGTTTGTGTGCCTGATTTGCTCGCTTGCTTTTGTCGCTTGCAAGAAAAATCCGGACGCGCCGATCGATAATTCGAGCAAACCGCCGATTGAAGAAGTAAATGTGGTGCTCAGCGACAGCGTATTGACGATGGACATCAACGATACGGCAACGCTGACGGTGATAGAGGGCGGCAGCGGAAATCTGAAGTGGAAAAGCGGTAATACCGCTGTAGCAACGGTTGACGATAACGGCACGGTCACAGCAATTGCCGAAGGCACTGCCGAGATCGAAGTGACCACGGCAAACGGCAAGGCAACCTGCACGGTATTGGTTGTAAACAGTTACGTTGCGCCAGTGCTTACCGTCAGTACAGACGAGATAGCTTTAACCATCGGCGACGACTATTTGTTGCTTCCAAAACTTATCTACAAGGGGCATGACTGTACAGCCGAAGCGCAATTCGGTTGTACCGTTGCCGATGGCGAAAAAGACAGTATCGTAACGGTTGTAAAAAATGCCGACGGTTTTCTGTTTACGGCGCAAACATATGGCGCGACGAAGTACGTTGTACACGTTGAGTATGCGGGCGTAGCGTTGAGTGCAGTCGTAAACGTGTCGGTGATTGATGCCGGTATAGTGTTTGACGTAGTGAATATTGCGCCGACGACCGATGGTTATTGTGCGCAACTCAGTACTTACGCAATCGGCGATTACGTGACGGCAATTACTCCCGTGGTAAATGTTATTGAAAAAGGACAAACGACAAACAATGCGGAAATATCATACACGACGGATGATGAACAGGTTGCTACTGTAGTTGACGGAAAAATTGTAGCTGTGGATGCCGGCACGACAAAGGTGCGCGGCACATATAAGGAAAGCGGTTTTATCATAAACGTAACCGTTGACAAGCCTGTTTTAGAAGCTGTCGCAACAAACGGTGTCGTTGAGGTCGGCAGGCTTGCCGACGTTGCTTTCGACATTCCTCTTGAGGGTAGTTTGGTTTCGGCGACGATCGGCAACGCACAAGTCGGAAAGTCTATTACCGACGGTATGCTTACGCTTGATCGCGAAAAACTGGAGGCGATGCCCGTTGCAAACTATGGCGAACACGTAGCGTTGTTCATTGAGACTAACCTTGTCAAATACAGTACGGAAATCGAGTTATACACTCTTGTAGTCAAAAACAAACAGGACTATATGAGTATCGGCTCGCTTTCCAAGGCGGCGTGCAAGAATAACGACAAGTTGTTTGGCGGTTACTTTGTGTTCGCTGACAATATTACCGTCGACGGCGGTATGTCGGAGTTTATCGATCGTACCAAAACGGATTTCAACGGCAACGGCAGTGAGGGATTTTGCGGTATCATAGACGGCAGAGGTTACGTTATCAGCGGACTTACAAAAACAACGGACAACGGTAACGCTTTCATCTCCGTTATGCACACTGACGGCGTGTTGAAAAATCTCGGTTTTATACATTCCAAATTTGAAACAGACAGCGGCTCTTTTCTTGTTCATACCGGCGCAGGCACTGTGGAAAACGTATATGTGCAGTATGACAAAATCAGCGGCGGAAGTCCCGAAGGTTATAGTGGAACGATCTTCAACGCAAATCTTTCGTTGAACAAAATGGTTGTCGATGTTACTAATGCGCAAATAAGCGGAAACGGAAGCAATTTTGCGCTTATGACCGCCAATCGCGACGCCAATCTTAAAAACTTTATTTGTTTGTTCGGAAATAACTACGCATTGAAAGACGTCATCGACGGCAACGTGACGGTAGAAAACGACCAGGATTTTACAAACGACGACTATAAGAGGGCTTTCGATAATAAAGTTTTCTTCGGCTTTGCGGCGTTGCAACAAAGCGATTTTTTCACAAGTATGTCGGAATGGAACGGTAATTTGTGGCACATTGACGTTGACGAAGGCAAAATCGATTTCGGCGTAAAAGAATATGTCGAGCCTGAATTCAGATATGAAACAATCAACGTGCAGGAAAGCGACCGTGTTCGTGCGGAACTCGATATAAATAACAACGGTACGCTGAACAACGGTAAGATTATCGACATCGATATTGCAAACATCATCGGTACGAGTGATTACACGCTGGTGTCTGTCAACGGCAACGGTGCGGCGAGTAACAATGTTACCGCAGATCTGTTCGGCTATCTATACGGTAACCAAACCATACAGATCGTAGTCGACACGGAGGATACAAGGTACACAATCAATTTGCCTATGCTGCTTGTCAGCAAGGTTATCAGAACTGTGGACGACTATGCCGCGTGGGTTAAGATTGCTATAGCGTGCGAAAACAACGGTAAAACGGAGGGCAGTCACAATTACGGCGGATATTTCGAACTGGGCAATGACATTAAGAGTGAAAGCGGAAGTATTCCGATGGCTTACGCAGATCAGGACGCATGGGACGGCGCGGGCGGTTTCAGCGGTACGTTTGACGGTTGCGGATACGTAATAGATGGGCTTGAGGCAAGCGTTGCAAAAGATCACGCAACGTTTGTCGGCGAAATGAAACCTGATGCCGTACTGAAAAACATCGGCTTTACCAACGTGAAAATGAGCGGCGTTACGCTTCTTACTCGTACGCAAAACGGAACAATTTCGAATGTTTACGTTCAATACAAAAAGATTGCCGTAACAAGCGGACAAACGTTACTTGCTCGTGACAATGCAATTGTAGAAAATATATTTGTGGATGCGTCGGCTGCGGAAATCGTCAGCGGTAGCGCATACGCAATACTCGGCAGCAGACACGCGGAGGAAAAGCAATACTCTATTTACGGTATTGTGCCGCAAGGTTGTGTAAGTTACGTCGATCGCGGCACAAGCGGTTGCGGACACGGATTTGCAAGCACGGAAACATTGAAATCCGACGATGCTGCCTGGAGGGCGGTGCGAGCATTTGAAACGGCTTGCAACTATTGGCACATAGACACCGAAACGGGAGAGGTGACATTTGGTAAGTAAATGTATTAAATCGTGCAAATTAAATCGCACCATTCAATTCAGTTTATATGTTAATAACACGATTGTTTGTATGGTATCAAACAGGTAAATTACAGCCTTTTAAGAAGTGAAGTATGATTACTTCGGTGAAAAAACAAGGTTACGACATTATTGTAGTAGGCGGTGGTATTGCGGGCTGTTGTGCCGCGCTTGCCGCCGC